>Ga0307514_10004429_pt1 | contig 12925 bp, 15 predicted proteins | sample 16_EM_MG_FD_203088 | JGI IMG/M metagenome (GOLD analysis project Ga0307514, IMG submission 203088) | Populus trichocarpa ectomycorrhiza microbial communities from riparian zone in the Pacific Northwest, United States - 16_EM | ecosystem: Host-associated > Plants > Roots > Unclassified | place...
AGCGATTGCCCGCAGTTGTGTCATCGGCAACAACTTTCTCAAAGCTTCCTCACAAGTCGTTTGCGCAATCATTGAGCCTGTGCGCGATGGTCCTGGTTCTTCTGCCGTTCTCGAGGTTCGTCTCCATGATATTACCCGTGCCATAGCAGCAGCGAACAGGATGCTTGCGCCTCCTCTTCGTATTCCATGGTCCCGTGTGCTCGTTTTGAATGAAAGTCAGCAAATCCCTTTGACAAAGAAGGGGACCATTTTCCGGAAGAAGTTGGAGGATATGTTCGGGGAACAGATGGGTATGCTACTGAGTCGTTCAGGGAAAACCCTCTTTGCACAGGCGGAAATTGAGCCAGCTGTGAATGGTGGGACTTTCGAAAAGGCACAAACCAAGACGAAGGACCAGATTTCCACTATTATTACAGATGTTGTTGTTGAAGCTTTGCAAATTTCCCCTGAGACTTTGGAAGACAATCCAACAGCCACTTTTGCTGAGGTATGTGATTAGTGACCAATTGTATCGTTTCGACTGAAATTTTGTATTAGCTTGGAATGGATTCATCCATGTCCACCAGGATTGTCAACCAGCTCAATCAACGATTGGACATGCACCTTCCGTTGAACACTTGTCACACGCACATCGACCTCGTGTCTCTCATCAATGCCATCCTTTCTGATCTCGGTGTGGAAGGCCCTACATTTTCCAGACCTCGGATTTCTTCGTGTGTCACGCCTGCCGCTGAAAAGGAGGAAATCGTCATCGTTGGTCAGTCGGTTTGTTTGCCAGGAGCTATCAACAGTCCTAGCGCGTTTTGGCAAGCTCTTATGGACCAACGGGATGATATTATGACTCCCGTCCCTCCTTCTCGATGGGACCATAGTAGCTTCTATCGGGCTCCGGACTCGAAGTCCCCTCCTGCGCCCTGCGATATCTCGCTTGACAAGGCGGGCTGGATCGATCTTTCGTCTTTTGATCACTCCTTCTTTGGCCTCGGGTCTTCCGAAGCTTTTTTCGTTTCGCCAACGATACGTCTTTCTTTGGAGATGGCGTTTGAGGCCCTGGAGAATGCAAATATTCCTATATCAAAGATTAAGGGCACTGACATGGGAATTTTTGTGGCAAATGCCATGGACGATGGTTATATTCAGTTGTTATTTGCGGACAAGGGTTGGGGAGGTGAGTTTCTCAACTTATCCGATTGTGTCAGTATAACCGCGATGTTCAATCAACAGCATACTCACGATTTTGGGGAACTGGCGTTGCTGCTAGCACGGCTTGTGGCCGTTTAAGCTAGTTTGTGAAATTGTTGCACGAAATCTATTTCTTACCGACCTGCTGTCTAGCCTTCTTGACGTACATGGTCCATCTATTACGGTAGACACGGCCTGCAGCTCTGGGTTGATTGCCCTTCATGAAGGTATTCACGTCCACACTTATTATTGACCGTTGGTGAATTGTCTGCAGCGGTTAAATATCTGCAATCGGGCGAGGGTGAATCAGCAATTGTTTGCGGAGCTAACGTCCATTGCTGGTATGTTCTTCCTTTTTCCCGATGTGTCCTGTTATCCCTGAAAAAATCACTCAGGCCTGGTACACTCGGTTTTTTGACCGCTCAGAAGATGACTTCGGCGAAAGGTCGTTGCGCAACATTTACCAATGAAGCCGATGGGTGAGTAGTCATTCCTTACGTTAGCTTATGATTTTCAATCTCCAAAAAGATATGTTCCTTCCGAGGGTGCTGCTGGCCTTGTCCTTAAGACTAAGAGCGCCGCTCTTCGTGACGGTGATAGGATTCTTGGTGTTGTTCGAGCCACAATCACCAAACACGATGGAAGATCGCAAGGACTGGTTGCTCCCAATGTTAAGGCCCAAATTGGCATGCAGATCGAGCTCCTTGAAAAGGCCGGTCTCTCTCCGTCTGAAATTGAGTAAGCACCTATCATGTTACGTCAGAATTCACGTCAATTTATCCATTCTCCTGTTTCTCTCTAGCTTTATGGAAGCTCATGGTACTGGTAAGCACGAGATAATTTTGCGATATTTGGGTTGCTAACTTCAGAAATCGCAGGAACATCGTTGGGGGACCTTATCGAGATTCAAGGGATCAACGACGTCTTCAAGTCGTCACATAGAGCAGACTCACCGCTTGTCATTGGCGCTTCTAAATCCTGCATCGGTCATACGGAATTGATCGCCGGGTTAATTGGTGTTCTGAAAACTCTTGGTACCTTTACCGATGGTGCGGTTCCCGGATTGGTTCAGCTTACGAAGGATAACATGAACCCTGCGCTTGACTGTACTGTTGTACCTCTCTTGATCCCTCACGAAAACGTTTACTTGAAGCAGGACCCAACGAAACCCCTTCGTGCATTGGTCCTGTGAGTTTTTTATGCCCCTCTTGAACAATTTCTACAAGGTCTGATTGCTTCAGTTCAAATGGTTTTGCCGGTTCCATAGCTGGCGCTATTCTTGAGGAACCCTCCGAAATTATGAAGCCAAAACCTTCGTCTTACATTCCCGAGACTCTGCCGATGATCTTTGTCGTTAGTGCGAAGAGTCCCGAGGCTCTTGCGGACTATCTAAACAAATATCTTGACTTCTGTCTTGACGCTTCGCCTTCACTTTTTCATGCCATTTGTTATACAAGTTGCGTTGGCCGTGAACATTATCGCTACAGATTCGCGTGCGTCGCCCACAACCTGCAAGACCTCATTGGTCGCCTTGAGGACCGGATTCAAAATCCACCCACTGCATCTGTAGGGAATGCCCGTAGAATTCTCTTCGGATTCCCTGGTCAAGGTTGCCAGTACCAAGGGATGGGACGTTATCTTTCCGATCAGTACTCGGGTTTCCGCAACACCATGATAGAGGCAGCCACGAAGGCATCGACGTTGACTGGGTATCCTGTCTTACCCTACTTGGTTGAAGATCACGTGACTGGCGCTCTACCAATCGACAACAGCGAAGTTGCCCAAGTCTGCATTTACACATATCAATATGTTATGGCCTCGTGGTTAGAGACTTTGGGAATTCAAGCTCAAGCCGTTATGGGCCACAGTTTGGGAGAGATCACCGCAGCCGGTAAGCAATTTGTGCTTTGTTGTTCAACCAGGCTGACATTGATATACAACAGTCATTTCTGATGCCTTCAGTTTCGAAACGGGATTGCAATTTGTGGTCAAAAGAGCAAACGTTCTTCGCTCGGATAATCTTCCGGGCGGCATGGCCGCCATCGCGACCTCCGACGATCGCATTGCTCAATACATCTCAGAAATGGGTCTGCAAGATCAAGTATCAATTGCAGTCTACAATGCCGCGGACAGCAACGTAGTTTCAGGCGAGATGAAGGCTCTCGAAAAGCTCATGGCTGCTGTCAAGCGGGACGGTATACGTACAACAAAGTTGGCTGTTGGCCAAGGTATGATCTTCGTTTTCAAGTCATGAGCAGCTCTTTTGACTCTCGACAGGATTCCATAGTCATTCTATCGCACCTGGCCTTCCAGCTCTCAAGGAATGGTTGGATGAGCATGTGGGATCAATGAAGGGTCTTGGGAAAACCTTTTTTTCAACCGTGCGCGCCCGAGAAATTCTGAGGCACGAGCGTCTGGATCCACAGTACTGGGTATGGATGTCTTCTCAACAGGATATTTATCCACTGATCCTCCCTTTTCTTTAGGTTGATCACGCACAAAATGCCGTGTGCTTCCTTCAAACAGCTCGACTTGTCCACAAAGCGTCTAATGTTGACGTTATCGTTGATATTGGACCTCAACCAACAGTCTGGTCAAACATGCAAACTGCGGAATTCGCTGGCAAGCCTCGTATTGCGTTCACGGGCAAACGCGGCAAAGACCAACATCTTGCCATGCTCTCAGCACTTGCAGCGCTGTTCGAGAACGGGTTCGGCTTAGATTTCGTGTCGTTATACTCCCAAATGCTGTACAAGTTCATGATGACGGATATTCCCACTTATCCTTTCCAGCGCACACAGAATTATCCCACCTTCGTGGCAAACCGCAACAACACTCTTGGTATTAGATCTCCACCAGTTTCAGCCGTTCCCTCTATTCCACAATTCGTTATCAACCAAGCACTATGCGACTTCCTGGACTTCCACCGTATCGAAGGACGTCGTGTTCTTCCTGGCGCGGCGATGATTGATTTCTTCGCTCGTTCTGCTGATAGCAACCTGCTGAGAAGCTTCCAGTTTCATGTGCCCCTGGTGCTGGATAGCCCAGAGACTCAGGTTCACGCGGAGATTGACGACAAGGGCTTCTGCCAACTGTTTCTGCACGCTAACGAAAGGGTCAAGATATGCTCTGGATTTATTGGAGACAAATCTACCATTTATTTGCCAAGTACGAAGGAACTCAAGATTGGTCCCATGCAATCAATGTCGAAAGTCGAAATATATGCATGTTTTCGGAATGTTCAATTTGGCGACATCTTCCGAACTTTACAACAAATTACTTTCTGGGACACCCATGCGGACGGTGATGTGAACATTGACAGAACAAACGACTTCTCGCATGACCGCATTAGGAAACTGGATGCCTGTCTTCATATGTTCGCTGCAGTCTCCTCACAACTAGCACCTCCCATGGACGACACAAACGGCACCTACCTCCCGACTTCTCTGGAGGATTTCAGACTTCACAGCAACGATTTACCCTATAACTTCGTGTGCAGGTACTATCTCCCTCTCGAAATCAGTCGTGGTGGTCGTTCCCTGAGTGCTTCGTTCGAGGTCTTCAGTATTACGGGAGAACTTCTCGTTTCTTGCAAGAGATACTCTGTAGCTTGGGTTCCTCGTGGCGTTGTGCACAAAGAACAGGTCAAAGCAACTTATGAAAAGGAGAGTTGGTTCTATAATGGGTGGACTGTCCGATCCCTTCCTACTCAAAGTTGCTCGGCTAAGAAATTTGATGAGGTCTTATACATCGGTAATGGCCCATCTTCTCGAATCATTCAGTCCCTTTCTTCCTCTGTCGAGAAGATTACTCTATCACAATTTTCTGCTTTACCAGAAATGCCTGCTCAACACCCAGCCATTCAAAGACATTCGATCGCTTCCACTATGCGAGGTCAGGACGTCCTTGTCGTCGTGGATCTCACCGAAATCAATCACTTCCCTGGTTCAGTTGAATTCGAGTCGCTTCAACTCCAAGTTCTTGAGTTATTCAAGCACCTGCTCGAAAACAAAGTTTGCATCTCGAGTTTCCTCACCTTAACATCATGGTGCTCGCCCGTTGATTTGCGTAGGGAAGGGCTTTGTCTCTTTTCAAATTCGAATGCATCGGCACGGGCCCTTATAGGAGCGATTCTCCAAGCCGTGGTTCGAGTGTTTCGGAGGGAAAGTGGCCCCCATTTCGATGCATGGTGTCTGGATCTTCCAAATCCGGATACGCTCCCTCAAGATTGCCTTAACGAGCTCATTGCAAACGAAATCCATGCCCGACAGAGTTCCGCGCATGCTGACGGCGTAGTTTGCTATCGGGAAGACGCACAGAATCAATCACTTTGTCGTCTTGTTCCTCTTCTACAGCAGTTTCATCATGTTCCATTGAGCTCCCCTACCGGCACCACAATTATTATTGGTCTAGGTCCTATTGGTGCCAATTTGGCCACTGCCCTTGTCGAGGCCGGTGTCGATCATGTCGTTTTCTTGGGTCGAAGATCGAGAGAGAATGTCCATGTGGGTTACTCCTCGTATATTTAACGCCGTCTAATTTTTTACCAGATCCAGAAAGCGCTGGATAGCCTTCCAGAAGATGTGAAAACTCGATGTTCATATCGTCAAGTTGATATTTGCAATATACAAGCCTTAAAGATCGCACTTGACGATGTCAGTCATAAGCAAGGTATCAAGCATATTATCCATGCAGCAAGTATTGCCGCCGACAGCAGCCCCATCGATTCGTTCAGTATTGCGGCGTACGAACAAATTCTCCATCCCAAAGTACTTGGTTCCTGGAACCTTCATGTCGTCAGCCAGGAACTGGGACTCCATCTCGACTCTTTCGTTCTGTTAAGTAGTGTCAAGTGAGCATAAATACCCATTTCTATCTGATGTTCCCTGATGAAGAACAGCGTGATTTCAGGCAATGGCCAAGCTGCTTACATCGCGGCTAATGCATTCATGGACTCCCTCGCAACGTACCGCCATAATTGTGGCCTTCCCGGTACTTCTTTGCAGCTTGGCGCTGTTGATTCCAACAAAGACAATATCGATGATGGCATCTCAAAGGTGATGGTGTTATCAGAAGCCATTCCGTTGATTGTGAAAGCAATATCTGTTCCTATTGCCCTTCAAGTCATTGCACATCTAGATGTCCATAAGATATCTGTGACGCCCTTCCTAGCCCAAGACTCGATCTTTTCTTCCCTATTATCCAGGAAGGACGCACCCCTGAAAGAGAAGGTTAAAATGTCTTCCGAACAGGTCAAGAGTGCAATAGTCGATATTCTTCGATTAGCAATGGAACTTCAAGCTAGTGAAAAGCTAGGTATGTTTTTTTTCCATTCTAATGGATGTCTCGATATACTAAGGAACCAAGACACCAACGAACCTTTGACATCTTGTGGTGCAGACTCAATAGCCTTTGCTCAAATCAAGGGTCAAGTCTTGAACGAACTTGATGTCGACGTGCCTGTTATGTACCTTTCTGACGATTACACGATCAACGACATGATTGTTTACATTGTAGAGACCTATATTGCCGTTTAGTCAATTTCACACGTATGTATTGCACACCCGTGTATCAATGAACACGATTGCGAGTAACATCGAACAAACATTATACTTGTTCAATATCGTCATCGTAGTGTAAAGACAATAAGTTTTTTTCAGAGAACGTACGATGTCGGCTGTCCTTAGGTAGTGGTGCAGAAGAGTGGTTAGGATTGTGACATGTATTCCACACCCGCCAGAACTTCGACATTCATATGCATACGATACATTACGTCCAATTTCCATAATATACATTTAATATTCAGTTTACATACATAAGGTGGAGGAGGCTCAACAACAAACATACCGAGGTAATTTAATCTCAACTTTCAAATCAAAGTAAAAAATCAGAGAGGACAGAATACATCATACATAGACAGGTAAAACTGGGTTAAGAACGGTCCACTCATGTCCGGATACCAAGTCAGTATCGTCGATGAGAAAGTCCTGGATAAGAATTTATAAACATTTATACCCCAAAGAAGGGATGAAGTGCACTAACGAGTGGTGCCTCAACTAGAGATCCTTTCACTGAACCCAAACGATTTTTGACGCGTTCTACAGGTATGTCAGGTACGACATGGCCTGTCTTGACTTTAGGTCGATAAGTCTGGATACAACATGATATATATTGAGTTGGAAAACATAGATATGGTGTGACTCACTTCATAACTAGTCCAACTTCGAACAAGGTTTGTAGGCACAGGGCGGAATATTTCTGTGAAAATTTCTCGATTTTTCTTGGCAGTTTCCTTCCACAAAGAATCCGTTTCTTTGGAAAGAGGATCAGCGACCAGACTATCCTCACGAGACTCAGTTTGGTCGTCATTTAGATGAGGAACAGGCCTCATAAACGAGGTGACTTCAGGTTGACGGCTGTCACAAATCTGGGGTGTAATCAGACCAAGGTGTTCTAGAAAAATGGTCGTGAACAGTATTTCAGATAGACTAGAAAATAATTACCTTTGTAGAGTTGACGACGAAGAGTAGCTGCAAAGCGGGCGGCTTGGTAAGGCTGTCCATCCATGTAAGAATCAATCAAGTCTCCGTCTTCGACAACAAGGCAGATCTCGGAGTCACCGTCGCCCTATGATAACCAAGTGAGAAAACAGATACGCAGAAATACATAGGAGTCTCACCTTCTGGCTGCGATCGTTGATGTTAGCCGATCCCATCTGCAGACAAAACTCAGTAATGCTCGTCTTATTTGTTCATCAATCAATACGTACTATGACACGGCGATCATCTACGATCATGACCTTAGAGTGAATATATAATAACTCAGAAACATATCTAGCAAGAGAGTTAAAAACGAACAGACTAGAGAAAGGTCAGAAAGCCACTTACGCATAGAGTTCCTCTTCTTGAGTACCTAACCAAATTTCATCTTCGAGGCTCGTTTTATCATCTAACATGTGTTGAACAACCGTATCTGAGACGTTGCTATCATCCCGTACGCCTTCAGCACCTCGCTCAAACCTATCTATAATTTCTTTTGCGGCATTGTCGTCTGGAGGGATGGCCACCTTCTCTGTTTCCTGAGGTTTATCAGAAGGAAAGAGGCTCTCCTCTTGCGGCATGGAGACTATGACTTCCTTTTGTGTGGTAATACTGTCCCCTGAAACCCACTGTCGGGCAAGTGCGACTTGAGCTTCGATAAATTTGACGCCCGAGTTTCTTTCCATCTGCCCTATGAGACCTAAGGAAAAACACCTCAGCTTCCGACAGATTTGTCGCATTGGTTAAGATATCCTTACTGTCGGGAGCATTGATACGGTCGTATGACCGTAGATGGTAGAAAAGGATGTAGTCCGTCCTATCAAAGACAATGATCGTGAGATATACTTCGATAGGTCCTAACAACAAAAAGCATACGGCTCATATCCAGCTTTCCTGATCTCCTCGTATATGCTGCTTCCGCCACGATTGATCGTGCGGTATTGAGCTGCCAAAATAGTTCGAAGGCCACCCTCGGTCTGGACGTCTCCGGCAAATCCTGGGAGCTCAGGGATAACGACAACGACCTACTTATGGTTATTAGATATTGGTGGCCCAATAACAATGTTGAAATTTGCCTTAAAATTCTTTCCCTCTTTCGCAGCGCACACGATACGCTCCACAAGTGCTGCCGCGATCTGATTCTTGACTGATGCGCCAGTCTTAGTGTTTGAGATGCTGAAAAAAACTGTTATGAAACCAATAACAATCGGGGAGATTGTATCTTACAAGAACTGATTCTCTGTCGTGGAATTCGATAAATTTACGGTTTCAAATCCTGAGTGAACGTACCTATGTAGATGTAATGTTCAGCTTCCTTGATTAGCTGGATGTCTAGAAACTATATCAGAAAAAACCTAATGCCTGCGAAGGGAGCTGGAAGTACAGGCATCCTGGATACTGTGTTCAGTCAGAACACCATGGCTCCAATCGCAAACACTCCTAACGACCTGAACACGGCAGGTGCCTGACTTAGGCTGCTGTCTTTCGTTCTCATAGCCACCTCCCCTATTCTCACTGGGGATATTGTCTGGCTGATCCTCGTATCCGAAAGCGCCGTGCCACTTCTGCCTATACTTGTAGCCCAATGCTTTAAACTGTTCAAGATGGGGATGGCCTAGATTGGTTGTTAATTCAAAAGCCCGATTTTTAACTCTGAAAACAAAAAGGATACTTACGCGCAATAGCTTCGTCAGGGGAAGATTCAGGTTCATGTGGGAACGCTATCCAAGGAATAGTGCTTATAGAAGTCAGTGTGATGTACGAAGTAATCTCCAAGATACCCACTCCTTGTCCTTATACTATAAAATTTGTGTCAGCAATGATAGGATAACGTGACAGCAAACTATGTAACACCTTTCGTTTCTTGATCTCATTCCAGCGCTCAACAAAGTGTTGGGAAATATCCAACACGACAGGTCCTCGAAGAGTCATATGTACCTATTATATATAAGCAATGCAACTCAAACATCGAAAGAAAAAGTAAACACTCACGTCATGCCACGGCATTCTGGGGACATCTTGGATAGACAAAGCATTGCTGGCATAGTCTCCTACTTCCTTAAAGTCCATTACACGCGCGTTGTTATAATCTTGACCGGGGAACAGTGTCTTGGAGAAGTCAGTAGGGTGGACATCTGCAAGAGGATGGCTGTGTGTATCCCAACGACCAAAGCAAAGGTCAAGGCCTCCAATTGCAGCATATTCATTGTCTACAACAACAACCTTCTCGTGGTGAGACCACAACTGAACGCTATCTATTTGATGTTCAATTGGAAGATGTGAAAAGAGGACAAAAAAAACCTTTGGTTCCGATATGGTCGGGGTGACGAACGCACGAAATATTTGGATGAAGATTATCGAAGACATATTTAGTATGCTTCGAACTTAACGACATGCTTTGGGTGACCTATTTCATACGGCGGTTGAGCACGTTAATGGGCACGGAATTCGCAACACAATGAACGTACTTCTTTGTAAACAGAGATATGAATCTTAACACCTTGCTCAGCCTTTCTTTTCAAGAGACGATCGATGCGCCATTCGGGAAAGTATGCAGGAGGACGTCGAAGATACAGCTCAGGGGTGAGCCACCAATCCTATTGCAAACGGTTTAGTGTGCGATCGCTTGAGAAAAACTCCCCCCATACCAAGATGAAGATGCACTCGTCCGCTTTGTCAATCATCTCTGATACGGCCCACATGTAATCATGCCCATCGACATGCCTGCCCAAAGAGACATAGTAACAACGATAAAGCAAGATTTCCGGGACGACCATACCACTTCACAGTATTAGCAGACCTTTCTCCGGCAAAACTAGAAAACCTATGATTTGCACGAATATCTGCCCTGAGCTGATCCTGAGCTTGTTCTTCAGGATCATCATGACGACCTAAACGACTATAAAATTCTCGTTCACCAGGGAATATATATCATACGATTAGGATTTAAAAGCCCTTTAAAACCAATTAAGTACCACGTCAGAAGGAATCCGAATTTCGCCTCTTACCGATAACTTCTGCCCGAGTATGACCATAAATCTTCTGGACAAACGCAACAGGATTCAGGGATGCGTTCTCAGGCTGACGCTGCGTCACCTTCTCTTGAATAGATTTCACACTTCCCCCAATGTTGGATAAGAATTTAGACATTCTGCAGGTTTCAGAAGATGGTTGGGAGGTAAGGTTATCGGCAGTTACATCTTGATGATTAAGGCCGCTGATGTCCAATTTTGGGAAGCTATCACTGACTGGCAGAACATTGGAAAAAGGGTTCTGTGAGATGAAATTTTACCACTTTGAGCCAGAATTACCATGTATTGAATCTCATCTTATTACCTAGTTATTATTTCATCTCCCGTTTTTCTCTGACCCTGAGTTGAATACCATTCCGTCCGATGATGCTCTATCAAAGAAGTGAATTCTCGGACGACGTGGTATGGAAGGGTTGGGTGTCAATAATTATACTACACACATGATAAATGTATAATTGTCACTGGATCTACTGTTGAATGAATCGAGTCCTCGAGAGGATAAAATGAGACGAGGGCAATGTCAACTAATTTTTCGTCCGATCTACCGAACGTGAACCATCCGAGGGAAGCAATAAATTATACAGACGATTGCTGCCGCGTGTGAATAAAGGAGATCCCTGTCGTCTGTATCAGAATGTCAATGCAAGCCTTGCTTTGATTGATCTCAACTGGAAAGTCCTACTGTCGGGACAAAATGTCGGATATGAGCGGGTACGAGATCTTTTGGCAAGCGGGCAATTATATCGAGCGGCGCTCGTTTGGCAAGCGCAAGGAGGTTGAGACGGAGGTTACGAAGCGCAGGCTCTTCGTCTGGCATGGACTGCGTATTTTCTTCCCTTGCTGCCTCAACGCTTTCTTGCTTGTCGGCTTCGTCAGTGTTGGATCCACCAGTTGCAGACCCATTAAGGGCACCCTTCCCAACACCGCTAGACCCGCCTTTTGTCCTTATTTTCCTATCCAAATCAACAATGACATCCGCCACCCACTCCAAAACCTCATTGAGCTCTTCCGGACCCTCTGGGTCATATTCAGATAACCAACCGTTACCGTTTGTCGTTCTTTTACTAAGGTCCATATCGACACCCATCCAAGTCTTTTCGGGCTCCTCAACCTCCATGTCAACGGGCCCATTGAATGTAGTAGCCGAAATAGGGATCGCAGAAACCTCCTCTACTCGCTTTGACCCCAATAGCCTTTTCTTTTCCCTAAGTCCTTTCCCAGCCCACTCTTCCTCGCTGACAAAAAGTTCCTGAGGTGTTTTGAGGAGAGAACCCATATCGATCTTATGCAGCCTTATATGCAGCAGAGATGATAACGCAATGAGCTTCGATGGATTGAGGTGCAATGAGGCGGCAACTTGACTGGCCACAGTTCCTCTACGTGGGTCAACTATCAGACCTGATTCGTGGTGCTGTTGTCGCACTAATTCGACGGCGGTTTCACGAAGAAGGGAATGCCGACCTTCGGTCAGTGGATCAGCAACACGGTCAATCACCCATTGTTGAAGAGACGTTCCTATACCCGATGGTCTCGAACTTTGATCGAACATCGAGAGAGATGTAGAGGGATTCTGCAAATCAACGCGCGTAAGGGTCCATGCTGAGCAAAGAGTTGATTGATGTGCATACCTCGTCGTACCCATCAACAAACTCCGCCAGACTTCGGACATAGGCGAATCCATCTACCCCACCATATACAATATCTCTCAGATATTCTTCTGCCTCGACCACACGTCTGGTCGTCCAATAGCCATTTGTCAAAAGATTCGTAGCATCCATTTTTTGCATGCTGGCTATTTTTCCTTCTTCTTCTTCCAGGTCTCTTATCTTAGGCGCCAAATCTAGACTATTCCGGATCAAATGCAGATTCACCTCTTCATCCAAGTCCTCTTTGACTTCCATTACAGCGTTCACAGCAGAACTGCTCAACCCACGTTTTCGCATTTCCTCCGCCAGTGCTCCACCAAGGGTAGAAAAAGTACCAAAATCAACCGTATGAGGTTCACGAGGTGTTTGCCAGGCTGGTGGATCAGAAAGTTCCTGTTGTTCATCTTCTTTCTCTTTTCCCTTCTGACGTGACGTTGTATTTCGGTTAATAACCCAATGTCGCCGCGTCGGGTAAGGTTTTGGAGCATTTCCCGTGAGTTGAGGTTGGTCTAGAAATGGCAGGGGG
>Ga0307514_10004430_pt1 | contig 12924 bp, 16 predicted proteins | sample 16_EM_MG_FD_203088 | JGI IMG/M metagenome (GOLD analysis project Ga0307514, IMG submission 203088) | Populus trichocarpa ectomycorrhiza microbial communities from riparian zone in the Pacific Northwest, United States - 16_EM | ecosystem: Host-associated > Plants > Roots > Unclassified | place...
TCATTGATATCCAAAGAATTAATAGCATGAAAAATCGCAAGAAGAGAATTTAAAATAGTAGAATTGAAGTCATGAACCATATCATTATGAAATGCCAGGATGCATCGATTATTAAGGGCATTAAAATTATATGCATTAATTCTGGGGGGTAAACGAATTGAAGAAGGTCTGGTATTTGGGTATAAATATGAATATAAGGGGGTATTGGTAAATGACCGTACATCTCTCAATTATAAGATATCTGAGCTAGCCATGTAGCGAATGCCAAATTATTAGCACCAGACTGTACACGCATATTTTGAGAAAGAGTATGAAGTTGAAAGCAAGACCATAATGGAGAACTTTGAAATGAGGCATAAACTGTAGCAGCTCGATTGCCTCGGCGTACAACTGGAGCGATATGTGCAAAATCACCACCTAGGACAATGGGTATATTGCCAAAGAAATCATTATCAGTAGATGTATCATAGATCATTTAAAGATCGATTGACAGCTTCAAAACAATAACGGTGTTGCATAGGAACTTCATCCCATATAATTAAACTTGTTTGACGTAACAGATCTGCAGCTTTACTTGTCTTATTTAAATGAGAGACTGAGAGCTCATGAATATTGAGTGGAATGGCGAAGCGAGAATGTGCTGTACGGCCACCTGGAAGAAGAAGAGCAGCTATGCCAGATGAAGTAACACATAGGACAATTTTAGTCCGCCACGCGATTCAGCTGTGTTCGTCCTTTCCTCCTCCACTCGCCAGACCATGCCTTCCTCATTGCCCTCAATTTCTGCCTGCTTTGCCCTCGCTGCCCCCAATTCCCGCCGCAGCTCGTCGACATATTCCTCTCCATCCATAATCTCCACCGGCTCTGTGCTCTCTCTCTGTACACGTTCCCTGTTGCCTATAAGAAGTGCGCTTAACTCGGCCTTTATATTCGCCAGCAGTAGCTTCTGCACCGTCTTGTTATATTGCCTCCACGTGTTCATCAGGCGCTGGTAAGTGGCTTTGCACTTGTTAGTCTCCTGTTTCTGCCCACTCTCGTCGGGTTTACTTACCTCCGGCAGATTCAGATTTGAAATCCACCTGATCCTCCATCAGGGTTCCACTTCTCCATTCCTTAAGACAGTGTTGGATTGCCGTCGCTATCAGGCAGATAAACGTGTCATTGATGCTTGCGAAGAATTCCACGTCCCGGTTGCCTCGCATCTTCGGCCGTAGAAAATAGATCCCGTGTATGAGTTGAACTATCTCTCGCGCTCTGAATCGACACTTCAACCTGTTTCGACGGTCAGTGTCCATTTGCCAATTCGTTATTGCTGCTCCATGTACTAACTTCTCTCTCTTTCTCCCTGCAAATGTATCGATCCTCCACCAACAGACGTTCAACCTTGGTACTGATTTCTTCTAAGGCACGGTAATAATGACAAAGACATTTATATAGAAACGTTTTACCACTATATACCAGCAGGACCTTGAATAAAAAAGCGTGCATGAGTTGAATCCTGTTCGATTTGTTGTATAATAGTATCGTAAACATGTCGTTGATTAGGATTCAATTGAGAGGATTGATTTATACTATCACGCTGTTCATCTTCTATGTTGTAATTTCACAATCGCAATTAATGGATTTTGATGAATAATATCTTGCCAATTGCCTTGAATAGCCGGTAAGTGATAAGTCTGTAATGTTTTCCCAGCATCTTCCAGAATTAATGACAATAAGTGTAATCCATAATCAAAATGTGGGTCTGGCGGGTGGGAGAGCTGACGGGTAGGAGAGCTGGCGGGTGGGAGAGCTGGGGGGTGGGAGAGCTGGCTGGTGGCAGAGCTGGCAGGAGAGCTGGTAGAAGAGCTGGTGGGAGAGCTGGTGGGAGAACTGACTGGCGGAAGAGCTGACTGGCAGGAGAGCTGAGAGCTGGTGGGAGAGCTGGCTGGTAGGAGAATGAGACTGGCAGGAGGCTGGCAGGAGGAGAGCTGGCTGGTGGGAGAGCTGGCTGGCGGGAGAGCTGGCTAGCGGGAGAGGTGGCTGGTGGGAGTGCTGGTTGGCAGGAGAGTGAGAGTGAGAGTGAGATCTGGGAGAAGTAGCTATGTAGAGAGCGCTGGCAGCGTGGAAGAGCTGAATGGCAAAAAATAAACGAAGCAAAATGTGCCTGTGCCCAACTCCCAGTGTATATATAAGCTATTCTAAATAATTAGTATCAGTTAGTAAGGAAGAAAGGGTTTTTTTTTGTATATATGGTTTAGTTTGAAGCATCCCGATCCAGCGTAGGCGGAGGATGAGTTCGTTTTTAGCCCTATATATACGGAGCCACTGGGAATCACAGGCCCCTTTGCCGCTAGTAAGACGGGCCAGAGACGTACCAACAATTCGGAGGGGCTTGTGCCAACCAGACTAGGCATTTGATGTTGGTGAAAGTTCTTAATGTAGTTAGTCTAGTTAGTTTGGTTGTTCATGGTGAATACGGAAGCGGGAGCGATCATTAACAGAAAAGGGTGGGGTCATAGCACTGCCACGACGTGAAATAAATACCCCCTGAGTGCCCTCCAACATCTCACGTCTTTCTTTTCCTCTTCTCAATCTTACGTCTTCTCCATCTTACTTACGTCCTCTTCATCTCTGTTCATTTAACCCCCCTCTTGCAATGCCATCCAAAAAGGTCACTCGCCGTGCCCCACTCACCGTACCTGCCAGACCTCCAGCACTCCCAGCCCCTCTGGCAACCCTGTCTTAAGAAATAGACCGGTGAGTTCGGTGGGTTGCCAGAGGGGCTGGGAGTGCTGGAGGTCTGGCAGGTACGGTGAGTGGGGCACGGCGAGTGATCTTTTTGGATGGCATTGCAAGAGGGGGGTTAAATGAACAGATGCTCCAGGTACTCCGTATGACCCCGTGTAATACTTAGCTGTGATTTTTGTTCTCCCAAGTCATTGCTCAAACAGCGGTTGAGGGATCGACGGCAATGACGTGCTGAGCGGCAGCAGGACCGTGGGGAAGCGGGTGGGGGAGCGGGTGTAGACAACCAGGGTTGAATTATTGTGGTGGGAAACATGTACCACAATTGTAGCTTTACCGTGACATAAAAAAAATGCATTCATGTAGTCTATGGAATGCATATGCATATGCCAAGGCCAGTTCGCAACTATTCCCAAATAGACAGGTGGAAACGACTTTTGTTGTGAACCTCCGTATATTATATCAACTCCCAATTGATGCTGGCTAACCATTGATCTGCAAGTTTATTGCTTACATTGTGTGGTTTCGCATACTCCGTATATAGATACTGGTGATATACAGCTGTATATGCGCAATGTCAGGACACGTGATACATATCCAGGCCAAGACTCCATGTGGCCTCTTGGTATCACCTGCTTGATACTTTCCACTAACCGCAACAGTGACGCTGGTTGGTGTTTATTTCAGTCAATTGCCGTGTTTCCTTAGTTACGTTCTTTAATCCAGCTGTTTTGCAGCTCTGGTCTGGGAGATGCATCAACAAATAATCTCGGCAGCGGTGCTGCTTGCGGCGAGCGCTGGTGGAGCATTAGCAGGTCCTGCGGTACCTAAGGGGGTTGATCCGAAAGGTAAGTTTGAATACCTAGACACCGTGGAGAGATGGATTAACCGTGAATCAGATGTACAGCTTTACACTCCTACCGGCTCAGACAATCATTTCACATGTCTCACCCATCCATCAATCACGATACCTTTCTCTGCTGTCAATGACGATTACTGCGATTGCCCCGATGGATCGGACGAGCCTGGGACTGCTGCTTGTGCGCATATCCCGCATAAACAGCTTGCGGTGAAGGGATTTTATTGCGCGAATCAACCGGGGTCTGTGCCGCGGTATTTACCACTGAATAGGGTTAATGACGGAGTATGCGATTACGAGATTTGTTGTGACGGGAGCGATGAATATAATCATGTTGGGGGGTTGCACTGCGATAACCGATGCGGGGATATTGGGGAGAAGGTGAGGAAGCTAATAGGGGAGCGGTGGAAGGTCCGTAATGAGGGGGGGAAGAAAAGGGCGGAGCTTATTAGGAAGGCGAAAGAGATTAGAGAGGGCCTGGAAGCCGAGGTCAAGCAACTTGAGGTTGTGATTGAGGAGTTAGAGAAGAGGCATGAGGGGTTGCTTGAGGAAGTGAAAGTTGTTGAGGCGAGAGAGCGGGCAAAGATAATCAGGACGAGTAAAACGGGGGAGAAGACGAACGTCGTCAGGGATATAGTCCAAGAGAGGATTGATGAGTTGAAGATGCAATTACGGAAGCTAAGAGATGAGGAGAAGGATTTGAGAGGGAGGCTGACAGAGGCGGAGATGATTCTAGAAGGGTTGAAGCAGACATATAATCCGAATTTTAATGACGAGGGGGTTAAGGGGACAATAAGAAAGTGGGATGATTACGTTGCTGCAGGGAAGAATGTGGGTAATGTGGCGAGGAGCGGTGCGCAGGAGAGGGATCTGGACGATTTACTTGACGGAGAGGGGATTGATTGGGATGAATTAATGCCAGTGCAAGAGGAAGAGGAAGTTCTCCCGATTTATAAGTTTGAGGAGTATCTACCGGAGAGTGTAAGGGCTTGGGTTAGGCAGAAGATGGACGAGGGGAGGAAGTTTTTGGTGGAGAATGGCTTGTTGGCAGAGTATATCCCTCCGACAACCCAAGAGTCTAAAGGTAAGATATACTGCAATCTCACCACCTGTATGTCTCCGTTTAGGCTAACTTTACTCTTTACGTGATAGCTGTTCTCGACGCCAAAGCCGCTGCGTCTGCCGTCGAAACCGAGCTCACCGGAAAGCGTAATACTCTCTCCAACAACAAAGCCGAGCTCTCCAAAAACTATGGCCCCAACGAGGTCTTCCGCCCTCTTAAGGGCGTCTGCATCAGCCGCGATGTCGGGGAGTACAAGTACGAATTTTGTTTCTTTGAAAAAGCATACCAACGCTCTCTCAAAGACTCTGGCTCCTCTTTCCTCGGAGACCATAAAAGCATCGAAATTTCCCCACCATCTACCTCTGCTGCGGAGCATGAAGGGGTTTACCCTAGCGATGACTTGGATGAGGCTCATGAGGAGAAGCTGTCTGGGTGGGTGTTACATTATGATTGGGGGGCGCAGTGCTGGAATGGGCCGAAGAGGAGTGCTAGGATCGAGTTGTATTGTGCTGTGGAGAATGAGATTAGGAGCGTGGTTGAGACAGAGAAGTGTGTGTATACCTATCAAGTGGGGACGCCGGTGGTGTGTGAGGGAGAAGAAGGTGCCGGGGAGAAGAAGGTGGAGGAGCAGGTGAGGGATGAGTTGTAGGGGGGGTGGGCTGTAAGATGAAGTTGCTCGGCGGTTAGGTGCGATTGGCTTGCCTGGGGCCGATGGTTTCCCGACGAACCGCAATATCAAAGGTTTAATTGTTTTCCCAGCCGTTTTTGCGCATGCGCTCTCTCGATAATAAACTTACATTCTCATTGATTGTGCTCATTTTGAGACAATGGCCCCTCATGGGGGACGAACGCAGTTGCTCTGCATCATCCCTCTTAATCAGATTCTATGGGCTGGGCTGGGCGTGTATTTGCTTTTTCATTTTGGGGGCCCGCGACGCAGCCCGAGGCCCAGAAAGTGCCCATTCAGATAGTTATCCCCACTCTCGCCATATGCGTAGTTCACTGGACTTTTCATGAGAGTGTGTAGAAACATAGCTTGTTATATTGAAGCCCATGGACGCCAGTATTATTTCACACACTTCTCGAAAAGAAAACCCCTTCAGCACATCACGAGAGCATATCAGAGAACCCCGTTTATTGTGATGCAATATTCCCGGTCAACATGAGAGAGACTCGCCCATCCAACAAACGTAGACCCAAACATCCCCTCGCCCATTTTTGAAAACCGTTGGCTGAAAACAACCCGTAACGTAAAGGAAATATGAGAATGTGAATAGGCAAGAAAGGTCAAAGAAGAAATGGCATTTAGTAGAAGGTAGATGGCCTCTTTGCGGAGAAGATCTTTCCACCGATGCTGGATGGGAGACGGTGAGGAAGTGGGAATTTGAGGCCGGGAGTGAGAAGTTGCTTGATGTATGGGCGCTTCACATCGTCAGTCTTCTTGATGACGGCAACTTTGAGGATCTGTAGTCACGGTTGTTAGTTTTTTTTACCACATCGTTTGCCCCGGAAGAAATATACATGGATTGATCGGAACCGAGCACGGTGGCGGGCAGCCATGTCCTGATACAAGGTCTCAACGGCAGCAGTCCGGGAAAGCTCCCTGTACTCCTTATACATGTTGTGGGTGCCAGATCGAGAGTCATATCGGATCCAGATACCGAAGTTCTTGACCTGAAGGGGCTTCTTCTCGAGGAGCTATATTCCAACCCATGTTAACCCCTCTGCCCTATTCCCAAATCCTCGTATAGACTCCAGTTGTGATCACCCATACCTCGTTGAGAGACACAATCTCACCAGCGCTCTTCTTGATCTTCCTCAACTTCTTCAAGAAGTACCAGAAACGGGACTTAGCGACAACCTCGTTGATGGCAAAAAGACGCATGCGGTAGAGCTTTGGGGTGGGTTCCGCCTCAGATGGGAGACGGCGGCCAATGACCTGGTACTCATGAAGGCGACCTGAGCAAAAAAATGGTATTAGTACCATGTATCAAGGAACCCGTAAAGGTGAAGGGTTCACTAGGCCGCTAATAAAGGTGGATCCGAGTCCAGAAACCCGATATCGCCAGTACAGAGCCAAAGCGTATATCTTGAATTTCCCCCCAGCCGGTATTCCGCCTCTATCACGATTCCCAGAAAACCCGACCACCCAGAATTTTCCCTCCCATTTCAAGATGTAACGTACCCATTCTGCAGAAAGGGTCGTTAGCAATGTGTCGTCTAAATTCCGAATCGGGGCTCCTACGTTGTTTACGTGTGTCGAGATAAAATGTAGTTGGTCAGTCATTGGATTTGCATATTCACTTTAGTGTTGTACTCTCGGATCTGTGCGCGCTTGTCTAGGGCAAGCCCTGAAATGAGTGGTTGCTTGTTACCCTCAATCGAGACAAACCCAGTCGATGCCAAGTCTATTTTCCTGCGCCGGTATATAGCCACAAACGTTCTTTGCAGGCTCATATCCTGTGGCCTTGATATCCCTCGCCGCCTCGCCACCATCTGGCTATAGATGTTATTGGCGAACAAGAACTGCTAGCCGCGGGAGTTGTTGTGATGGAACGGATTGCCCATCCAATTAACCGCTGTGCCATCTACGAGCACTTGTATCTCACGATACTGATCCCAGAAATTGCTAAAAGTGTGCTCCAGAGCCAATTACTCACTCTATATACCACGATATTGCGAGATTGGTCAGGCACTTCAGAAGTAGCCATTTAGCCAACACCAGTTAGAGAAATGTATGGTCCAGAGTCTGCTGTGAATACAGCAGCATTTGTTGTGCAAAGCTGCCGTGAGTAATTCCAACAGCACCATCTGTGAATTAGATTAGTAGGAGTCTAATTGAAGTTAGATCACTCCTATGCAAGAACGAAAAATACAGGTCCATAGACTATACCTTCACCTTGTTCTCGTGCCCAGACCTCTTATGTTCTCTCTTTCCCCGGAGCGTAATTATTTTAGCGCGTAGGTAGATAAGAGACTGGGACCGAGAACACACCTCTTAGCCGAATGATATTTGGCATTACGATATACAGTATATAAGGAGGTATGAATTGAATTCTGCAGGGGCAGACGGACAGACCCATGATGTACCCAAGTACAAAATTGGTTCTCCTAAATCAGATTTGCATATTCACTTTGGTGTTGTACTCTCGGACAACCAAAAGATATCTACTCAAAGTACATGAAGCAATCTTGGATATAGGCAATTGTATGTGGAACTCACAGCTGCCTGGTGCCAACTGCCTGCCAAGTTCTATATCTCCTTTGCGTTTAGTCCAGTTATGTGTAATAGTTGTTTCCATTACGTGGTTATCGCTCTCAACTCTAAATCCGCCAGCTACAAACAACAATCATAAACCTGCTTCCTCCACATCCATAAACAAACTCTGTGGTATAGCATGGTATAGCCCCATCATCTGCATCCCTGCTCAGTGGTCCTTTTTCAGTTCCAGAGCGTCTTTTAGAATTTCCACCTCCCCAGATTGTTTCTTGTCCTTTCCTAGACTCTTTTCACTCTCCTGCTTCTTTGCTTCCTCAAACCTCTTGAGCTCTTCGACCTCCTTCACGAACCAGTTGACTCCACCCCACAGCCCTGCACAGAGAATATTCATTGCGATAAAATGATAAGAGAGTGTCGCCCATAATAGAATCAATAGGGTTATCTGGAGGAGGAAGAACGTAACATTTGTTGCGAGGACAAGCGCAGGCGTTGCGCCGGGGATGAGGATGGAGGCCCAAAGATCATGGAAGAAGGAAGCCATTTCTGCCGGACAAGAATCTCGAGAAGGAAAGTTGCTCGAGGAGACCAACGAGACGCGTTTGGTTCCCTTGTTAAAGGTCTGAGATATCCCTGACAGACAGAATTTCTCAGCACGTCGTGGAATTGACGTCAGAGAAGATCTGCTACTCGACGGTATTTACTTAGTAACCTCACGAGATTATCCCCTACGGAAACACTAACCAGCCATCGTCATCCTGGCGTAACGAGCATTCCTACGACGGCTTCGATCATGTCTTATATGTGTTATTTATTATATAGAGCAGTCGAGACTGTTACCAATGCATCATATTTTCTCATCTTCATACTATAACCCTAATACCAATATCCTTTGGTTTTAAATACTTAATTCTCATGAGTGGTATAATGGAGGGGATTAAGGAAACCCTTAGGGCTGCCCCTGAAGCAGTTCAAAATCTCTCTGCAAATGCGAAGATTAAAGATCTTCAGTCGGGCACAGTTGATGTTACCAAGTCCTCAGTGAAGATGACCAGTGATTATGGAGTTAAGATGTCAGATACAGATCACTGGCTGAAGGTGATCAATCCTAACGATCCCAATGGGCAAGGTCCTTCCCTACTGGAAGACCAATTTGGCCGTGAGAAGGTAATTTGGTCCTGTCTATTCCTACATCTTACCAATCTCGACCTTCTTTAATATATATTTATGATAATTCTAGATCCACCGATTTGATCATGAGCGTATCCCGGAGCGAGTAGTCCATGCCCGTGGTGCTGGCGCTCATGGATACTTCAAGCTCCTCAAACCCATACCAGAATACACAACAGCTGGTATTCTAAATGATATCGACCGCACAACTCCTATGTTCGTTCGATTCTCTACCGTCCAAGGTTCTAGAGGTTCTGCAGACACCGTTAGAGACGTCCGTGGGTTTGCACTGAAGTTCTACACTAAGGAAGGAAACTGGGATATTGTTGGAAACAATATTCCTGTCTTCTTCATCCAGGATGCTATCAAGTTCCCAGACTTTGTCCACGCTGTGAAGCCTGAACCACACAATGAGGTACCTCAGGGCCAGACGGCGCATAACAATTTCTGGGACTTCATGTACTTGCATTCGGAGGCTACGCATATGTTCATGTGGGCGATGTCGGATAGGGCTATTCCAAGATCATTCCGAATGATGCAAGGGTTTGGTGTTAACAGTGAGTATATTGCAAAGTAGATAGTTTATTAAACTTGTGCTAACTATTAGGCACCAGCTTTTACATTACTCAATGCCCAGAGAGAACGATTCTTCGTCAAATTCACCTGGACCCCTGAGCTCGGAGTACACTCCCTTGTCTGGGACGAAGCACTCAAGCTCGGCGGGCAAGACCCAGACTTCCACCGCAAAGACCTCTACGAGGCCATTGAAGCCGGCACCTACCCCAAATGGAAATTTGGTATCCAAGTCATCCCTGAGGACAGAGAGCACGAATTCGACTTCGATATTCTCGACTCTACAAAAATCTGGCCCGAGGATCTCGTTCCGACCCAATACATTGGTGAATTTTGTCTCAACAGAAATGTGGACGAGTTTTTCACTGAAACAGAGCAAGTCGCATTCTGCACCTCCCACGTTATCCCAGGTGTTGGGTTCAGTGATGACCCATTACTCCAAGGCCGAAACTTCTCTTACTTCGACACACAGATCACTCGTCTGGGTATCAACTGGGAAGAGTTACCCATCAATCGCCCCGTCTGCCCCGTCATGAATTTCAACCGTGACGGTGCCATGAAACACCGTATTCACAAAGGCAAAGTAAACTACTGGCCTAACCGCTTCTCCGCTGTCCCCCCTACCCCAATTTCTGAGGGTGGATACCTTGACTACATGCAAAAAATCACTGGAATTAAAGCCCGCCTTAATGGGCCTAAATTCAAGGAACATGTTAACCAAGCAAGATTGTTCTATAACTCCCTCTCCTCCATTGAGCAAATTCACGTCCAGCGTGCATTCGCATTCGAACTCGATCACTGCGATGAACCTATTGTATACGAGCGAATGTGCCAGCGCCTTTACGATATCAACCCTTCCCTAGCAGCCACCGTCTCCAAAATGGTTGGTGGTCCTCTCGAGCCAACAAGGCCCTCAATCGCCCCCACAAAAACAACCTTACTTAAAACAAAAGCTCTCAGCCAGCTTGAGTTTCCTGCAGAGATACCCACCATCGCGACACGCAAGGTCGCAATTTTGCTTGCAGACGGGTTCGATGCAACTGCAGTCAAGCACCTTAAAACCGCCCTTACTGTTGCAAGTGCAATCCCCATAATTATTGCCCCCCACAGAAACAATATCATCCCCGCCGGAGGCTCGCCTACAGAAGGAATCACAGCAGACCATCACCTTGAAGGTATGCGGTCTACAATGGTCGACGCAATCCTTATTCCTCCTGGTCCTCAGTCTATAGCCACTCTCCGCTCTCACGGCCGAGCAATCCACTGGGTCCGAGAAGCATTCGGCCACCTCAAAGCCATTGGCGCTTTGGGCTCAGACGCAGTCCAATTCCTCAGAGAAGCACTGGGTGGAGATGTCACCGGCAAAGTTCAAATTGGTAGTATGGATGGGAAGGTGGTGAGTAGTTATGGAGTAGTGACGAAGAGTGTCTATTCTGGCGATGAGAAACTAGAGTGGTGGCAGAAATGGAAGATTGCGAGCGATGAGGTTAGTTTTGTGTCTGCGTTCTTCTATGAGATTTCGTTGCATAGGAATTGGCAGAGGGATTTGGATGGGTTACCTAATTTGGTGGCATTCTAAGTGGCTGGAAGCATGTTCAGAAATCACTCACCCCGCAAGGTGCTTTGTTGTTTGTATCCCAGGGTTGAATATGATTACTACATATATATACTTCTACGAGGGCCAGCCAACCAAACTACTGCTACTACTTAGATTCTTCTTTAGCTTCGTATGCATAGGTAGGGCTCTGGGGGCATATAATGGTGCCCCCTTACGGTTTAATCAGTTATTGAGACAGGCCTCCACATACGATGGAAAATGATAACACGAAGAAGCGCAAGCCATACGGAGAAGAGGCTAGGCATCGGAATTCGATTACAAGAATATTGGAAATGCGTTGAAGGTGATGTCATGAGGGGAAGAGAAGGGTGTGAGATTATATAAGGTCATTCTGACACGAGCCGGTGTTCTCGGTCCCAGTCCCTTATCTACCTACGCGCTAAAATATCTTTCCCCGCAGCATAATTATTTTAGCGCGTAGGTAGATAAGAGACTGGGACCGAGAACAAGGAGCCGGGTAAATCTATTATTCGGAAGCAATAGAACAATACTATTCATGCAAGAGTGGTGAGTGTACCGGCAAGGGATAACCCTGAGAGGAGGGTACGGACCCACCCTCTCCCAGCTGCCAGCTCACCCAGCAGTCCTCCTACCTACTTCTCCCCGCCAGCTCTCCCACCACCACTGCCACTCTGACTGCCACTTCTACCTTACTTTCGAAGCAAGTATTTGAAGTCCGTTTAAGCCATTTATTTGGTTTTAAGTGGAGCATCTTATAAAGATTATCCAAAGGTCTGCGCCAACATGTCAAGTGGCTCCTGCAATCCTGCGAATTAGACAGAAGCACTGAATCTTCTGGGAAGCCCCCACAAGCATTTCTGCTCTGAAGGCAGGTCAAACTCCATATTATTCACCTTCCAACCGGGAAAATCCGGTTGATGTGGAGCCGGATACTCGCTATTTCTAAGGTGGTCTTTAAAGAATAAGAGGGGTGGGTATTTCTCTTCTAACCTCTGATAATCCTAAGCTAATTATAGTAAATGAAGGTCAATATTATTTACCCATAATGAGGAATTCTCAACTCCAAACTTTCCAGCGGTTTCAATTCAGTCTGGAGCATTCGGAAATCAGAGATAAAGATCGTGATCAGAGGCGACCAGACCAATACTGCAAACCATTTCCGTACCCATTGAGAAGAGTACTCGGAAAAAAAGAAAGGCGAAATAGATCGCTCAATCAGTTCACAGGCGTGCTCCAGGAAGTGGCCGAATCGGAGAATGCCCCCACTTCGATCATTCGCAAGCGCCGCTCTTCACGCCTCTCTTCAATTTCTCAGTCAGCTTCTCTCTCTTCCTCAGTCTCTCACATTGGGGCTCCCTCGTATCTCCTCCCTGTTCCCACAACTCATGCCACTACCACCTAGCCGCCTACCTGTACCCGTACCTATAGCCCGGAACTACAATACCAAAATGAATTCAAATCAAAGATACATGAAAATTCCCCTGTTGTCAAACAAGATCCCTCCTGTCGAAGCCCCCAGCAACTCAGGATTAACAATTAAGCTTCTCTCCGCCAAGAACACATCCAGAATTCGAGTTCCACGATCAATCAGAATCAACAATTAAGCGATACTCGCTAGCAACGCACTGGTCAAAGACACGTGGACCTACTTACCTTGGGAGAAAAGAAAGTGAAGCCAACACTGTTGGTGAATTTCTCAGCTACTTCCCATCCGCCCAGTCCACAATATATCTTAT
>Ga0307514_10004431_pt1 | contig 12924 bp, 11 predicted proteins | sample 16_EM_MG_FD_203088 | JGI IMG/M metagenome (GOLD analysis project Ga0307514, IMG submission 203088) | Populus trichocarpa ectomycorrhiza microbial communities from riparian zone in the Pacific Northwest, United States - 16_EM | ecosystem: Host-associated > Plants > Roots > Unclassified | place...
CCAAGCCAACCAGCAGCTCGATGCGAAGAAAGTGCGCGACCAGTTGTCGCTCGAAGAAGCGCGACAGCCACGAGCCGATGCCCATCGCGAACAGGTAGCTGCCGATGACAGTGGAGAACTGCAGAATCGAGTCGCCGAGCAGGTAGCTCGCCAGCGCGCCCGCCGCCAGTTCGTAGACCAGCCCGCATGCCGCCACGACGAAGACCGACGCCAGCAGCGCGACTTCGGCGAGGCGGATGGGTGCCGCGGCGTCGGTGTCAGACGCCGACACGACTACCCATGAATGGCTGCCGACACGATCAGGCCGATGGCGATGCACATCGCACCGACCACGATCGCCAGTGCAACGTTCTTCTTCTCGATGATCTCGGCCCACAGGTCGTAGGGCGTGACCTTGTCAACGATGACGAAGCTGATCCAGAACACCAGCACGCCGATCAGCGCGTACAGGATCGAGCCGAAGAACACGGCGGGCTTCAGCCATTCGATTCCCATCATGAGACTCTCCTTTGAGAAAAGATGTGCGAGTGCAGGGCGTTCATTTGTGGCCGCCGCCGCTCGAGAAACCACCGAACGAGCCACCACCGGTGTGGTAGCCCCCGCTGCGGTTGTTGGCCAGGCAATTCTGGTACTCCTGCGAGGCCTCGCCGTAGCTGCTGCGCAGGCTGTCGCAGTTGGAACTGCTGTCGCTGCCGCAACGGAACAGCATCAACAGCACGATGACGATGAACACCCAGAAGAAGACCTTGGCCAGCAGGCTGGCGGCGTTGCCCGACGTGGGCGTCGCATCGCGCTGCATCGCTGCGCTCTTGTCGGGCGCGAGGCGGAAGGCCTTGACGACGTCGGCAGCAGCGAGGGTTTCGCCGGCCGACCAGACCACCTCGCCGTCGGTCACCTCACGGTTCAGGCGCTTGGCACTGGCGCCGCCTGCGCCGCGGTAGTCGGTGTTGTCGGTGAGTTCGTCGCGCTTGAGTTGCCAGTAGAACTCGCCCAGCACATAGGTCACGCGGCCTGCGTAGTTGTAGAGCTTGCGGTACAGCGCGCCTTGGTAGCGCAGGTTCTCGCCAGCCTGCGTGGGCACGCCGGTGATGGGAGCCGCCCAGCTCCAGCCGTCTTCGGCGTCGACGAGAAAAGTGAAGCCTTCTTCGCGGTGGTACAGCAGGTATTCGCGCCAGAAGCTCTGCTCGTCCTCGCCCACCTCGCAGCGCTCGACGTAGCCGACCACCTGCCACGGCCGCGCCGGCTTGCCGCCGAGCGCCAGCGTGCCGACGGTGCCGAGGGGAATCTGCGGCTCGCTGCCGTTGTCTTGCGCATAGTGGGCCAGGTCGCCACCCACGCCATGCGACACATCCACCACGGCGTGGCACTGGTGGCAGACGATGGACTGCGTGGTCGAGAGCTTCACCTCCAGCGAGGTGCCGCAGCTCGGGCATTCGATGGTGCGCGCCTTCAGCGTCTTGGTGAAGATCCCATCGGCGCTGTCGGCCAAGCCGGTCATTGCCAGTTCGCTGATGGCCACCGAGCGGCCCACCGACCACTTGGGCGCTGCCGTGTCGCTGTAGTCGAGCGTGCCCACTTCGTCGCGCGTGCTGCGCAGGTCAGCGACCACGAAGCCACGCTCGGTGTTGGGTTTGTAGGGCAGTTCGCCTTGCGCAGCGATCAGCTTGGCCACGGTGACCGAGCCGACCGACCAGCTCTGGCCATTGACGATCTGCGGCGACCCGGGGCGCAACGCGTCGGGCGCGGGGATGTCGCCTTCAAGTGGCGCATCGAAGGAGATGACGTAGCGGCCGTTGTCTTCGCTCAGCCAGCCGCTGCGACTGTTATCGAACAGCGCATGCCATTCGTTCCAGGTGCCGTCTTTGTAGCGGTACTGCAGACGGCCGACGAGCGTGAAGGCCGCCCCCTGGTACTTGCCGCCGGCGCCGAGTTGCAAAGGCGAGTGATCGTCGAAGAGTTCAGCGCTTTCGCCGATCTTGCGCAGCGCATCGCCTTCGCGCACCACGGTGCTGCGGCAGAAACTGCACACCGCGAACGCGGAGGCCGCCGAGCGAAAGTCGACCGGCGCGCCGCAATTGGGGCACGCGGCACGGTAGGCGCGTTGAGGGCTGGGTTCTGTGGCCAAGGGCGGACGGCGTAGGCGTTGTCAGCAGGCCGGCGTCGTGGCGGGCCTGCGCGAACCGAAACGGCGCTGAATCAGACGAGCTTCTTCAGCAGCTCGGCCTTCTTCGCGTCGAACTCTTCCTGCGTCAGGATGCCCTTGACCTTGAGTTCACCCAACTTCTCGAGCGTGGCCATCACGTCGTCGGGCTTCACGGCCGCTGCTGCAGCTGCAGGTTGGCCTTGCAGGCCTTGCGAGAGCTGCTGCGCCATCACCTGCCCGAGCGCCACGCCGGCGCCTAGCCCCATCGCGTCGCCCGCAATACCACCGCCACCGGAGCCCGCACCTTCGGCGAACTTGGGGATCGATTGCGCGGTCTGGTACTGCATGAACTTGCCCATGTCGCCACCGACCATGCCCATGCCGATCTTCTGGTCGAGGATCTTCTGCAGCTCTTCGGGCAGCGACACGCTTTGCATCGTCACCGACTCGAGCTTCAAGCCGAGCTTCTCGAACGACGGCGCGGTGGCTTCCTGCAGCGCCTTCGCAAACTCGATCTGGTTGGCCGCAAGATCGAGGAAGGCCACGCCGCTGGACGCCACGGCGTCGGAAATGTGCTGCAGCATCAGGCCGCGCAACTGGCCGTCGAGATCGGCCACGGTGTAGGTGGCGCGCGTGCCGGAGATCTCGGTGTAGAACAGTTTGGGGTCGGCGACGCGATAGGCGTAGTTGCCGAAGGCGCGCAGGCGCACGGCACCGAAGTCCTTGTCGCGAATGGTCACCGGCTGGGTGGTGCCCCAGCGCTGGTCGATCTGCTGGCGCGTGCTGAAGAAGTACACGTCGCTCTTGAACGGGCTCTGGAACAGCTTGTCCCAGTTCTTCAGGTACGTGAGCACCGGCAGCGTCTGCGTGGTGAGCTTGTACATGCCGGGGCCGAACACATCGGCCACCTTGCCTTCGTTGACGAAGACCGCCATCTGCGACTCGCGCACGGTGAGCGAACCGCCGTACTGGATTTCGTTGTCGGCCATCGGGTAGCGCCAGGCCAGCACGCCATCGCCGGCTTCCGTCCACTCCAGAATGTCGATGAACTGCTTCTTGATGAAATCCATCAGGCCCATGTCAGTCTCCCGTGAAGAGGTTAGGGATCATAGGGGCAGTCGCAGCGGCCGCAAACGACAAGGCGGACCGAAGTCCGCCTTTGTCTGATCATCGAGAACTGCCGTTATCGGCAAGTTCTCAGGTCACATGAGTCACCAGTTCAGGCTTCGTTGCGACGACGCACGACCCAGCCCATGGCAAGCAGGCCCAGCGCCAGCAGCGCGTAGGTCTTGGGTTCCGGAACGGGAGCCACCACCGAAGAAGCCGTAGCGACGAGCACGCCACCGTAACCGACCCAGCCGCCGCCGAAGAGCCCCCCATTTTTGCCGGTGACGTCACCGGAGATCACAAGTTGGTATACGCCGGCAAGCAGGTCGTTGAAGCTGAAGGCCGAAGCCGTCAGATCGCTCAGCGAACCCGACAGGCTACCGCCGCTCAAGGTGATGCCGCCCAAATCGATATCGCGACGCAGCGAGGCGTCCAGACCGAGAACGATACCGCCAGCATTGGCCGAGCTGTCGAGGGTGAAGTTGTAGCAGTCATTGAAATGCTGTACCGACTTGAAGCTGTTGCCGACTACCTCAACAGACGGCGTACCCAAGACACCCAGCTCGAACGTGCTGGTGCATGCCGCCATGGCCGGGGCGCTTGCCGCCAGTGCCAGTGCAACTGCAAACAACTTTGATTTCATGGGGGCTCCTGAAGGGAAATTGGGTACGTCTGAAACGTGTAAGCCAATGTGCCATTTGCCCCGGTGGAAGTCTCATTCCGCTCCCCCCGATTCACGGGACTGAACATCGAACCGGGACACCCCCAAGTGAGTGGGTGGCAATTCGGGTAACCACGAGCCCTGTGCGCAAGGCGTGACAAAGGTCTCAGTCGGCGCAATTTCTTACCCATTTGGGTTGTCTTGTGCACCTGGGTATGCTTTGCGCCATGCCCAACGAAAACACCCCTCTTCGCCTGGCCATCGTGGGTGCCGGCCCGGTCGGCCTGGGCCTGGCGCTGCAGGCCGCACAGTCGCTGCCCACCGCGCACATCAGCCTGTTCGACAGCCGCCCGCTGGCGAAGGACGTTTCCGCCGACCCGCGCACGCTCGCGGTGTCGCTGGGAAGCGTGCAGCTACTGCAGCGCCTGGGCGCGTGGCAGGCCGACACCGCCCAGCCCATTCTGGAAGTGCACGTGTCGCAGCAGGCGCCTTCTCTCGGCGGTTTGCTGGCCGATGTGATGGGCGAACCCGAGGTGCGCATCTCGGCGGCCGAAGAACACGTGCCGATGCTCGGCGCCGTGTTGAGCTACGGCGCCATCGTGGCGCCGCTGCAAGCGGCGTGGCTGGCGGCCAGCGAGCGCGAGCCTGTGCGCCTGGTCACGCGCTTCGGCACGCCGGTCCAGGCCATGAAACCACTGCCGGCGGGCGTGGAGATCGATGCCGGCATCGTCGACAGCTTCGACCTCGCGGTGGTGGCCGAAGGCGGCGTCTTCGCCGCCGCAGCTCCCGCGACCGTATCGACATCCGTCCGCGCCCCACTGCGCCACGACTACGCCCAGCTGGCCTGGGTCGGCATCGTGAGCCACACCGGCGGGCGCGTGGGCGTCGCCTACGAGCGCTTCACGCGCCACGGCCCGGCAGCACTGCTGCCGTTGAAAGACGGACGATCCGCATTGGTCTGGTGTGTGGGCCGCGACGACGACCCGGTGGGTGAGCTGAACGACGCGCAGCGTCTGGCCGTGCTCAACACCATCTTCCACCCCGAGGTCGGCCGGCTCACCGCCGTGTCGCCCCTCAAGCGCTTCGAGCTGGGGCTGATTGCCGAGCGCACGCTGACCCAGGGCCGCACGGTGCGCATCGGCAACGCCGCCCAGACCTTGCACCCGGTCGCCGGGCAGGGGCTGAACCTCGGGTTACGCGACGCCTTCGATCTGGTGCAGGGCCTGTCACGCTCCGCTGACGTGGATGGCGTGCTGCGCAAGCTCGAATGGCAGCGCGGCCCGGACCGCTGGGCCATGATCGCCGCCACCGATTTCCTCGCCCGCAGCTTCACCTGGAAGCTGCCCGGCGCCGGTGCCGCACGCGGGCTGGGCCTGGCGGCGCTGCAGGCCATGCGGCCGATCAAATCCGCCTTGGCGCGGCAGATGATGTACGGCTCGCGCTGAGTTCGTTCACACGTTCTCAAGCTTCGAGCTTGAGGAACAGGTCGCGGTCGGGCGCGAAGTTGGCGTACAGCGGCAACAAGGCGCCGCCCAGGGCCCGCGCATCGGAGCCGATGGTTCCGGGCAGCACCGTGGGGCGCAAGACACCTTCCCAGTTGTGATGGTCCAGCGCAGTCGACAACTCGTCGAGCAGCGCCTGGAGCAGGGGCCGGCTGAAGGAGCCGTCGACGATGACGCCATCCAGGTCCAGCAGGCACACGGCGCTGTTGACCGCCATGGCCATGCCGGTCGCGGCTTGGCGCAGCCAGGCGTTGGTATGGGTGCGCCAGGGGGCGGCCATCGCGCGCTCGTCCGCCACCGCGGTGGGGTCGAGCCCAGCCGTTGCATAGCGCGTCTCGAGTGTGAGCAGCGAGGCAACGCTGAGCAGCTGCTCGGGAACACCACCGCGCCCGGCCCGGGCAACGGCGACCGGCAGCGAACCGATGGCGCCTGCATTGCCATGGCGCCCGGCGTGAAGATGGCTGTCGATCACCAACCCGCCGCCGACGAAGGTGTCGACGAACACGTAGAGGTAGCTGCGGATGTTGCGGCCTGAACCGGACACGAGTTCGGCGACACAGGCCGCGGTCGTGTCCTTCACGAACGTCACAGGCACTTCGGTCATGGCGGCTACGCGGGCACGGATGTCGATCTGGGCCCATTTGCCGGCGATCGTGGCCGCCGAGCCGAGCAGGGTCTGCCAGCCGCCCAAGGACAAAGGCGCAGCAATGCCGACGCCATGCAGAGCGCGGGCACGCGTCGGGCCGAGCGACTTGCGCAGCGCTTTCAGGCGCGTTTCGATCTCGTCGAACAGCGTGTCGGGATCGGGGAAGTCATACGAGAGCGACAGCCGCTCGCGCACCTGGCCCGCAAAGTCCACCAACAGCATGTCGAGGCTGCGCCGCCCAATCTTGATGCCGATGGAGAAGGCGCCGTCGGGGTTCAGCGCCATGGGTACCGACGGCTGCCCGACCTTGCCGCGAAGCGGTGCCTCCTTGAGCACGAGGCCATCGCCTTCGAGCCGCCCGATGATGAGCTGCACGGTCTGCGCCGTGAGTTTGGTCAGGCGCGCGATCTCGGCCTTCGGCAGGCTGCCGTGAAGGCGGATCGCCTGCAGCACCACGCGTTCGTTGAACTGCCGCATGCCCACGTGGTTCGAACCGCGCGGGCGCAGCCGCGCGCCAACATCGCTCATGGGCGCAAGGCCTCGGCAATCACACCTTTCTTGAACAGGAAGTTGGCATAGGGCTGCATCTCGCCCACCTGCAAGACGGCAAACGCGGACCGTGTGCGCTCGTAGAACTCGAAGCGCTCCAGGGCCTCGCACTGGCCAGCCCGCACTTCGCCGCGCGAGAGCATCTCGGCCAGCACTTCGCGCTGCAGCGCCGAGCGGTTGCCCAGCGCCGAGCCACTGACCTGCATGAAGGCCACCGGGTGAGCCACCGCCTCGTCGAGCGGAAACACGGACAGCACCGCCTGGCATGCGCGCGCCAGGCCGATTCCCGGCAGGCGCAGCACCGGGCGCCCAGGTGACAGCGACTCAGCGGTGAAGTTGGCGTCGGCCACGACGATCTCGTCGCCATGACCCATTTCGCACAGCAGCTTGAGCAGATCGGGGAACAGCAGGGGATCGATGTTTTTCAGCATGCTGCAGCAACTCAGGCAAGGGCTTCCGCCGGCAGTTCAGCGACCGACTTGGCGCCGGTCATCACGGCCACGGCATCGCTCATGCTGATCTTCTTCGGGTCGACCACGGCCGCTCGCTTGCCGAGACGGGCGATGTGGACGCGATCGGCAATCTCGAACACGTGCGGCATGTTGTGGCTGATCAAAATCACCGGCAACCCTCGGTCGCGAACGCGGCGGATCAGCTCCAGCACCATGTTGCTTTCCTTCACGCCCAGCGCGGCCGTGGGCTCGTCCATGATCACCACGTGCTGCGCGAATGCCGCGGCGCGCGAGACGGCCACGCACTGCCGCTGGCCCCCAGACAGCGTTTCCACCGCCTGCGTCATCGAGCGGATGCCGACCTTCAGGTCGTTCATGCGGGTCACGCTTTCGGCCAGCATCTTCTTCTTGTCGAGCATGCGCAGCACCGTCCCCAGGAAGCCCGGGCGGCGCAGCTCACGGCCGAGGAAGAGGTTTTCGGCGATGGTCATCGCCGGGGCGACGGCCAGGTCTTGGTAGACCGTCTCGATGCCGGCGCGGCGTGCGTCGATCGGGCTCTTGAAGTGAATCGGCTTGCCGTCGAGCAGGATCTCGCCTTCGTCGGGAATGGTCGCCCCCGACAAAGCCTTGATCAGGGACGACTTGCCGGCGCCGTTGTCGCCGATCACCGCAAGGATCTCGCCAGCGCGGAGTTCGAAGTCGACCCCGTCGAGCGCCACCACCTGGCCGTAGCGCTTCACCAGGCCCTTGGCCTGCATCACGATGTGCGTTTGGCTCACTTCAGCGCCCTCCCTTGCGAGACAGCTGGTCGGCGGCCACCGCAAGAATCACCAGCACGCCGGTCACCAGCACCTGGTAGATCGACGACACACCCATCAGCGTGAGCCCGTTGCGGAAGACGCCCACGATCATGGCGCCGACCAGCGAACCCAAGATGATGCCGCGGCCGCCGAAGAGGCTGGTCCCGCCCAGAACCACGGCGGTGATGGCATCCAGGTTCTCCGTCTGCCCCGCGTTCGGATCGCCCACGCCAGTGCGCGCCACCGAGAGCAGCGAAGCGATGCCGTAGAACAGCCCCGCCAGCACGTACACGCCCAGCAGCACCCGGTGCGTGGCGATGCCGGTGAGGCGTGTGGCTTCGGGGTTGTTGCCCACGGCGTAGACATGGCGACCGGACGCGGTTTCGCGCAGGCCGAACCACGCCACGAAGTACAGCACCAGCATCAGCACCACGCCATACGACACGGCGCTGCCGCCCAGCTCGAAAGTGTTGCCGAGGAGGGTCAGCGAGTCAGGCACCTCGGTCACGGTTTGCGAGTTCGAGTAGAGCTGGGTGATCGCGAACGCGATGTTGAGCGTGCCCAAGGTCACGATGAAGGGAGGCAGCTTGATCCGCGTCACCAGCAGCCCGTTGACGAGACCGAACAAGGTGGTCGCCGCCAGCCCGCAGAGGATGGCCAGCGGTGCAGGCAAACCCAGTTCGGTGCTGAACTTGGTCATGACGATGCCACCCAGCGCCATCACCATGCCGCACGAGAGGTCGATGCCGGCAGTGAGGATGATCAGCGTCTGGCCGATGGCGATCACGCCCACGACCATCACCTGCTGCAAGATCAGCGAGAAGTTCGCGCCGGTCAGGAAGCGGCTGTTCTGCGACGCGAAGAATGCGCAGGCAGCAAGCAGCGCAAGAAAGGGCCCCAGCGTGCCCAGTGGCGGCAGCTTGTCTTTCCAGGTGTTCATGTCACTCCAACGGTGGCTTGTGAAAGGCGGTGGAGCGCCGTGGGCACCCCGACCGCCGTGCAGTCAGCGCAGAGCGGCGCTTACTTCTTGCCCCAGCACAGCTGGGTGCCGGTCTTCACGTCTTTGCTGTCGACGCCGGGCAGCGCCTTGCCGGCGATGAGGGTCACGCCCGTGTCGGTGTAGCCGCTGGCCTTCTTGCCGCTCTTGGCATATTCGACGCCGGCCTCGACGCCCATGGCCGCCATCTTCAGCGGGTATTGCTGCGAGGTGGCGGCAATCACGCCGGCCCCGACGTCCTTGATGCCCTGGCAACCGCCGTCCACGGAGACGATCGTCACGCCCTTGTCCTTGCCGGCCGCCTTGAGTGCCTTGTACGCACCGGCCGCGGCGGGCTCGTTGATGGTGTAGACCAGGTTCACGTCGGGGTTCTTCTGCAGGCAGTTTTCCATCGCGGTCTGGCCTTTGGCCTGGTCGCCGAAGCTGTCGGCCATGCACACCACCTCGGCGCTCTTGCCGAGCTCGTTGCTCTTGGCATCGGGCGCGGCCAGGCCGAAGCCCTTCATGAAGCCGTTGTGCCGCTGCGCACCCACCGGGTGGCCGGGGAAGAGGTCGAGGGTCACGATCTTGGCGGGCTTGCCGGCAAGAGCCGCCTTCGCGTACTGGCCGATCAGTTCGCCGGCCTTGTAGTTGTCGGTGGCGAACAGCGCGTCGACGCCGTCCACGGGGTCGGTCGGGCTGTCCAGCGCGATGACCAGCACGCCTTTGTCGCGCGCCTTCTTGATGGCTGGCACGATGGCCTTGGAGTCGTTGGGCGTGATCAGGATGGTCTTGGCACCGGCCGCGATCATGTTCTCAAGCGCCGTCACCTGGCCGGCGTTGTCGCCGTCGGCCTTGCCCGACCCGCTCAGCAGCTTGGCGCCCCGCGCTTTAGCGGCCTCGGTCGCGCCTTCCTTCATCTTCACGAAGAAAGGATTGGTCTCGGTCTTGGTGATGAGGCCGATGACAGGTTGATCAGCCGCAGCAGCGGCGCCACCCATCAGCACAACGGAAAGGGTCAGGAAGGCGTTCAAACGCATGGTTTGTCTCCAGTCTTTTGAAGGAAGCGCAGCTCGCGCCGCACCGATCGGGTGTGCCGTCGATGCAGCACTGGCCCACAGTATCGGCGTCGGTCTTTAATAAATCAATTCGATTGATTAATGGGAAACCCGGAGTGGACCCGGCCCGCGGCCACAGGCTTACATCAACTCAGCCCGCCGGTGCGTCAACGCGGGCAGCTGCGCCCGCACCTCGGCAATGCGAGCGGCGTCGAGCTTTGCCAACACCACACCTTCGCCTTCTTCGCGCAGCGCCAGCACCTCGCCCCACGGGTCGATGACCACGCTGTGGCCGAAGGTGCGGCGGCCGTTCTCATGCAGGCCGCCCTGCGCCGGCGCGATCACGTAGCACTGGTTCTCGATGGCGCGGGCGCGCAGCAGCACCTCCCAGTGCGCGCGGCCGGTGGTGTGGGTGAAGGCCGACGGCACGGCGATGAGGTCGCAAGGCGGCTGCATCAACCGGCGGTAGAGCTCGGGGAAGCGCAGGTCGTAGCAGATGCTCAGGCCCAGCCGAAAGGCGCCCACGTCGCAGGCCACCGGCGTGCTGCCGGCTTGCAGCACGCGGCCTTCGTCATAGCTCTCGCGCCCGTTGTCGTAGCGGAACAGGTGGATCTTGTCGTAGCGCGCGACCTGCCGCCCTTCGGGCGAGTAGACGCAGCAGGCGTTGAACGCCCGATCGGCGCTGGCGGTGCGCAGCGGCAGCGTGCCGCCGACCACCCACACGCGGTGTTCTCGCGCGGCATCGGCCAGCATCGCCTGGATCGGGCCTTCGCCCGGGGCTTCGGCCACTGCCAGCTTGTCGCGGCCGCTCCGGCCCATCAGGCAGAAGTACTCGGGCAACGCCACCAGTTCGGCGCCCTGTTGGGCCGCTTCGGCGATCAGCCGGCGTGCCGTGTCCAGGTTGCGTTCGACGCTGGGCGTCGCGACGGTTTGCAGCGCAGCAATCCACATGAAACACCTCTCCATTCAAACCGCTGTCGCCTCGGCCAGACAGCCCAGGCAGCTTACGCCGCAGCCCGCAAGGCCACCACAGGGCAGTGGCGAAGGATGTGGGGCAGAATTCGCCCGCCATGGGCCCTGAGACCACCTCTACCAGCGCCGACTACAGCCGCTTCGTGCAGCGTGTGCGCCGCCGCTTTGGCGCCGAACTCGATCTGCTCACGCCCGGCCTGCCCACGCGCGACAGCATCGACGCGCTGATCGAGACCTTGCTCACAGGCGGCCGCCCGCTGGCCAGTGCCCTGCGCGTGGCACGCCACCTGGTGCTCGAGCGCCTGGCCGTGCTCGACATCGAGCAGGGTGCCGCGATGCAAGACATCACCCGCGCGATGACGCAGCTGGCCGAGGCCACGCTCAACCATGCGCTGGCGCAGTCGTTCGCCGATCAGGATGCGCGCTATGGCCCGCCGCTCAACGAGGCCGGCGAGCGCATCGATTTCTGGGTCGTCGGCATGGGCAAGCTCGGCGCGCACGAGCTCAACGTGTCGTCCGACATCGACCTCATCTACGTCTACGAAGAAGATGGCCAGACCACCGGCCCGAAGGTCATCAGCGCGCACGAATACTTTGCGCAGGTGGCGCGCAGCCTGTATGCGCTGATCGGCGACAGCACCGACGATGGCTTCGTCTTCCGCGTCGACCTCGCGCTGCGCCCCAACGGCAACTCGGGCCCGACGGCCGTGAGCCTCGCGATGCTGGAGGAATACTTCCTCGTGCAGGGCCGCGAGTGGGAGCGCTTCGCCTGGCTGAAGAGCCGCGTGGTCGCGCCATACGAGAGCGTGCGCAACGGCCGGGCGAGGGCGCTGAGCGCTACCGTCACGCCCTTCGTCTACCGCCGCTACCTCGACTACGGCGTGTTCGAGGGCCTGCGCCAGCTGCACCGCAAGGTGCGCGAAGAAGCGCAACGCCGTGCGGCCGGCCGGCCCGAGCGCGCCAACGACGTGAAGCTGTCACGCGGCGGCATCCGCGAGATCGAGTTCATCGTGCAGCTGCTGCTGGTGGTGCGCGGCGGGCAGTTCCCCGAGATCCGCACGCGCTCGACGCTGAAGGCGCTCGAGAAGCTCTCTGCCGGCGGCTTGATGAAGCCCGAGAGCGCCGTGCGCCTGGCCGAGGCCTACACCTTTCTGCGCCGCGTTGAGCACCGCATCCAGTTTCTCGACGACCAGCAGACCCACGTGCTGCCCACCGCCGATGGCGACCTCGACTGGATCGCGCGAAGCCTCGGCATGGCGTGCGAGGGCAATGCCTGCGACCTACTCGAATGCCTGGGCGAGACGCGCGAGTTCGTTGCCATGGAGTTCGATGCCTTGCTGCACGACGGCCGCCCGCCGGCCGTGGGCAGCCCGGCCAACGGCGGTTGCCGCAGCTGCGGCCCGGCCCCGCAGCCGGTGGACAGCGCCATCTTCCTGGAGCGCCTGCCGCCCGAGCTGGCCGAGCGCGTGCGCCCGTGGTGCGACCACCCCAAGATCAGGGTGCTGCGCGAAGAGAGCAAGCTGCGCTTGGCCCGCCTGGTGGCGCGTGCCGCGCAAGGCGTGGCCGATGGCGTGTGCACGATGGAGGCTGCCACCCGCTTCATCGACTGGCTGGAGCCGCTGCTGCGCCGCGAGAGCTACCTCGCGCTGCTGGTCGAGCGGCCCGAAGTGCACAACCGCCTGCTGCGCCTGCTGGGCCTGGCGCGCTGGCCCGCGCAGTTCCTGATGCGGCACCCCGGCGTGATCGACGAATTGGCCGACGACCGCTTGCTGCACCTGCGCTTCGAGCGCGAGAGCTTCATCACCGATCTCGAAGCGCGCCACGAAGCCTGGAGCCGCTTCAGCCAGGCCGACGAAGAGCTGCTGCTCGACACGCTGCGCCGCGCCCACCACGCTGAGGTCTTCCGCACCTTGGTACGCGACGTCGAAGGCCACATCACCGTCGAGCAGGTGGCCGACGACCTGTCGGCGCTGGCCGATGCCACGCTGCAGTGCACGATCAACTGGGCCTGGAGCCACCTGAAGCAGCACCACCGCGAGCTGCCGCGCTTCGCTGTCA
>Ga0307514_10004432_pt1 | contig 12922 bp, 9 predicted proteins | sample 16_EM_MG_FD_203088 | JGI IMG/M metagenome (GOLD analysis project Ga0307514, IMG submission 203088) | Populus trichocarpa ectomycorrhiza microbial communities from riparian zone in the Pacific Northwest, United States - 16_EM | ecosystem: Host-associated > Plants > Roots > Unclassified | place...
GCAAAACAAAGAAAAGCAAAAACATGTGCAAATTAGCTAAGAAAAACTTCTATTATTTCTCCTTTTTTAGGTAATAAACCCTAATCATGTCCATTCTCACCACTAAGACCGTACAAAAAACCAGCATATTTCTCAGGAGAGCTACAAAAGAAATTTATCAGTTCCTTAAGCTGTGAGTTTCCCTTTTCATCAGATAATGGAAGACCCAATTGAATTAAATCCAAAAGTTCAACATTTGCCAAATACAATAAGAGATTGATCACCACTACATATTTTTTTGGATTAAATTTATAATTTTTTAAAGAAAAATATCCAAATATAATTATAAATACTTAAACATTTTTCCAAACATAACTTTACTTCAATACATTTTTAATTATTTTTTTAATAAAGTTAATAAATGGAACTGCATAATAATTAATAAGCGATCTTATTTATCACATGAGGATATATATATATATATATATATATTTTTTTTTTGTTATCTTTGTTTCAAGTAATACATTATATAATTTCAACATAAATAAAAAATTTCAAAGGGCATATTTAGCAATACTAAGCCTATTCATATCATCATGAGTGTTTTTACATATTTTAGATGAGAGAAATACATTTTTCTTTTCTTTTCTTTTTTCATAAATAGCGGGTGGATTTATCCTCTAATTAGAAGGGAAAAAAATAATAATCCTACAATAGTATTAACAAAATAATATCACAATATACTATGACGTCATAATATTTCACCAAATTGACGTGCAAAGTCGTTTCCTTCCCTTCAAAAGCAAGGCTGGAGATGGGAGTACCCTGTTATTATTATTATTGTTATTCATTAAAAACCATAGAGCTCGTAACAGATAAGCTTTCATAGCTCAGTTGGTTAGAGCACCCGTTTAGTAAGCGGGAGGTCTTGAGTTCGACTCTCAATGAAAGCACATAACAAATTAGATATATGTATATATATTTTGTTTTTTTAGTTCGACTCTCAATTTAAGCCCAATGTCAATGTGCTATATGCAGTGATTTAGCATTTGTTAGCTGCTGAGAATCCGAGGAAGAAGAAACAAGTCTCGAACCACTCCTGCAAATTCTTCTACATGATTATCCAAATTTATTGCACATTACTAGCAGTTGCTTTGCAGCTACCATTTGCAATACAAATTAATCCTGTCCCTGCACATTTTGTTCTTCCCCCCAGACAAGTCTGCACCGATCTACCATCTCTGTCTTCCCCACCCTTAGCAGACTTCAGCCTATCAATGTTATCACTATCAAACTTAATCCACTGATTTGGCAGGTGATACATACAAACCATGCAAAAGCATGATCTCCCTCATGAGAAACAGATCCTCGACGTTTACTTATTTGGATTGGGGATGGTAAAAGATGAACTGTGTTGAGAAATGGAGGACACGAAATGGAGTCTTGAGAAATTATAAAGCTTGAGCAACAAAGCTTTTCAATTGCTTTGCACATCTGCTCGAGAGATATATCTCTATGACCAGCTGTGGCTAAAGAACCATCAAGAGGCCAGAAAGAAATGGCAGCTGCCTGTCCTGAAATATTCTAGAGTTCCTCTCACACCACACGCCAATCATTGCCAAAAAAATCATACATCTCCACATCACTTTCACCTCCCTCGGAAGATACTGAACCCACAAACCTGATATAAAACAATTCCCAAGTTTTGTGCAATACCAAACACTAAAAGAGACAGAAACGAAGGCTGTAAAAATATTTGAAATCCAGGAAAGGATGCACAACCAGTAGCCCAGAGGTGTTGGCATAAGCTATACCTTAATTTGAAGGAATTTCCAACAAGAGCAGTCTATTTTGTGAGAAGTTTACGGTGTGAGCTTAGGAACACACGTAGAGACACCCAGGCACAAAATATATCCTCAAATTTAAGTAAAGATCACTTTTAAAAGCAATCCATGAACCCCGCATTAATGCGAGTATAAAAGGTCTATATATGGGAAATATTCAATAAATATTTCCCACTAACATACATGTACAAAAAATGAAGATAGAATATACTATCCAATTTTAAAAAACTGGCACTTTAAATATGTCCTTTTGTCAAAGTTATTCCAAAAAAAAAAAAAATATTGAATGATCCTGGCTGAAAAAGAAGAAAACCTAGCATGCTACACACTTACTGAAATCTAATACATTTTTTCCCTACATAGACAAATACTTCAAACTACAGTTTCAGTTCACCGGTGTTATACAAAGTTAAGACAAATTCTGATAAGATTTCTTGATATGGCTTGGTAAATGTTTTATTAATCCAACTTTCTTTTCGTTGCTCCTTTCGGAATCTGTATAACTAATTTTGGCTCTCTGATTTCAGCAACAAAAAGAACCACTTAAGCAAATGCCTAATCAAAATAACCTGAAATCTACCAACAGCACTTGTATTCAACACTTCATGACAAAAAAAATAAAATGACATGCACTGCAAATTTTATTTGGAGGCACGCAATCAAGTGCATATATATTAGTCGCAACATATCAAGAGTCCAAACCAACCTTTTTTCTAGGTTATACCATGACCTTCGGCCCAGTAATGGCATCACAATTGAACTCAATCCATCCAGATCATCAATAAACTACAAACCATAAACAGAAATCTGCCAACAACATTTATGTTCTGCAACACTTTACTATGAAAAACACAATGTACACAGCACGTTTGATTTGGAAGCAAACAATCAAGGTAAATACCAGGGAATACCAGTCTCAGTACATGACTACTTTACGTTCATAACAATGAAACTCTATGCAAATTAACTAAGAAGAACAAAGAATCACGTCATAGAGGAGGCACCATGCCCTCATGCACCTTCAACAATTAGTTCCTACCAAGAGGAAGAGATCTACAACTATACGTCTCCTTGAAACTTTGCTTCTTTGAGGAAGTAAATATGGATGCATATACCTCCTTAGTGGCATTAGTTGGTACCATATCAGTAGCCTTAAACCGCTTCACCGAACCACCATGACTAACCCCTTTCACATTCTCAACCTTCCCATTTCCTTTCACTTTCCCAACAACCTTATCCACTCCCTTAACATCAACAATCCCATGCTTTTTACCACTCAACTGCGACACCTCCGCACCCTGACCTGAAAACTCCTCTCCATTAGCCCCCACTTCCCCATTCTTCACCTTCTTCATTTTCTTCTCCTTCATTTTCGATCTCTCCTCCTCCATTCTCTCCCTTAAAACTGCCACCTCCTCGTCACTCCCATTTATCACAATCTTATCACACTCCTCAAACTCTTTATAACAAACCAGACACTCCGATGACTTTACCTCCTTCAATGCCTTAGCACTCAAAACATGCCCACAATTCTTTAAAGCAAAAAACTTATACTTCCCATTAAACTCTAACCCCGTTACCGGACATTGAAACCGTGCATTACCCGACCCATCACCCGGAACCACCTCTAACTGTATATCAATCATATCTTTCAAACCCTTTATATAACCAAACTCCTTAGGCAATTTTTTACCAATCAAAGCCTCAACTAAAGCTTCCTTATTAAACATATTACCGAGTCGATCAATTACGCAAGGTTGCCTCAAGGGCTCATTCGAAAGTGAGCAATTAAGCCATTTCGATAGGCGCAGTTCATGTGGATCCACTTTATCAGGCTTTTTATCAGCATACATGTTGAGATAACAGTCCCTGGACTCCGCCCCCGTGGCACCGCCATCTCCGCCGCCGCCGGAGAGCCGGACTTGTAAGATTAGGGTGCAGAGAGGGGTAATTTGTGGGTTTGGTAAACAGGTGGAGTCTTTTAAAGGTTTTCCGTTGAGGGTGAAATAGAAAGAAGAGGGATTTTGATTGTCGGTTATAAGAGAGAGCTTGAGATTGTAGAGGGTTAGGGTTTGAGTTGGGTCTAGAGTTAGGGTTTGGGTTTTGAATTGGGGATTCTGAGATTGGATGAAAATTTGATGGCTTTTTGTGTGCATTTTGTAGATGAGGCAATTAGGGTTTCTGGGATTTTCTAGGAATTTTATTTTGATGATTTGGGGATTTTTTTGAGATTCTGGGAAGAGAGAGAGGTAATGAATTGCGGATTTTATTGGTTGCCAGAATGAGAGACACCGATTAATGTCGTCGTTGAATTGATACATGTCGTTTGAATGACTGTTGGATTCGATGGGCTATCGTTTATCGGGCCTGGTTTTTTTTTATCCTGAGCATTTGCTGGACTAATTCGGTTCTGTCTTTAATGGGCTTTCTAGCCGCTTTTTTTCCCCCTTCAAAAGCAAATATAATTTAAATTTGTTAAGATACTTATTTAGAAACAAATTAATACTCTAATCTAAGAAGAATATAATAAAAAAGAGAAAAACTGAAAATTTATATTAATATATAATATTTATCTATTCATAAAATTAAAAAATTACAGCAACCACCTTTTGGAGATGTAAAGTATTAAAATTATTATTTTTCATTTAGTTATTTTCATAAATATAACTTTATTATATATTTTTTAATTAACAATATAAACTTTTTATATAATTTTAATTTAAGTAAAATAAAATAAATACTAAATAACTAGATTATAAAAAATAAAAAATATTTAGATGAGAATTATAAATTATGGTTTTGATATTTTATGAAAAACATTTATCTTTGTTATAAAAAAACCACAATATTATCTATTTTTTTATTGGAGAAAAGAATCACTGTACTGAGCCAGTGTTAATTTGAATAATTTTTTATTTTACTTGGCTATACCATGGTTTGAGAGGATATGGACCCCACATGTATATATAATTCCATATTGCTGGTAGCTAGCTAGGGCGTGGACAGGCAAGTCTCTTCTTTGTCCATCCTCCACAAAAAGGACGGGAAAAGGATTTGAATTACAAGTTTTGTTTTAAAGCAAAACGACATTGATTTCGTAAAAAAAAAAAAAACTTATTTTGACATGAAACATGAAGTGGTAGAGGCTCTAGATTAATAAATCACTTTGTTAATCTTCGAGTTTCATAACTATGGATAAATAATTTAATGCTAACATTTTTGAAATTTTGAATAATGATATTGGAAGAACATTAATTCTAAATCGTTGAAAAAGAAATATTAAAATATTCTCTCGGGACTAAAAAAACAAAAACTATCAATACTTACTTAATAGGAGAGAGATACAAGAACAAAAAAAAAAAGCTATCGATATCTTTTTTTTATATATATTATTTCACGGACTGTAAAATTAATGATCATATAAGTCTCTAATGATCTTGAAAAAACTCAAACTTGTGACCATTAAAAAGTAAACATAAGACCTGATTAGTTAAGTTACTTTTCAAGGTTGCTATCAATGCTTACTTAATAAGAAAGAAAGACACGAGAATGAAAATAAATTACATTTTGTACCATCAAAATTGGTAAGAAAATATGAATATATACTCAAAATTTATTTTTTTATAACTCCCTTTTTTCATGTTTTCTCTCTCTTTTATATATAGTATATCTTCTCTTTTCTTGACTAATTGTAACTTTGAGCATTGTAAAATTTCTAGTGATTGGGATAATAACTCCCATATGGGTTCTTAACATTCTTGGAGCTTAATCTTGGCACCCACTAAAAGCTTGATAAAGTCTCAAGCAAGGGGTTGGTGCCAAGCAGTGAGAAGTCCATTTCGAGGGTAAAGTCAATCGGATTTATGTCATATAATGCAATGTGGTCCATAAATGCCAATGAAGTGCTCTTTACAACCTGTATTTTATAAAAAAGAATTAATTTTTTTGTTTTAAATTAAAATTTTTTTAGTATTTTTAAATATTTTAATGTATTAATATAAAAAAAAATTAAAAATAAAAAAAAAAATTATTTTAATATATTTTAAAAATATTCTTTAAAAAATAACTATTATTATAGTTACAAACAACCAGAAATAAAAATGATGTATCTACTTTATATCTATATACAAGTTGTGGTCCAAATCCAAAAGATGATGGACATTTATCACGCTTGCAAGATTTGTGGTTCTGCAGAACCCGCAAGAACTCATGGCTCCCCATTCTTCACCAGACAACTGAATCCAACAAACCCCATCTTCTTTGGAGCTAGCATTCTTTCGAGTTTCAACAAACTCTTTTTTGGTTTGGATTCAAGCTACTGGTCTTTGTTTTAAAAAGATTTGTTCGATTTTATTTTCTAAAATAAAAATAAAAGATATGAACATGCAGTTATTTGCTGAAGTAAAATTATATATTAAAAAAAAAAAAAGAGTGTATTAAGAGCAGCTTGCACTGATGCTGTTTTCCATACCTGAAGGGAGTGCCCAAGGCATGCAGCCTTGCAAAATATACGAGTGATCTGCTGTTAAAACTGGCCGGAGAAGATTTAAAGCTGCATTTTTCAAGCTTCAACTCCCAAAAAAAACTTAACTGCGATTAAGCTTTCATGCTGTGGTCCAGGAAAAACTTGGCCAAACTTAACCGAAGAGTTGTACTGTTGGACTGCTAGTACTTAATATATTTATTTAAACATATGAGAAACGTTAAGTAATTAAAAAAAATCAACATTGAATGATAAGAATTTTTGGACCAGTTCTTGATGAGTGCCCATACTGATAATCTGATACAATACAAATCATTATGTCCAGTGGGATCATGTCTTGATGGATAACATTCATAGGCATATGTACGTAGGAAAGAAGTTCCTACACATTGAAGATCAGAGATGATAAGGAGTTGGAAACTCTGCAAAATCGGTTTATTTACAGCAAAATTTATCATTGAATCTATAATTATACAGCATGAAAGCGTTTCTTAGTTTTTCACGTAATAACCTGTGGACTTAATAGATCAAGCAATTTCTTGATCTCAAGAGCTATTTTTTATACGAAATAACAAAGAAGTAGCAATCCTTTTCTTTTCTACTAATTGAGGGTAGAAAAAGATATAGAAAAATTATGTAAAATTAATGTTTTACAAGGTAAAAAATGAATACAAAAAATCAAAGAAAAAATAAATATAAAAAATATTCCATATGCCATGTAGAAAATCAATGTGGTCAATTCTTCTTCTTTTTTTACAGAACAAAAGTAGTTAGAGAAAAATCCAAGTGTAATTCGCAAATAAATAATTCATCAATGAAAACAGAAACTGCCCTTGGTATTGACAAAGTTGGCAATTAAATGCTCACTTGGCACTCTTTGAATCACCTAACCAACTCGTTTGGATCAGGTAGCTGCCATGCGAAAACGTGGCTGTGGCTCCTCTTCTCCTTATATATAGATACCATCAAAAGCAAGCCACACATTCACCCAACTCACACTAGACACTCACTCTCCTACCTCCATCACTCTTTCTGCAGAGGAAGAGAGAGTTCAAAGAAGAGGGCACTGCTGCTGCTGCTGAAGTTGGATAGTTACTAGCTAAAAGTAGCATTTTTGTGCTGTTTTCTTTGTTGGGGTGTACAAAAAATGGCTGGGACTGGAGTGTTTTCAGAAATATTGGATGGTGATGCGTACAAGTACTACTCTGATGGAGAATGGAAGAAGTCTTCTTCAGGCAAAACTGTTGCTATTGTCAACCCAACTACAAGAAAGACTCAGTACAAGGTTCAAGGTATAGTTGATTAATCCCATATTGTTGTTCTTTGGAAAATAATGCATGGCCCCTGATCAGCACCAGGTTAACCTCAGCTTATTTGACGAGGCTACTGTTGTTTTTGGATTTTTTTTGTGATAAATGTTCCTTTGAAAATTACCTTGTGATGAAAGAATGTGCACGAATGCATAGCAACAAAATTACAACTATCAATTTCTCTCACCATTTTTGATGATATATAGATGTTCATGTTGAATCATGGATGACACTACTCCACTGTAGTCTTGCCTGATAATCTTTGGAGAAAGAGAGACTCCTTAATGTTGATCCTTGTTTTATATTCAAGCAATTACCTCTATTTATGAATTGGGGGGATGAGGACAAAATCATTTTTATACCTGTAAGAAACTTATCATGCAATAAAGGGAGAGAAGGATGTATAATTAAGAATTAGTAAATTTGATCTGGGACTACTGAATTTTTTGCCTTGGTTTGAAATGATGGAGAGAGGAGAGTGTATAATCTTGTCTATCAACCTGAAGTTTGTTTTCTTATCAAAATTTGGTATGGGTTTGAAACAGCTTGTAATCAGGAAGAGGTTAACAAAGTGATGGAACTAGCCAAAAGTGCACAGAAAACATGGGCCAAAACTCCACTATGGAAGAGAGCAGAGCTCCTTCACAAGGCAGCTGCTATCCTGAAAGAGCACAAAGCCCCAATTGCTGAGTGCCTGATAAAAGAAATTGCAAAACCAGCTAAAGATTCGGTCACTGAGGTATTTAAGTATTTTCCATTTTCACGTTTGAACTTGAACATGCACATTAATCACAAGAAGGGAGTAATTTATCTGATTTTCTTATTTGAATGGATGAAGGTTGTGAGGTCAGGGGATCTTATTTCCTACACTGCTGAAGAAGGTGTTAGAATCCTTGGAGAGGGAAAATTCTTGGTCTCTGATAGTTTCCCTGGGAATGAAAGGACCAAGTACTGCCTCACTTCTAAGGTATATTTCTTAGCTCACATTCACTAATCGCATACCTTCATTTCTTATTACCTGTATAATTTATGGTTGTGAGGGTGAGAATAAGGAAACAAAATTTAGTTCTGATCAAAGTTGACTCCCATATCTTTTCATGGGATTTATATTTTTGACCAACAGAAAATGCAGACAAAAAGTTTGTTTGATGATGTCAACCTAACAAAACTTTCAACTAAAATTTTATAAACTGGAGAGGAGTTTGAATATAAATAAGAACAGTATGTGTCATGTATGAATATGATGTAAGAATACTTGACAGAACAATCCATACGTATTTGAGAGTAGGCACAGAGTAAGGAGCTTGTTTAGACGGATATTGGTGTCATTTGTCTGATACGATTACATTAAAGAGATAATAGGTGGGAGAAATTAACTAAATGGCAATTGTTCGAAACTGTAGCTAGTGTTTGGTTATTGTAAAAAGACGAGACATTTGGGATGAAGAGTATATGCATGAAGGATTTCTTTCCATAACTTCTACCATGATAATTGTTTTCAAAAGTTTTCATATTGGTTAGCTAATTCGATAACACTAAAATTGCAGATTCCCCTTGGGGTGGTTCTAGCCATTCCACCCTTTAACTATCCTGTCAACTTAGCTGTGTCAAAGATCGGTCCTGCATTGATTGCTGGAAACTCCCTTGTGCTCAAGCCTCCAACTCAGGTACATGAATTTCTCCTTTTACTCTTTGTAATGTTTTCCATCAAGCCATTGTATTGAAAATTCAAGGATCATTTATGTTGGTTAAGGGCTTGAGGTTGCACCTAAAATGAATGGTTCAGTTGTATGCAATTGAAGGACCTAGTTCTCTATACAGTTTTACATAAGGAAACAAAACATAAATTCTTTTCAAACACTAGAAAAGTAAAACAATTATGCCTCTAATATTTCCTCTAATTTTAATCATAGAGGAAGGTTTCATCCTCTTAGTCTCACCTTTAAATTTTATTACAGGGTGCTGTCTCTTGCTTGCATATGGTGCACTGTTTTCACTTGGCTGGTTTTCCCAAAGGCCTAATCAGCTGCGTCACTGGGAAAGGGTCTGAGATTGGTGACTTCCTTACCATGCATCCTGGTGTGAACTGTATAAGGTAATCAATCATTCATTGATCCTCTTTTGAAACTTCATTAGGTCCTTACTTTCAATTGATTGATGCATAAGGTGTGAATCATAAGTTGCGTTGTTTTCCCTTAGCTTCACTGGTGGAGATACTGGTATTTCAATTTCAAAGAAGGCAGGCATGATCCCTCTTCAGATGGAATTAGGAGGGAAAGATGCCTGCATAGTGCTTGAAGATGCTGACCTAGATTTGGTAGCAGCAAACATAATTAAAGGAGGATTTTCTTACAGGTATGAGAATTTTCCATAAATCTCGTTAAGGTTGCATTTTGCATAGATATTGTTCCATAAAGCCTAAAAATGTATGTGCATGTCAATGTGTTACACAAGACGAATAAAAATGTATATAGATAGTAATCTATCTGTTTCTGCCTTAACCCTTATTATGCAATGAATAAGTTTTTTCTTTTCTCTTCTACCTCATCTATAACAGTGGTCAAAGATGCACTGCAATTAAGGTTGTCTTGGTGATGGAATCCGTAGCTGATGCTCTTGTTGAAAAGGTGAAAGCAAGAGTTGCAAAATTAAGAGTTGGGCCACCCGAGGACGATTGTGATATCACTCCTGTAGTCACAGAGTCATCTGCCAATTTCATTGAAGGGCTGGTTACGGATGCCAAAGAGAAAGGAGCAACATTTTGCCAGCAGTATAAGAGAGAGGGTAACCTCATCTGGCCCTTGTTGTTAGATAATGTGAGGCCTGATATGAGGATTGCATGGGAAGAGCCATTTGGGCCAATTTTGCCAGTGATAAGGATCAACTCTGTGGAAGAAGGAATTCACCATTGCAATGCTAGCAATTTCGGACTCCAAGTACAGCTCATCTTCTTTTATCGCATTGTTGTTTTAGTTAAAGCTGAAGCATCTCAAGTGGAGATTGCCTTCCACCACTCTCTCCATATTTTATATCGATGCTTGTTTTTGAAACATAGGGTTGCGTATTTACAAAGGACATCAACAAAGCAGTGTTGATCAGTGATGCAATGGAAACCGGGACAGTTCAGATCAACTCGGCACCAGCTCGTGGGCCAGATCATTTCCCTTTCCAGGTGAACAAGAAATTTCTGAAAATGCTAACAAACTTATTACTTTATATTTTGCTTCAGGCCCAGGACATTAGCTTAAGGAATAACAAATGCGTTGTTGACAGGGTTTGAAGGATAGTGGCATTGGATCACAAGGCATCACCAACAGCATTGACATGATGACAAAAGTCAAGACCACTGTTATCAACTTACCAAGCCCTTCTTACTCCATGGGTTAGTATCATCTATTAGGGAACCAATAATCACAACTAGATTGTGTGCTACTAGATTGCTAGTCGTTGTTCTGCTGCAGTAAATCTGGGCTCTAGTGTGCTCCTATTTTCTGATTTGGTTGAAAATGTTTGAATATTGCTCGATAAAAAGAAGAATAAGAATTGTATCTGTTGCTATCATATTTATTTGAAGCATTCGTACTGTTAGCAATTGCATATGAACTAGTTTGCATTAGCTCGTTAATTTCTGAACTCATTGTTAAGCAAGTGATCAGAGTAAAGATACTCTGTTGTAACCTAAATACTTGTTGCTAAGCTGAAATCTTTTGACGAAACAAGCGTATTAAGTTGGCCTCGACAAGCTGATTGGAATTTGACAAGGAAGAATGTTTCTTGTTGGGAAGCCCATTAACCAACTGGTTTATGAAATGAAGATGCTTGTGTTGATCATTTCTGTTCTCCAGTTGGTCTTCTTCTTGTTTTGCCGTAGAATTTAGACATAATTTTCTTTCTTCAGGCTCTTCAGGATCCTCCATTAGAAGTAGAATTTGAAGAGTAGCAAAGAGGGTCAAAGGAACTGCGGCTGTTAGGCATTTTTAATAAATCACATGGTGCAGGTAAAGCAAGTCGTTGTCCTGTAACAAAAAAAGAAGAAGAAAAAAGAGTCATTTCCCAGCTTCATCATGTAACTCAAAACTGTTCGTTCATTAAATCATTTGAAAATAAAGTGAACCAATGCGAACTGGAAGTTGAATCCCAGAGAACTAATATTCGGTGATGAGAATAGATCAGTGGATTCTTTGAATCCATGGTTATTTCTGGATTTTTAGCAGTGCACTTCCAAGCTATAGAAATCAAAATTTATAGTTCTGTAAAACCGGCTGAGACCAAGTTTCGATTAAGTTTTTCAATATCCAATCTAATTCAACTAAAAACTCACCTTGTATCATATTTTAATTACCTTATTATTCTAACTCCACCTTAATTACCTTCGTACCAAATTCACTGTGACGAAATTTCTTGTATGGTTCTCTTCCACTAAGAATTTCTGCAATCCCTTGGAATTCTAAGTCAAGACGAGGCACCTTATCATTTACCATAAATTGTCCTGCTAAGCTAAGGAAAATGATTTTCAATTTGAGAAGGCTAAAGGAATTGTGGGCTTCAAATGATTGTTCCCATGGCTTGCTTTTCCAGCCCAAATAAGCCCTATCAAAGCCTGACTGGAATTTTTCCTTCTTCTTTCTATTTTCTTCTTGTTTTCTAATTATGTAACGTCAAGACATTCCTGTTTTGATCTCAAAAGAAGCCTCATTTGGCTTGTCCCTAGCAGAAAATCCTGAATTTTTGTCTTCTTAACCTTAAAAGCGATCTTTGGTTTCAATTTCTACTGTTGCTAGTTTATAATTATGTCCATCTCCTCGTGTTTCTCTTCTTGAAGAACTAAAAGAACAAAATCAACATGAAAGAACTTCAGCATTTTTGCCCCATCTTACTTGGAGTATTAGAAAGACCATAGTTTAGTGAAACAGGGGAGAATTTTATTTTATTTTCTTGGGTTTTGGGGAAACATGGTCAGATAAGATGAAGGCTTGAAGAGGATATCATGGTAGCTACCAATACCATTATGCTTCTTTCGCCTCCATCTACTTCATCACAACTTCTGTTTTTGCTTGATGTAATTTTTCTTTACCTTTTTTTGTTAGTTCTTGTTTGTGAGCTTCATTTCTTTTTTATATATATATTAACGTGGATGTTCGGACCAGTTTGTGTGCGCCTTGACTAATTCTATAGATCCTAAAGTTAACGATCATATAAACCTCCAGTAACTTTGAGATTTGTGAGACTCGAACTAGTGACCTTTAGGAAGCAAACCTAGAACCTGATCAGTTGAGTTACACCCTTCAGAATTATGTGCTTCATTT
>Ga0307514_10004433_pt1 | contig 12922 bp, 16 predicted proteins | sample 16_EM_MG_FD_203088 | JGI IMG/M metagenome (GOLD analysis project Ga0307514, IMG submission 203088) | Populus trichocarpa ectomycorrhiza microbial communities from riparian zone in the Pacific Northwest, United States - 16_EM | ecosystem: Host-associated > Plants > Roots > Unclassified | place...
TTCATTCTTCTGCCAATGCTGAGGCTGGTTCCTCATTACGTTAACCAGTATGCCATGCACCCCTCACACACCTTGCGGGCCGGCTGACCCAGTTACAGTCCACTTGCATTCATAGTTATTGGTTCCTTCGCCTTCCTTACCACGTTCGTTGGCATATACATGGATACCGCCTTCTATCACACACTCCCCACCCCACGACCATCATTTCTCTCTCTGGACATCCCCTCCAAAGTCATCACCCCCTTCAACAGCCTCGTCTACAACACAAATGCTTCCAACCTAGCCCTCCACGGTCTCCACCCACGGTACACCCACTTCTTAATTAATCTCCCCCAGCTGCTTGGCCCCGCTGCGCTCACAGCCCTGGTATCCTCTCGATTCACCTTACCTATGCTCTCTGCGATATCTGGAACTGCTGTCTTATCGATATTCCAACACCAGGAAGCTAGGTTCTTGATGCCTTGTGTGCCACTTATATTGAGTTCTATGCAGTTGCCGAGAGCACGAGTTATGTGGAGGATATGGGTCACAGTGTGGATTATTTTCAACTCAGCGTTGGGCTTACTAATGGGAGTGTATCACCAAGGAGGGGTTGTGCCTGCGCAGAATTATATTGCCGAACATCTGGGAAACGCTACGACCGTGATATGGTGGAAGACATATTCGCCACCTACGTGGTTGCTTGGGGAGATGAGCGAGCGGTGTTCCACAGTGGATTTAATGGGAGCAAAGTGGAGTGTTGTGGAGGAGAGATTGGAGCAGGGAAAGGGTGGGTGCGGGGTGGAGTCTGGAGAGAAGTCGAAAGAGACATATCTAGTGGCACCTCTGGCCATGAATGTCGAGCAATATGTGGGAGGTGGTAAGCAGCTATACAGGTTGCGGAAAGTTTGGGTGTATCGAAGTCATTTGGGACTTGATGACCTTGATTTTGATTTTGAGAAGCATGGGGTGCTCGGAGTGGTGATGAAGGTGTGGGATAGTCGAGGGTTGGGAATATGGAGAGTGGAGGATCATACAAACAAAAGCTGTACGAGGGCAGCATGAGGAGGATAATTTGACAGCTATGTCTACACCTATAGAACATGGAAGTGCAGGATCTGCTTATATACCACTTGCATATCGCGTCGTATATAATTGCGATTAATTGAGCTTCATTACAACTGCAGGGCAAATATGTAGAGTACAGATTTGTGATGAATGTCTGTCTACTGTGACGGTAAACCGACTGGGACATAATGGCAGAACTTCACCCCTCTAGGCAATGGAGATTTCCCAAACGAAAAAAAGCTAAATCGATTGAAAAATATGATTCGCCGGAACCCAAATTTAACCTAGGAAAGAAAAGAGAACACCGCAAAATAACATGCCATCCTATTTTTCATCTGCCCAGCACTCACCCAGACACATCTAGCACCAGTTTGAAATATAGTCCTGAGAAGACGTACGTTTGTTTAGGTACGGTTTTTTTCATTTAGATGTGCCCTTTCCTCATGAAAAATATAGATTTTGCCCTTATACTCCGGGATTTTGTTTTGTATATGGTGGAGATGCGTTTATCGGACAGTGGCGTCATACTTGGCCTTGAACCATTTAATGGAGTCGACCTGCTTAATCCTGTGGGAGGAGCCGATGGTGGAGGTGCATCGCTTACGGCGGGCAACACGCTGACCTGGGCGGGACCTATAACAGCCAAAATCAGAAAATATGTCTGGGGAAAAAGTAGCTATTGGGGCAACGCACATGATGCAGTAAAAGTCCATTCCGTAAATACCAATGGAGGGGTCGTATTTGATACCCAAGTCGATGTGCTCAGAGATACCAAAACCAAAGTTACCAGTCTCAGAGAAGTTCCTCTTCCGCAACTCGTACTCCTTGACCTTGAGACCTCTCTCAAGAATTTCCTCGGCCTTGGGGCCGCGGACAGTAACATGGACGGCAATCTTTTCGTTTCTATATCATCCAATTCGCCGCGGGGGAAGATAGATAGGCCAAGTATTAGCAAGTCGGGTTTTATTCTAACACACAGTTCTCTTCCGATTTCGCGAAGCGAGAACGGGCGAGAGAAGTAAAACATGGATTGGCTTTGAGGCTGAGCTTTACCTTCTGATACCGAAGGTTCGGACGGTGTAACGGGCCTTGGAGTAGACGGGGGTTTGACCAGAGAGCTGCTCAAGCACTTTGGCAGCACGGGTGAGCCTGTCTCCGGATTCCCCGACACAGATATTGAGGACAAGCTTCTCGATCCTGAGCTCCCTCATGGGATTGGCGGCTTTGGATTCGGCCTGTTGAGGACACCGAAATCATCAGCGAATTTTGCTTCAACTTCCTTCGTGGATTTTTCCCAGCTTCTTTCTTATGATCCAGCTGTTTGTGGGTCCTCTACCGTGCGAGTGGAACATACCATTGCGATTGGATTGTATGCCGTGGATGGTGGGTTTTGGGTACGGGTTGGCTGGTGGTTGCCGTGCGTATGTCGGATTGTCGTCGTCTATTTCCAGAGCTTAGTTCTGGATATGTTGAATTTTGTTGTGCAGTCTTGGAGGGCTTGCCCTACCACCGTGCCCTCTCGGAGAACTCTCGGGCTGCTGACAAAGAACTCAGGGACCTACTGACTGCCAAGGCGCGTTTCGAACAACAACCCGGGTCTCACAACCGCAATCGACTCAACGTACTCGAGCCTCACCAACAGCCGCCACTCGTCAATCCCTCCTCCTTCGGCAGGGCAGCTCCCTATCCCACGTTCCCCTACTTTTTCCCCCAATCCTTGACCCCTGGTCGGAGTCCCATCAACCGCGCAGAATGTCGAAAACACAGGGAAAGATGGTGAGTCCTCAACCCCCCGCCGCGTGGTATCAGAAGCTTCTATGTTGACAAGAGACTGATGAAAAAGTGTCCAGGCCAACCTTGTAAGTGCAACATTTTCGCGTCGAATCGGTTTTGCTGGGTGCTAATGATAGGGTGGTTAGATCAATTACCGTATGCGAGTTACGTTAAATGATGGGAGGCAGCTTACGGGAACGCTTATGGCATTTGATAAGGTATGGTCTATATTTTGTCATTTCTACTACCTTAAGGATGTAAAGGCTGACAGTGCTATAGCATATGAACGTCGTTCTTGCAGATACTGAGGAGTTCCGTCGCACAAAGAAGAAACCAACCAAATCGTAACTGCCCCTCCCCCCCACGAAAACCCTGAAAATAATTACTGAAATTACAGCCTTACAGGGCACCCACCACCACTCCGACGACCATCGAAGAAAAACGCACTCTCGGCCTCATCATCCTCCGTGGCGTCACCATCGTCTCCCTCTCTGTCGAAGGTCCTCCCCCAGCTGACCCCTCCGCGCGTCTCGGCCCCGGCACCGCCCCAACCGCACCACCCGGAGGCGCCGGAGTAGCTGCTACAGGCCCCGGAATCGCGCGACCTGCCGGGCGAGGGCTACCAATTTTGGGCATGGGCGGTCCAGGAGGGCCAATTGGGGGTATCCCACCACCCGGAGCACCCCCAATGGCGGGTTTGGCTGGCCCCATGAGGGGAATGGGTGGATTGCCAGGTGGGCCTCCACCGCCGGGAGGAATGATTCCGGGTATGGGCCCACCTCCAGGGATGATGGGTGGTCCTCCTCCACCAGGGTTCCCCGCTCCTCCTGGTATGTCTTCCCCTTCGCGAGCTGCTTGTATATGAGGGAATATGCTGATGTGAGTTTTGTTTGTAGGATTCCAACCACCTGGAGCTGGACGTGGCTTCCCTCCCCCACCACCTGGCTTCCCTGGGCGATAATCACTGCGTTTCGATCTTTTATTAGGGGTGGACCGAAGCTCAGGTGGGACTTTGTGCAAACATATTCAGTGAAAGCAGCTTCTTGGAAGGCGTCATTCCCGTCTGATTCACCGATAGAGCTTGTTATGTTTCTGGTTAATCAGGGCGCAGTGGGGAGCGAGGCTGGTTTGGACAAGCGAGCTGGGATAATTTAGAGACAAACCCCTCTGTGACAGTAGTAGTGAGTATAAGAAGAATAGGGCATAAGTATATTTGGTCCTTTTTCGTTCTTTTGGTGAAAGAGGAATATTAATGATTACGACGAATTGCAAAATGTACAATAATTTCAGACACAGCTTCTATCATGCATGGCGTTCTACTCCAGCCTCAGTTGGTCCTTCAAGTGATGAGGAATAATGCTTGACAACTCAAAAACATGCACTTGGAAAGGTGATATCGACTTGCTGTCATAGGCCATACGCAATTGTAAAGGAATGGAAAATGGCGCAGTTTGCCATACATTCAATTTTGTTTATCTATTTGCCGGCTAAAACTAGGGAGCAAGAAACCATCCACTATACACGAATCAAATAGAGCTAATCCCAAGTGTCCACCACGACTACGCAAGAAGCTAAATATCGCAAGCTAGTACTGATATCACTCCACTGCTCCCTATCTTTGTAAATGATTCGCTTACATGAAATCCTCACTACTCACCAATCGTTAGCAGAAATCCCCATCTGTCCACACTTCAGGGTAATAGTAAACTACTCACTCGTCAAAATCATCATAAGTCTTCGTATCCAGCCTATCACTATCCTTCCCGCCCGCGCCTACAAGGGCAGTTTTGGTCTTCTGCGCCTTCGTCTTCTTCGTACCCTTCTCCGCTGCCTTCTCCTCCCTCAGCCTCTCATTCGTCAACGTCGTACATGTACTCGCCACTTTCCGGATCTGCGCCGAGCTCATATCCTTAATCAAAAGCCTGGTAAGTTCCTCGACAAAGAGAGGGTAATGTGGTTTCTTGACGTTTTGTGCGAGTAGCGGGGCGAGGGTATCTTGGAGGTCTGTGAATTGTTTTTTTGTGGTGGGGTTGAAGAGGGGTAGGGTGGAGAGATCGATGGATTTGGAAGAGTCTGTGGGGTCCTCGATGGCGATGGCTTTGCGCTTGACGTCACTGGGGATGGGGGGTGGTGCTCCGGGGGAGGGGGAGGCGGAGGGGGCGGGGGCGGAGATGACACCGCCATGGTCGGCGATGTCTTCGATTACGGCCCCCCCGAACAGATCCACGGCGTGGTTAAGATCTGCTTCGATTTCCTGCTGCTGCATCCGTTGTCGGCGTTCTTCAGGGGTTTCATCTGCGAGAGCTGATTTATCGGCTTCTTCGGCGGCCTTTTTTGCAGCGTTCTCGGCTTGTTTGTCGGCAATGCGTTGTGCTTTGGGTTTCTTTGCTGCAGCGGCGGCCTCGGCGGCTTTCTTTGCTTTCTCTTCCCTTTCTCTCTCCTCCTCGGAATCTTCGGCAGCGTCCCAGGATTCTAGGACCTGTTGATGTACGGATTAGCTATGCGGTGGGACTGGACCTGAAGGTAGTACACGTACATCATCGTCCTCCTCATCATCCCACTTCTTCCCTACACTGACTCCGACTCTGGCCGGCTCAGAAGAAACACCATCTTCGTCATCTGCATACCCGTTAGCTAGTTCTTCTCTTCGCCCGCGGGAGATACATACCCCACCTGCTCATTCTTGGTATATTTCTCTTCAGGTGCAGAAACGAGTCGAAAACCGCAGAGGTGACAGTGCGTGGTGTAGTCAGTCAAAATGAGTGAAATAAGCTGCGCTTCAAGGTACAGAACGTCTAGGTATATTACGAGAAAGGTAAAGGGCCCGGGGAAGGTATAACGTTGGTGGGGTTTATGTGGTGGCTCAAATGTTGGCTTGGCGGGGTATTTTTTACAAATTTTATTGCTAACTAATGGTCCTCCTGTGGGTCATCCGTGAGAATATGAAACCCATCCCGCAACAACCCGTAGTATAGGCGCTATACACATGTACAACAAAATAGATGCAAAGAAACTTTATTCAACCCACCCCACCCCACAACCTCGTATTGCCACCTATGCTCATGTCTATTTATATAAGCTCCATCTGGTGGAGAATGGCGTTGGTGAAATCGGTGGTGGAAGCGCTTCCTCCCATATCCTTAGTCCTGACCTTACCATCAGCAATGACAGCATACACAGCTTGTGAGATCCTGGATTGCAGGTCAGCATCAAAACGTATACAACAAGGACTTGCAAGATGAGTATACCTGGTAGCGGACTCATCCAAACCAAGATGTCTCAACATCATAGTAGCGCTCAACACCAACGCAGTAGGGTTGGCCAGGTTAGTACCCTTGATATCTAAGCCAACATGCCTACACCCTGGCTCGAAAACGGAATATTCCCGTCCCATGTTGCATCCTGGAATGATACCTGGCCCACCTACCAAAGCGGCACCAATGTTGGACATGATAGACCCGTAAAGGTTGGGCATTACCAACACATCAAATTGCTGGGGGTTAGAAACAGCCTGCATGGAGGCGTTGTCCACAATTAAGTCGTCTATAATCAACCTTGGGTAGTCCTTAGCTACCTCATGGAAAGTGCTTCGGAAAAGGCCGTCAGCGAGCTTCATGATGTTAGCTTTATGAATGCAAGTAACTTTTTGACGGCCGTTTGCCTTGGCGAAGGAGAAGGCAAATCGGGAAATTCGCTCAGACTTCATGCGAGTGATGATCTTCAGAGACTCCACAACACCGGGGACAGGCTGGTGCTCGAGGCCGGAATATTCACCCTCAGTATTCTCACGGATCAGGCACATGTCGACGTTTGCATGACGGGTCACGTAGCCTGGGATGTTCTTGATGAGGACAACTGATGCGTAGATGTCGAGTTCTTGACGGAGGGCAACGTTGAAAGATTGGTGACCAGACCTGTCAATTGGAGTGTGAAGAATACCTATAGAGGTAGTATGAGCACCTTGTCCCCAGAGAGCGTAGGATACACTCCATACCCTTCAACCCGATCTTATTCGTCTTCAAAGACAAGACGGACTCTTTGAACAAATCTTCTGCGTGCTGCTTTCCGGTAACAACACCAGTGGCATCCACCTGATCCCACTCGACTGGCACATTTTCGTGCTTGAATATCGTCTTGACAGACTCCGCAACCTCAACCCCGATACCATCACCTAGAACGAGCGTTTAGCTGCTCCACCCCACTAGTGCAGTTCTATTACAGTTTTCGACTGGGGCGTACCAGGAATCAAGGTAACTGTGTACTTCCCACCAAACTTGGTAGGCTTGAAGATATCTTGGGAGACCGTGGCCATTGCTACTCGTATCAAATCCCATGGTTAGTATTAGAATTTCAGCCCTCCGCTCACCTAAGCCCGCTTTCCCATCGCTGAGATACAATGTCGAAACTCACTTCGTGACAATGGGGCGACGCTAGAAAGCACATTTTGTCTGGCAAGACCTGCTACGCCCAGGACGGCCTATTTCCGACTCGAGCATTAGCTATCCGGTTCGACTGAATACTGCCCCGCACGTGATATTGAGAGGCTCTACCTTGGCGAGAGGCTGTCGTGCGAACATGACTGCAATATGCGAGGGCGGGGTATTAAGAAGAGCAAGGGCAGATGGTTTATGTGGGTGGGTGGGTGGGTGGGAGGTAGGAGGTGTTGGTGATGGTAATGGATAGTAAGAAAAACTGCGTAGGATTAATTCACGAGGGGTTAGGCTAAGAAACAGAACCGGCCACAAGGGTAAAGAAATATAACACACTGCCCAAAACAGTTATTTGAGACTGCGCATAAGTTTCCGGTAAAAGGCTTTACACCAAACGCATCACTACAAATTTAAATGAGGGAGCGGATTTATATGTAACCTCGTGCTCACCGGCCGTCGGGACTGGTTGGATCACCAACAAGCCAGATATACAGCCTACTTGTATGTACTCTACATATCCCAAGTATCTCAGCTGTCCACTCTGATATCTCCAATCTCGCACTAGTTTGCCCGCTGACGTGATATCCAAAGCTGATTCAGGGTAATTTCTAGGTGTATCATGGAGTCCCTACATGTCTATTAGAGAAGTCCTGATTGAATAATAGTAACTCCATTCAATGAAGCACATTATGCACTAGTGCTACCGTAGCATAGGCTGGAACAATCCAATGGTGAACAGACTGCGTGATGACTGCGCTGTAATATACTGTACATACAGTACTGCATTATTGACAGAGATTTCAGGGTAACAGGATGCCTTATAAGAAAGATAACTAAAGGAGATTCATGAGGAAGTACTATATAAGTAAGCCCAACCGTAAGTTATTTGTGGCACGAGGTCAAGGTATTGGTCATCTTTTACTCACAAATGCGCTTGTCGCAGAAGACCTCCAGCTGAAAAATCACCAGTCTAACTTACGACTCTCACCCAGTACCATAATCAGCCCCAAATCAAAATCCATAATAATTAAAATATTCTAAACACCAGTTACAACAATGGGGAAAAGATATGGTATATGATACAAGCATTTTTACCTCAACGCTTCTAGGCGATGTCGGTGGAATGGTCCTTTGGAACCTAACTCGAATGGGCTACCGATACACAGACCATGTCCACGGCAGTACCTATACTGATCACCTTCCGCCATCCTTACAAACTGCCGCTGCCCCACATTGAATAATTGCCTGTCTACTCCTACTACCGAATGTAGGGCAAACAGGGAAACGCCCACCCTGTTTGTTTTGAAGATTTTATTATAACTCCGTAATGTCTGCTGGTCCTGCTAGGGGGCCCCCGAGCGGCTCCAGAACAAACAGGTCTTTGCTAAACCAGTTATGTGGCTCGGGATCGAAACACAATCAATTTTCCCATCGATTAACTTGCGTGTCCAATTGTCGCCTTTCCGCCTTACTTCAATCTTTGGTAGTTGCGAGGCATCCTCTGGATAAAGCACTTAAGTAACCATAGCATGGTGAGAGATCATAGTCTGCAGGTATCATCAACATATGAGGAGTTGTGCAACTAGGCCATGTTGCTACCTTTAATTGGTTAGATATCCATGTTACGTACCATATGGCATCTACGTTATGGCATCTACGTGACGCCCATACAACAGAACCCTACTGGGATATCAATTTCCCTGCATATATTTATACGAGGCGAGATAAGCAAACAATAGCAGTTGCTCTGGGATGTGTTTATTCTCTGGCTGCGGACTGGTATCAGTTAGTTCTAAGATGAAAGCCTCTGTTGGAGCCACGAATTAATTCCGTTGTTACCCAGATATATGGACAAAATAGGAGTATTTATCGATTCGAATGTTCATTGTAAGCCCTGTGCAAGGAAACATGCACCACGCTCACACCAAAATATTAATTTAGGCAGGCTACGTAGAGTATACGCCGGCGCAGTATTAAGGTGCTTACAGTATGATCACGTCAACGTGAGTATGCCATCATGCAAGTAAGCCCGGTTTCAACGTTTTGATCTTCGGGGATGAAATCCGACATGAAACTGAGACAGGATGTAAACCGCACGCAGATCATTTCATATCATGCATGCCAGCGGAGATCGATATTCACATCCTCATCATACATACATACATACGTTGGTGCCGACCTCGAGGTTCCATGCACGTACGTAAAGCAAATAAGGCTGAATGTCACTGCAGCAGGTATTCGATGTCATTTTTTTCGTACAATACCTTATGATACTCGTTGTGTACTCGATTCATTGGGCCATGCATGTAGTCACCGAGCATTGGGGACATGTACATACATTGGGATGCACAAGCCAATGGCCCTGGCTAGCTGGTCTATGTACAGATACCAGCATTCCTAATCCGCCATGCGGACCAATACTCACAGGTACTTTAATATACTTACATTCATGCATGATGGATTTGCACTCTGTATCGGTCCCATGCTTCGTACTAGCATGCACGTGATCCATTGTGTGCGGTCTCATACTAAATACTTTCCACCAAGGTTTGGACTGGAGGCAAGCAAACAAATACATAAGTAGCTCAGGCGCCCCAAAAGGGAACTCGATTTTTCTTTATTGCTTAGCAAACTAAAGGCAGATCTATACCGTTATTATCAAAATTAAAATCAAAACAAAAGAGAACCGGTTCAATTAATTAGAAGCCAGGCTGGCGAGAATAGATGAGGACCGTGCATGCTTCGACCAAACACGACTACTGCCAACTAGACTATGCTTAGATATGGTACGAAAATGTTTGAATGAGAAGTACTTAAGTACATCTGTGTATTCACAGAGTACATGCACTGTACTTTGAATTGTATCTCTAGAGTGCAGCTCAGCTTCCATAGTATCCTCCATAACTCATATCAGCCAGTGCTTGTGCACTAATAGCATCGAAAAATCTTACCTATGGGTGAGTTACTCTTATCTATAGCACCTGGTTCCTACTTGGTACAATGTTGAATTATTCGGTGCACACAACTTGCCGACCAGAATTCATTGGCCAGTCTGTAATTTGGTAGGATAATTAGGCAGCTGCAAGCTGCATGCATCACAATAATTTATTGCTGTAATGAGTACTTACATATTGGCATGCATATGGAGTGGTAGTGGGGAGACTTACCTAGTAGTGGTTGAGCGTCTCATAGTCTACGGCTCCACAGACATCAAAAAAAAAAAAAAAAAAGGTTGAGGTATCATGTGGGTTATGTAGTCTTACGTATCAATTTAGAAGGCACCTCCGCAATTGATGTACTCTACCACTATAGCATGGTTGGAAACCTACCGTAGCAATTTGGGATGAGAAAACTGAGGATCACTGCTTGTGACAATCCAGGCGAAGGCCCTCCCAGCTTGGGCCACTTCATGAATTCAGCTTCTGAATTCAATATACATGTAAGCCTCCTGCAGTCGTATTAGCATAGAATAGAACAAATTGAACAACACATCAGGTGAACTTACTTGCCTGAAACGATACATCCCAGCTCATGTTCTGTCGATAATTCCTGTACTGTATCCATTGGACTAATTACGGCAATGCACCAGTCCAATGTAACCCAGGTTTGTGTTAGTCTCAGATCTGCAAGATGTGCGAGTAAGGGTGGCCTGCCCCACATATGGAAGAAGCAAAAAACGACAACGGCATGTCAATTATTGCAACCTGTTCTGATCTGGGTCTCGAAAGTCATTCCCGTGCATCATGACGATGTTTTCGGGGTTTGTATTGCCTGATGCCAAAGGATTCCCTCGACTAACTGGGGTTTCCTATCCCCGTTACGGAAAAAGAGATAGGCGGAAGCAGATGTACAAGCTAGGGTCTTTGCTGAGACGCCGGTATCAATCAGCTGTGAGGTTGGACCCCTTACGTGGCAGCACAAGCTCCTGGTGGCAAACACAGGTTAAATGTTGCCAATTCATGATTTTGAATCCACCCATAATGCTGCAGTGTATATAAGTCTGCATGAAACGGCGAATGCCCCTAATACACCGAGCTTAAGAGTGTTGGTACGGTGGTTAAGAAATAAATTATGCAATGTACTGAATTTGGTGAGTTTCCGCTCTCCTGATGAAGAATTATTGATAGTGAATTGTTTATGTTTACAAAGAGTCCAGCGCAGGGAGGGCAATTTTCAGTGTGGGGAGCTTGGTGCTTTAATCCCAGAGAGGACTGAAAATCATAAATAGCTAGCATGCTCGATATGTACATATGTACATCCCGACGGTTTGTCTGCAAAAATCTCCTTCATTCAACACCTATCCCTATTCCAATTGCAATGTCATTTAATCCATGAGTTCCACCACTTACTTTCGTACGTCTTCTCAACTGGATGGAGTTGGGTTGATTCCTACGCTGGTCTCACAAAACATGCTGAATATTAACGCTATAAGATTATTGACTTGGTAACGGGATTGAGTCTTTTAATGCTTGCAAAATATACAAAGTTGGAAGGACCCTCTGAACGACTTTTGTAGGATAGCAACAAAAGAGGGCCCGAATTGAAGATAGGCCGGGCAATATTGGTACTCTATTAACCACGCGGTGGAAATCTGTCCTTTTCTTTGGCGGAATGACCTAAGTATCAATATCTTTTCCAGTGAAAGCCTGTGAGGAGATCGGGGAGTGGAGAGCTTGAAATGTGTACGGGGTAGGCAAAGTAGTTTATTAGAAGTCATTAACCTTTCGGAATTGATCACTTACTTAGCACTGTATCTATATTGAAATATCAAAGTATATATGGTGAGGTCCCACTCTGATTCTTGAGGGGACGCTACACAACACCCAGCAGCAACCAGGCTACAAATAGTCTTGGCAATGCCAGTTGCCTACCTTTCATTACAGTCTAGTTCAAGACAGGAAAATGCCTGGATAGACCCTGCAATGCCAATGAAATGTCATGGTGGCTATCTTCTGTTGGTCCCAGCTGTCTGGGTCCTACACCAGGGACAGGGCGAACCCACCTACAGTAACCGTCAAAAACTGTTGCCCAGAACCTGGCGCCCTATGAAGCCTGATTGACACGTGGCTAAGCGTTTGGGAGATCACACACACCAGTTTTTTGGGGCACAAATGTGCCGGAGGACTGACAGTAGATTTGCTCCACGTAGGTTTTATCAATGGTTGTACTCAAGGGTATATGTGATCCTCCTATCAACCGAAGCCAGAAATATACCGTTTATAATATCGGGGACACAATTGCTGAGTTCTAACCAGAGCCCCAATTTCTTTTGTCCACGAAATTAATGATTAATATTATTCCCCAAATATCTTTGTTCCAATTCATAACTGGTATGCACATAAATTGACCCACTATGCATTTCCATTAATACCCAGGTTACGAACCCATCTGGGTAGAACTTCTGAATCTGACCAACCCACGGCATTGGCACCGAATAAACTTGCAACGTAAACAATAGAGCTAATGCAATGCAGCCAAGGTCTGCGTCTCGTCATTATACCGCTTGAGCTCCGCCTATGATGTAGGTAGTAGGTACCTCTCCCATAGGACATCCAGTATCTCCAACAAGAACCAAGACGTCTCCTCTCCAGCCAAATCCTGGATGTAAAGTGATTTCTCTTCACTGATTATATCCACCCTACATCTGAATATCCCCCACATATTTATTTCTG
>Ga0307514_10004434_pt1 | contig 12921 bp, 14 predicted proteins | sample 16_EM_MG_FD_203088 | JGI IMG/M metagenome (GOLD analysis project Ga0307514, IMG submission 203088) | Populus trichocarpa ectomycorrhiza microbial communities from riparian zone in the Pacific Northwest, United States - 16_EM | ecosystem: Host-associated > Plants > Roots > Unclassified | place...
CGGCTTCTTTCCCGCGGTGGTGGTGCTGGGCTTCGGCATGACCGTGACCGTGGCGCCGCTCACCACCACGGTGATGAACGCGGTCGGGCCCGAGCAGGCCGGCGTGGCCTCGGGCGTCAACAACGCAGTGTCGCGCGCGGCCGCGGTGCTGGCCATTGCGGTGTTCGGCGTGGTCATGGCCTGGGCCTTCGATGGGGCGCTGTCCGAGAGCCTGCGCGGCATGGGTGCCTCGCCCCAGGTGACGGCATTTCTCGAGGGCGAGCGCAGCAAGCTGGCCGGCGCCGCGCTGCCGCCGGGCGTCGATGCGGCCACCGCCGCGGCCTTGAAGAAAGCAGTGGCCCAATCCTTCGTGGCGGGCTTTCGCTGGGTGATGCTGCTGAGCGCGGGGCTGGCGGTGCTCAGTGCATTGAGCGCCTGGCTGATGATTGGCGGCGGGGCGGCGCGCGCGGATGCCGCCCCGGCGCCTGGCAAGCCAGCCGCATGAAAACTTCCCTCTGACAGGCGCTGCACGGGTTGACAAGCACCTCGCACCGCCTTGATACTGAACCTGTAGGTTCATCATCAAAACTCAGGAGATTCCCATGCAGAAGATCGTTCCCTGCCTCTGGTTCGACCGCAACGGCGAAGACGCGCTCAAGTTCTACACCGCCATCTTTCCGAACTCGCGCATGACCGAAAAGCAGCTCTGGGGCGACGAGAACCCCAGCCTCAAGGGCTCGCTGCTCACCGCGATGTTCGAGCTCGACGGGCAGGAGTTCATGGTGCTCAACGGCGGGCCGCAGTACAAGTTCACCCCGGCCATCTCGATGCTCGTGAGGTGCGAGACGCAGGCCGAGGTCGACAACTACTGGGAGAAGCTGCTCGAAGGCGGCGGCCAGCCGGTGCAGTGCGGCTGGCTCACAGACCGCTACGGCGTGTCGTGGCAGGTCGCGCCCACGCCCATCCTGCGCATGTTCAAGGACAAGGATCCGGCCAAGGCCGCCCGCGCGATGCAGGCGATGATGAAGATGATCAAGCTCGACATCGCCGAGGTGCAGAAAGCCTTCGACGGCGAGTGATCCGATCCGCCGCCGCGGCGGCTACACCATCCGCCGGATCGCCTTCTTGCGCCACACCAGCCGGTAGTAGGCCGTCTGCAGCAGCAGCATCGCGCCGAAGGTCACGGGGTAGGCCCACCAGATGCCGTTGAGCCCGATGCGGTGGCTCATGAACCAGGCCACGGGCACCTCGACGCCGATCAGGCAGAGGATCGAGATGGCCGTGGGCACCAGCACCGAACCGCTGGCCCGCATGATCCCCGAGATGGCCGCGGCCATGCCGAAGATCACCAGGCTCCACAGCATGATGTGCAGCAGCGTCTGCGCAATCTCGATCACCGGCGCGCTGGTGATGAAGAAGCCCATGAGGTGGCGCGAGAACAGGTAGCCCAGCAGCACCAGGCCGCCGGTCAGCACCAGGTTCATCAGCAGCGCCGTCTTGGCGATGGCGCCCAGCCGGTCGGCACGGCCCGCGCCGATGGCCTGTGCGCCCAGGATCGACGCCGTGATGGCGATCGAGATGGCCGGGAACTGCACGTAGGCCACCACCTGGTTCACCGCGCCATAGGCCGCGGTGGCGCTGGAGCCATAGCTGTTGACCAGCGAGAGCAGCGCCACCTCGGCCAGCGCCACCACGATCATCTGCACGCCCGTGGGTATGCCCACCTTGAGCACGGCCTTCAGCAGCGTGGGGTCGATGCGCAGGTGGCGGATGAATTGCGCATCGGGCGCCAGCGGGCTGCCGCGGCGGCGCAGGCGCCAGCCCAGCCACAGCGTGGCGAGCACGAAGGCCAGCACCGAGGCCCAGGCGGCGCTCGCGACGCCCAGTTGCGGCAGGCCGCCCCAGCCGCGGATGAGCGCGGGCGTGACGACGAGGCCGGTTCCGGTGGAGATCAGCAGCGTGAGCAGCGGAGTGACCGTGTCGCCGACGCCGCGCAGCATGGCGGTGGACAGCAGGAACACGAACAGCCCGGGCATCGCGATCAGCATGATGCGCGCATAGCGCGTGGAGTCGGCCAGCACGTCGGGCGGCGTGCCCAGCAAGGAAAGCAGCGGCGTCGTGAAGGCGCCGCCGAACACGGCCACTGCCAGCCCGAGCAGGATGCCGACCGACAGCGCGGTGCCCGCAATGGCCTTGGCCTTTGCGGCGTCGCGCGCGCCCCAGGCCTGGCCGATCAGCACCGAGGCGCCGGCGCCCAGCCCGATGACAAAGGCGATGAAGAAGAACATCACCGGGAAGAAACTCGACACGGCCGCCAGCGCGCCGACACCGATCATCTGGCCGATGTAGATGTTGTTGATGGTGCCCGACATGGACTGCAGGATGTTGCTGAGCAGCATCGGCGCGAGGAAGAACAGGAAGGTCTTCCACAGCGCGCGCGGCGCACCCACGGGCGCCACCGGCGTGCCTTGAAGGCCGCTTTGGCCTGTGCTTGCGTTCTCGGGGGTCGTTCTCATGCAGTGGTGCTCCAGCCGGCGGCGGACAGTTTTTGAAGATGGGTGCGCAGGTCCGCGGGCCAGGCGTCGATCAGTGCCTCGAAGCGCTCGTGCTCGCCAGCAAACAGCGCGCGCGTCGCTTCCTCGAAGCCGGGCAGGGCGCCGGCGATGGCGGTCATGAAGCGGTAGGTGGCTTCACGCGATGCGCGCACGGCGTCGCGGTCGGCATTGACGCGGCTCGCCTCCTGCACCAGGCGCCGCAGCGCGACCGAAGCGCCGCCCGGTTGGCGGTTGAGCCAGTCCCAGTGGCGCGGAAGCAGGGTGACTTCGCGCGCCACGACGCCCAGCCTCGGACGGCCCACGCCGCGCGGGGCTTCGTCATGGGCTTCGGCGCTGGCGGCGGGCGTCACGGCGCCGGCCCGGTTGTGCACGTCGAAGTCGAGCGGCTCGCCGGTCTGTTCGTCGAACACGAGGTAAGGCGTGTCGTCGTCCTTGTGCCCCCGCAACTGCGCGAGCACGTCGGCCGTGCGTCCCTGCGCGATGCGCTTGAAGCCGGCGAAAACAATCAGGTTGATGGGTGGCGTGTCGGATGGCATGTCGGATTCGTTGTTCTTCTGGTCCGGTCGAAACGGGCTGCGGACCTGCTCGTTGAACGGCTCAGGCCTTCGGAGTGTCGTCTTGGCAGAGCGCAAGGAGCGCGGCGTTGATTTGCGGCAGGCTTTGCGGGGCCAGCGATTTCACCGTATCGGCGCAGATGGCTTCAACGGTCGTGACAGCAGCTTGCATCAATTTTTTGCCGCTGGGGCGGATGGTTGCATGGCGGAGGTTGTCTTCGATCGCGCCGGCCGTGCGTTCAGCCAGTCCTGTTTTTTCGAGCAGGACCATTTTGCGAACCAGCGCCGACATCGGCAACCCCAAGGTGCGCGAAAGCTCGGTCATCGCCATGCGGCCGCCTTCGGCGCGCAGGAGCACATGGAGCAAAGTGAAGTCTTCGTAGCTCAGACCGTGGAAGGCGCCCAGATCTTCGTGGAGCTTCAGGTTCAGGCTGGCGTGGGCACGGCCGATGTTGAGGCACAAGCCCAGTGCATCGACGGTCATGGTGTGTTGTAACCCTTGTCGCCGTCGCACTGGAGTTCCTCGCGCCAGAGCGCGAGGAGTTTCTCCAGCTCCGCGGCGCGGTCGAAGGCCGGGTCGTCGCGTTCCTTGACCCGGCCGATCACCTCGAAGCTGAAGTGTTCGGCGCCGTGCGCGGCCCAGTCGCGCACCAAGGCCTTGTTGCGGTGCGAACGCAGGCCGAGTTCGAAGCGGGCCCGGTTCATCGCGCCCTCGACATCGAGGCTTCCGGCCACATGAATGCGGCCGCTCAGCGTGTTGCGGATGACGAAGACGCCCGCGGGGAGCACCGTGTCCTTGTATTTCCTGACGAGGGCGCGCTTCGTCTCTGGTGGCAGGTTCATGCCGCGAATATTACCCGGGCAAAACTAAATGCGCAATCTACCCGGGTAAAAATATTCAAAGCGCCTGGCCTCGCAACCGGCGCCAGAGGCGGTGCATGCGCCAGTTGAATGCGCGCACCACGCGCCACGGGCGGCTCTCGCGAACCAGCGTCAGCACATGGTCTTTCCAGGCTTTCCAGCGCGGATACCAGCGGGCGAACAGCGGAATGCGCATGAGCGCAGGTTCGACCAGCTGGAAGATGCGCGCGACGAAGGCGGTACCGATCAGCTTGGCAACGACCAACACCGTCACGCCGCTTGCGGCATGGCCGCGGCCGAACAGAAAGAGGGCGAGCACCTTGACCGGCAGCAACAGGAGCACCGGCAGCAGGAACGCCAGCAGCGCACCCCAGGGCGGCAGGCTGCGCAATCGGTTTTCCACCCGTGCCCACAGCGGCAGCCGGGCCAGGCGGCGGACCAGCGCGGCGAGCGGCTCCCAGCCCCACTCCTCGAACAGCAGGATGGGGACGAGCAGCGCCGTGGCAAGGGCGCGCAGGAAGCGGGTGATGAAGAAGCGCATGGCCACGGCATTGTGACCGCGGACCGATGCGCGCCTGCTTATGCCTGGCCGGCCAGCGTCTTGTGCACGCCCAGTTCGCGCAGCGCACGCAGCTGCGCGGCCACGGCCAGGACGAAGCGCGGGTCGCTTCCGAGGTCATTGCCGAACACCGGCGCGAAAGCCGCGAACGCAGCCACGCGCGCTTCGTCGGCCTGTGCCGGCTCGGCAGCGGCTGCCGCGCGTTCGGCCGCCGCACATCGTTCGGCCAGCGCGTCGGCCAATGGATCCTGGATCTCGTGGCGGCGGCCGAGTTCGTCCACGCCGCGCAGGTAGTGCAGCCAGGCCGCGACGGCCAGTGCAAGACGGTCGATCGGGGCGCCTGCGGCCAAGCGATCGTGCACCGTGCCCAGCAGGCGCTGCGGCAGCTTCTGCGAGCCGTCCATCGCGATCTGCGCCGTGCGGTGGGCGAGCGCCGGGTTGGCGAAGCGCTCGAGCAGGCGCTGGCGGTACGCATCGAGGTCCAGGCCGGGCAGCGCCGACAGCGTGGGCGCGATCTCGTCGCGCATGAGCCCGTCGAGGTAGCGGTGCAGGGCAGGGGTGGCGACCGCGCGGTCCACGGTGTCGAGGCCCGCCATGGCGCCCAGGTATGCAAGTGCCGAATGCGCGCCGTTGACCATGCGCAGCTTTAGCGTCTCGAAGGGGCGCGCGTCGGCCACGAAGCGGGCGCCGCCCGCGTCCCAGGCCGGGCGGCCGGCCGCGAAGTCGTCTTCCACCACCCATTCGAGAAAGCGCTCGCCAACCACCGGCCAGGCGTCCTCCAGGCCGAGCGCGGCGTTCGCCTGTGCGCGGTCGGCGTCGGTGGTGCGCGGGACGATGCGGTCCACCATCGAACAGGGGAAGCTGCAGTGTTCGGCAATCCAGCGTGCCAGCTGCGGATCGACGCGCTGCGCGAAGTCCAGCACCAGGCCGCGCAGCAGGTGGCCGTTGGACGGCAGGTTGTCGAGCGACAGCAGCGTGACCGGTGCGAGGCCGCGCAGCTGCCGCAGGCGCAGGCCCGAGACCAGGAAGCCGAGCGTGCCGCGCGGCGCATCGGGGCGCGCCAGGTCGTGCAGCACGTCGGGATGGTCGGCGCGCAGCGCACCAGTGGCCGGGTCGTGGCAGTAGCCTTTTTCCGTGACGGTGAGGCTCACGATGCGGGTCGCGGGATGGGCGATGCGCGCGAGCACCGCCGCCGGATCCTCGGGCGCGACCTTCACGCCGAGCAGGCAACCGATGACCTGCAGCGACGCACGCGGCATGCCGGCCTCGTCCACGTCGCGCAGTGCGAGCGTGTAGAGGCCGTCCTGCGGCGCGAGCGCATCGCGCGTTTCGGCGCTGCGCAGCGACACGCCCGCGATGCCCCAGCGCAGGTCGCCGCTGGCATGCAGCGCCGCCTCGGTGACGGCGGCCAGGTGGGCGCGCTGGAACGCGCCGACACCCAGGTGGACGATGCCGGCCTCGAGCGAGGCGCGGTCGTAGGCGGGGCGTGCCACCGCGGACGGCAGCGCGGACAGCGTCCCGGGATTCAGCCTGTCGCGCATGGCTTTCACCAGTTCCACAGCGTGCCGTCGTGCTGCAGGCGGTTGACCGGCAGGTAGGCGCGCTTGTAGGGGTACTTCGCGGCCAGCGCCTCGTCGATCTCCACGCCGTGGCCGGGCACGTCGCCGGGGTAGAGCATGCCCTGGTCGAAGGTGTAGGCGTGCGGGAACACGGCGTCGGTTTCTTCGGTGTGGCGCATGTACTCCTGGATGCCGAAATTCGGCACCCACAGGTCGAAATGCAGCGCCGCGCCCATGCACACCGGCGACAGGTCGGTGGCGCCGTGGCAGCCGGTGCGCACCTGGTAGAGCGAGGCCAGGTCGGCGATGCGGCGCAGGTGCGTGATGCCGCCGGCATGGACCACGGTGGCGCGGATGTAGTCGATCAGCTGGTTCTCGATCAGCGCCTTGCAGTCCCAGATGGAGTTGAAGATCTCGCCCACCGCCAGCGGCGTGGTGGTGTGCTGGCGGATCAGGCGGAAGGCATCCTGATTCTCGGCCGGCGTCGCGTCCTCCATCCAGAAGAGGTTGAAGGGCTCGAGCGACTTGCCCAGGCGGCCCGCCTCGATCGGCGTCAGGCGATGGTGCACGTCGTGCAGCAGGTGGTGCTCGAAGCCGAGCTTCTCGCGGATGCGCTCGAACAGCTTGGGCGTGTGGCGCAGGTACTTTTCGGTGGACCAGTCGTGCTCGGAGGGCAGGTCCGCATCGGCCGGTTCGTAGAACAGCGTGCCCTTGCCGACGCCGTAGACCTTCTCCAGCCCCGGCACGCCGCTTTGCGCGCGGATGGCCTTGTAGCCGGCGTCCGCATAGCGCAGCACCTCGTCCACCGTGTGCTCGATGTCGCTGCCGTTGGCATGGCCATAGACCATCACGCCGGTGCGGCTCTTGCCGCCGAGCAGCTGGTACAGCGGCAGGCCCGCGGCCTTGGCCTTGATGTCCCACAGGGCCGTGTCCACGGCGGCGATGGCGGTCATGGTGACCGGGCCGCGGCGCCAGTAGGCGCCCTTGTAGAGGTACTGCCAGATGTCCTCGATCTGGTGCGCGTCGCGTCCGATCAGGCAGGGAATGACGTGCTCGGTGAGGTAGGCGGCCACGGAGAGTTCGCGCCCGTTGAGCGTGGCGTCGCCGATGCCGGTCAGGCCTTCGTCGGTTTCGATCTTGAGGGTGACGAAGTTGCGGCCGGGGCTGCAGACGATGACGCGGGCGTTGGTGATTTTCATGGTTGAAGCAAGAGAGATGGAAGCGGCGTTCGTTGTCGGTTCGTTCGTCAGCCGTTCCAGCCGAGGTGGCCGAGGAAGTCGCGCGTGCGCTCCACGGTGGGGTGCTCGAAGATCTGCGCCGGTGGGCCCTGTTCGATGATGGCGCCGGACTCGAACACCACCACCCAGTCGGCCACGCGCCGCGCAAAGCCCATTTCATGCGTGACCACGATCATGGTCATGCCTTCCTGGGCGAGCTTCTGCATCACGCTGAGCACTTCGCCCACCGTCTCGGGGTCGAGCGCAGAGGTGGGTTCGTCGAACAGCATCACCTCCGGCTCCATGGCCAGCGCGCGGGCGATCGCCACGCGCTGCTGCTGGCCGCCGGAAAGGTTGGCCGGGAAGCTGCCGGCCTTGGCGGACAGGCCGACCTTCTCCAGCAGCGCCATGGCGCGCGCCTTGGCCTCGGCCTCGCGCATGCCCAGCACGGTGATGGGGCCCATGGCCACGTTGTCGAGCGCGGACTTGTGCGGGAACAGCTCGAAGCTCTGGAACACCATGCCCATGCGTTGGCGCACCTTGCGCACCGCCGACTCCTGCACGGGCAGCGGCACGCCGTCGATCAGCACGCGCCCGCCGTTGATGGTTTCCAGCGCGTTGGTACAGCGCAGCAGCGTGGACTTGCCCGAGCCCGAAGGGCCGATCAGGCACATCACCTCGCCCTTGTGGACCTGCAGCGAGACGCCATTGAGCGCCACGAAGTCGCCATAAAGCTTGCGCACCTCTTCATAGACCAGCACCGGCGGCTGGTCGGCGTTCTTGCGCGCGGGGGCGCGGGCGATGTCGTTGTTCATTCCTTGACTCCGTATTTGCGGTGGATCCAGTCCACCAGCTTGGCTTGCGGGTAGCCCATCAGCCAGTAGAGGACGGCCATGGCGGTGAGCATCTCCAGCACGCGGAAGGTCTGCGCGCGGATCTGCATCGCCGTGTAGGCCAGTTCGCTCACGGCGATGACGGACACCAGCGAGGTGTCCTTGAAGAGCGAGACCCAGGTGCTCGCGATCACCGGCAGGATGCGGCGCCCCGCCTGCGGGATGACCACCTTGAACATGGCCTGGCGGCGCGACATGCCCATGGCGAGCGCCGCTTCCATCTGCCCCTTGCGGATCGAATTGATGCCGGCGCGGAAGGTCTCGGCGTTGTAGGCCGAGATGTTGAGCACCAGCGCCACCAGCGCGGTGACGAGCGGCGAGAGCTGAAACTCGACCGCCATCGGCATCACGTAGAAAACCCAGTAGATCACCAGGATCAGCGGCAGGTTGCGGAAGAACTCCACGAAGCCGAGCGAGGCGGACTGCAGCAGCCTGTTCGACGACAGCCGCATCAGCGCCAGCATGATGCCGCCCGGCACGGCCAGCAGCATGGTCAGCACCGTGAGCCCCACGGTCAGCGCCGCGCCTTCGAGCAAAGCCTGGCGGTGCGTCCAGATCACGGACCAGTCGAAAGTCATGGGATGGCCCTCTTCATCATGAACGCCCCAGGTGCGCAACGCGGTGGTACAGCCGGTCGATGCCGCGCGTGACCGGGAACAGGATCGCGAAGTACGCCACCATCACCGCGGTGAACACTTCCACCGGCCGGTAGCTCTGCCCCGCCACGGTCTCGGCGCGGTGCATCAGCTCGGGCACGGCGATCACGGTGGCAATGGCCGTGTCCTTGATGGCGATGGTGAGGATCGAGCCGAAGGCCGGCAGCATGCGGATGGTGGCCTGCGGCAGCAGCACCTTGCGCAGCAGCTGCGCGCGCGACATGCCCAGCGCCAGGGCGGCACGCGTCTGGCCCGGCCGGATCGATTCGATGCCCGCGCGGATCACCTCGGCCGCATAGGCCGCGATGTGCAGCGTCAGCGCGGTCACCGCGGCCCAGAACGGCGCGAAGGTGAAGCCTACGAGCAGCGGGAACGCGAAGTACATCCACACCAGCACCACCAGCACCGGAATGGCGCGCATGGAGTCGATGTAGAACACGAGCAGCGGGCGCAGCCAGCCGGGGCCGTACAGCCGCAGCAGCGCAATCGCCAGGCCCGCGAGGATGCTGGTGACCGCGCTGATGAGGCTCAGCGCGACCGTCACGCCCAGGCCGCTGGCGAAGAATCGCCAGTTGTCGGCAATCGGGGAAAAGTCGAATTCCATGGAAGCTCCGCGAGAGAAGGGCGGGAGAAGGGCGGGAGAGGGCGGCAGGATCAGGCGATCCCGCCGTCAGAACGTGACGAGCACCTTCATCGCGCGGTGACGGTCCGCTGCCAGCGCGAAGGCGTCGTGCACGCGCGCCACCGGCACCGCCTCGGTCAAGAGCGGCGACACGTCCAGCAGGCCGCGGCTCAGGTAGTCCACCGCCCAGGCGTATTCGTCGACGAAGCGGAAGCTGCCGACCAGGTGCAGGCTCTTGACCATGATCTGGTTGAAGGGGCAGCTTTCGCTGTTGCCGCCGAGCGTGCCGACCTGCACGATGGTGCCGCGCGGGCGCGTCGACCGGATGCAATTGGCCAGGCCGTCGTAGTGGCCCGAGACCTCGAAGCTCGCATCGACCTGGCCCTTGTCCGCGGCCAGTGCCAGCAGCGCATCGGGATCGTTGGCCGCGTTGATGGTGCGCGTCGCGCCGACACGCGTGCAGGCCGCGAGCGTCTCGTCCACGATGTCCACCGCAATGAGTTGGCTGGCACCCGCGAGCTTCGCGGCCATGAGGATCAGCGCGCCGATCGGGCCGGCACCCACCACCATCACCGTCTTGCCGAGCAGCGAGCCGGCCTCCTGCACCGCATGCAGCGCCACGGCCAGCGGCTCGCCGAAGGCGGCCAGCTCGAACGACAGCGTGTCGGGCACCACCACGCACTGCGTGGCTTCGACCACCACCTGCTCGCGCATCGCGCCCTGCATGTGCGGCCAGCGGCTGGCGCTGCCGAAGAAGTGGACGTTCTCGCAATGGTTGGACGCGCCCGCGCGGCAGAAACGGCAGACACCGCAGGTGCGCGACGGATTGAGGGCCACGCGGTCGCCCGGCTTCACCGAGCTGACCTGCGCGCCCACTTCCACGACCTGGCCCGAGGCCTCGTGCCCCGGCGTCAGCGGCGCGCGGATGACGAAGTCGCCGACACGGCCGTGGCGGTAGTAGTGCAGGTCGGAGCCGCAGATGCCCACGGCCTTGACGGCCACGCGCACCTGGGTGGGCGCCAACGGTTCGGCCGGGCGTTCGGCAAGGCGCAGGTCGAGCGCGCCGTGGATTTCGCAGTTCAGCATGGCGTTACTTCAGGTTCTGCGTCATGCGGCGCTCTTCTTCGCTGAGCGCGGGCTGCATGCGTTGGGCCACGGCGCGCAGCCAGTCGAGATACACCTGCTGGTCCTTCGCCACGCCCATGCCGGTCTGGATCTGGAAGATCTTGCTGTCCTGGCAGTCGTTCTCCTTGGGGAACACGGCCAGGCCCTTGACCTTCTTGCTGATGTTGGGCCACAGCATGCGGTTGAGCGGCGCAACGTCCGAGCGGCCGGCCATCACCTCTTCGATCGGCGCGACCGACCCTGAGTTGGCGACGCCGCGCAGCTTGGCCTTGGAAAACTGCTGGCGCACCAGCGGCTCCTCGCCCGCGCCCGAGAAATACGCCATGGTGATCTCGGGCTTGTTGAAGTCTTCCAGGGTGCGTGCGCTGGTGAACTTCGGGTTGTCGGCGCGGCCGAACATGCACACGCCGGTGCTCGAGAAGGTGACGAAGTCGATGATCTTGGCGCGCTCGGCGGTTTCGTTCAGCGGCCCGATCATGATGTCCATCTGGTTGGCCGTGAGCGACGGCACCTTGGTTTCGTGGCTCACCGCCACTGGCTCCATCTTCACGCCCAGCAGCTTGGCGAATTCCTTGCCCAGCGTCCACGACGGGCCGGACCACGGCTCGCCATCGCCCGCCGTGTTCTGCGCCAGCCAGGGCGGGTTGTTGACCACGCCCACGCGCAGCACGCCGGCCTTGCGGATGGCGTCGATGCGCGGGCTCGCCCCCGGGGGCGGCGGCGTCTGGGCCGCGGCGACGAGGCAGGTGCCGGCCAACGCGGCGGCAAGTGCGGCGGTGGCCAGCTTGCGGCCGAGGAAAGTCCTGGGGATGCGTGACATGAGGGTCTCCGGTTTTTTGATGACTGAACGATGTGTGACTTGCTTGCTTATTTCAGTGCGCCGATCACGCGGGCCTCGTCGGCGTCGAGCTGTGCCTTGCGGGCCTTGGCGACCTGCCGCAGCCAATCGAGGTAGGCGGGCTGGTTCTTGTCGACAGCCAGGCCGACCGGCGAAGCCTTCTCGGTGCTGCCCTGGCAGTTGTTTTCCTTTGGCAGGACGGCCAGGCCCTTGACCTTCTGCTGCAGCCCGACCCACGGCACGCGGTTGATGGGTGCCGCGTCGGCGCGGCGCGCCATGATTTCTTCCACCGGCGCGGTGGCGCCGGAGCTGGCCACCGCGCGCAGCCTGGCCTTGGGGAAGCGCTCCTTGACCCAGCCTTCCTCGGCGCCGCCGGTGAAGTAGGCGATGGTCACCTCGGGCCGGTTCAGGTCGTCGACCGAGGTGGCCTTGGCCAGCTTGGCGTTGTCGGCGCGGCCGAACATGCACACGCTGGTGGCGGAGTAGGCGACGAAGTCGACCACCTTCAGCCGCTCCGGTGTCTCACCCAGCGGGCTGATGGTCATGTCGACCTGGTTCGATGCGAGCACCGGCACCTTGGTCTCGTGCGACACGGGCACCGTGCTGAGCTTGACGCCGAGCAGGCGGGCGTACTCCTTGGCCAGAAGCCAGGCCGGGCCGCTCCAGGGCTCGCCATTGCCGGTCGTGTTCTCGATCAGCCAGGGCGCGTTCTGCAGTACGCCGACGCGCAGTTCGCCGGCCTTGCGGATGGCATCGATGCGCGGGCTCGCGCCGGGCGCGGGCGGCTCCTGCGCGTGGACAGCGCCGAAGGTGCCGGCAAGCAGCAGTGCGCCAAGGCAGTGGGCAAGTTGGGGCTTCATGGTTCTTGTCTCCGTCTTCTTGAATGAGTGAAGCGCGCCGAGGCAGCCGCGCGCGGGACTGGGCGCCTAGCGCCAGCTCTGGGCGAATTCGCCGATCACGCGTTCCAGGTGCGCCCGCATGGCCAGCCGCGCGGCACCGGCATCGCCCGACACGATCGCGGCGAAGATGCGCTGGTGGTCGTCCTGCGACTTCAGGCGCAGTTCGGGCGAGTGAAAGTGCTGCTCGATCTGCGTCCAGATCGGGCCCTTGGCTTGGTCCCAGAGGTTCGTCACCGTCTGCAGTAGCACGCTGTTGCCGGTGGATTCGGCAATGTGCAGGTGGTACATGCGGTCGGCCGCTTCGTTGGCTTCCTTGTCGTGCATCTGCTCGCGCATGGTGGCGAGCGCGCCGAACATCTTGTCCAGGTCGGCGTCCTTGCGCGTGGTGGCCGCCAGCGAGGCGATTTCGGACTCGATCAGGCAGCGCGCGCGCAACAGCTCGAAGGGCCCGGCGCCGGTTTCCTGGGCCAGGGGCAGCCGCGTTGGCGCGCTTTGCGGCTGGCAGATGTAGATGCCGGAACCGCCGCGCACCTCGACCACGCCCTGCAGCTCCAGCGCAATGATGGCCTCGCGCACCGAGGTGCGGCTGACGTCGAAGCGCTCC
>Ga0307514_10004435_pt1 | contig 12920 bp, 16 predicted proteins | sample 16_EM_MG_FD_203088 | JGI IMG/M metagenome (GOLD analysis project Ga0307514, IMG submission 203088) | Populus trichocarpa ectomycorrhiza microbial communities from riparian zone in the Pacific Northwest, United States - 16_EM | ecosystem: Host-associated > Plants > Roots > Unclassified | place...
AACATCCAATTTAGCTACCCTAGATCTCCAAACATCCAGTGCCAAACTCAGTATCAAACTTAGCAGGTTTGCCAGTATCCAATGCAGCGCCCAATGAAGCGTTCAATGAAGCGTCCAATGCGGCATCCAATGCGGCATCCAATACAGCATCCAATCCACCCCAGCATCCAATATAACATCTAATCCGGTGTCTAGTCTAGCATTTAATCCAGTGTTAACATTAACGTTAAATGCAGCATCCAATTCAGTGTCGGATATAGTGTTCAACTTAGCTTCCAATTCAGCGTCAAATATATCGTTCAACTCAGCGTCCAACCCAGTAGCAGTTCAGAGTCTCTCAGCACGGCAAACACCTTACCGTAGTATCAGCCATATTCAGGCTGAACAGATAGTTACTGTGAGGGTATTGAAACACTCCGGAAAAGGCCAACGTACCCTGCCAACCGAAGCGATTGTTATAGCCCATAATGGAGCTCCTAGGTCCTACTGTGGACCTGCCCATGGGAGTTGAGGATGCTCTGGAGTAAGGGATTGCAGGAGATTGAGACAGGAAAGGAGGGGGGGTTGGTGGGGGCATTCATAAGGTAGATTTGGAGAGTTCATAATATTGTATATTTTGTAGCAGTTATTGTATCAGGTTAGACCCTGCCGTTTTTGCTGTATTACTGACTCCTCCTTCAGCACCGGTTTTATATAAATATAGATGCTAGATAAAGGCCTCCTAGTGATCCTAAGCAAATTGGCAGCATATTCAGTGAATGGGAGGGGTAGAGGCGGGGAGGGGGGTGATCAGGCAGCCCCTACTGGGAAGGGGGGATATTGGGTGTTGGGCTCAGTTTGGTGGGGTATGAGGTTGACCATATTGTAGAGCGTACTTGATTCCGTAGTTGTGTATTTAGTGAGGATAGTAGCATTTGGTCCATTATTGCATATCGCACGAGTTTCTAGTTTTGGGGGGGCGTTGCAGGGCTGCCCGCTAGCCGGTCTTGGCCCGCTAGTAGGTCAGCAAGGGTACCTACATATGACCAACTACCTACATATGACCGGGGTCAACATGCTAGCTATTTTCGGAAATCCTGAAATGCTAGGCAAGCAGAGTGGAAAGAGACCATTCCGGCCAAATTCAGATCTATGGAAACAATTACGCTCTACAACATGGCAGCCCTCATGCCCTGCCAAAACCAACATATTACCCAATATCTCCGGGATACGATATGACCTCCTCATCTACCACCACCTCCCCCTCTACCCCACCATATAGGCTGAATATCAGGCAGGTGAGCCTAGGAGTATGAGGAGGCCTTTACCAAGCAGCTATATTTATATTAAAACCGCTCTTATAGCAGCAGCCTACAATATAGTCAAATCGTATGCTATCAAATAAGCCATTCACCACTGTAAAATGTGCTATTTTGAGAATTTGCAAATTTTTTCCTTGATTTATGCTACCATGAACCTCCTGCTCTCAATGCGCTGCAAATACGTATTCATAGTACTCTCAACTGCCGTGGAGAGGCTTCCAATAGCACCAATATGTCCCTGCATTAAAGGCCACCGCCCCCTACGACCCTCCCCAACAATCCCATACCCCACCCCCTCTACTACCCCCATAGGCCAAATATTGAACGGATAGGCCTATACCCTAACCAAACTACCTATATGGACACTCAGAAACCTAGACCTTAGTCTGGTTGGCACGACCCCCTCTCAGAAGAGACCTCTAACATTGGACTTCGCATCTAATCTAGAGTCTAACCTAGCCTCCAACATTGTGTCCAACCTAGCGTCGAACCTAGCGTCTAGTCTAGCATCCTACCCTGTATATCTCTCCCACTGACATCAGGTACCTATGGTTGGAGCACATGGTTGCTTAAGGGCGTTAAAAGGCACTAGAAATGCACAGCATACTCCCATGGCGAATGCGATGCATAAAGCCCAAAATGTGGGACTCCTGGAGGTTTTGGAGGCTTCCCTACAGGTACTGTGGATGCTCTAGAGGAGAGACGTGAGAAGGGGGGGTTGATGGGGGCGCATACGTTGGTTGGATTTGGCTGATTCAATAAAAACCCTCAAATTGTGAATGTGCATGGAAGTTATGGCCTCGAGTTGAGATCTTCCAACCCTGCTTCCCCTCCTTCGCTGCTAAGTTAACATGGATATAGAAGTTAGATAAAGGCACCTAGTAGTTTTAGGCCTATCCGTTGGGAGTAGAGAGGGTGCGGTAGGGGGATTGTTGGGGAGGCTGGTGGTCTTTAATGTGAGGACATATTGGTGCGATTGGAAGCCCCTCCATAGTAGTTGAGAGTACTATGAATACGTATTTGCAGTGGATTGAGAGCAGGAGGTTCATGGTAGTATTAATCAAGAAAAATTGGCGAATTCTCAAAATAGCACATTTTACAGTGGTGAATGGCTTATTTGATAGCATACAATTTGACTATATTAGGAGAAAATCAGGGATATGTTATTTTTTCTGTTTTGCAAGAGTTTGGCTTAAGCAAAAAGGTTGGCTATTTAACCCCGGATAATGCGTCTAACAATGATACCGCTTTGCAATTTTTGTGCAAACGTTTGCAAGAGCAAGGTATTTTATTTGATCCTCTTGAGCATCGTTTACACTGTATTGGTCATATTATCAATCTTGTTGTCAAGGCTTTTTGGTATGGCAATGATATTGAAAGTGTATGTGGGCATAATAAGGAGGAGGTGGAAGGCCTATTGCCGTGGAGGACAAGAGGACCTTATGGACGGCTTCGAAATATCATCACCTATACCTATTTGCTGGACACCCCAACGACTCGAAGAGTTTGCACGTTTGTTACAAGAAGCCTCTGCTGAAGAGACTGCTTTTCAGCCTATTACAGCTAACCTTCCTCGTTGGAATAGCGACTTTAAGGCTCGGCCATACACGGGTGAACGCCTCTCGAACGAAGGCAATTTCTGGAAAACTGATCACAACTCTACAATCATAACACCTTAGGACACGAGGACAACGCTAAGAGAGAGTCCACGGCGAGGGCTTACAGGCGATACGATTTTTAGAAAAGAGTTCAAACATCTAGGGCCTCGCTTACGACATCGAAGGGAAATAAGAAGCAGAGATCTTGCGATTCTTCCGGCCCACACCGTACTGAGAGCTGGGTGACAGCTCATACGAGGGAGACCAATTGGCGATTTTGTAATTCCCACACCAGGGATACGACGGGACACGACGATCGAGCCAGCAAGATAGCGGAGTCACGACAGTCGAGCCAATTAGGTGACATGGCCACGGGCACGAGGCAGGCAATGGCTAGAATGGCAAGCGAAAAACGAGAAGAGAAATATCGATACCTATACGATAGTATACGCACCAGAGCCATTGACGCTAGGCCAATCGGTGTACGTGGTGACAGAAAACGGCGTAGCATTCCACTACGAAACGTGCTGGGACACCATCCCCTTCTTGGACAGGGGAAAGTGAGAATGCATGGCGCTGAAAGGGAAGCTATGGATGGGCGGGATAGGAAGTTTGTGCGATAGGGGATTACGAAGAGGCGGTTGGGGCTTACCGAGGGAGCAGGGCTGACAAGGTGCAGGCCCTGTGTGGGTTGAACGATATAGGAGTGGTGATGCATAACAAGAGGGTTAGGTGGGCGGTGTCAGTGTACACCAGACACATGCCAGGGCTACGGGAGATTGCGGAATCGATCCTGAGAGGAGTGTTGGAGGAAGACACAGAGTTGCGCTGGGTGAGAGGGATAGGCCCCGGAAAGGGCAGAGTGGAGATAGGACAGCTGGACGAGGGAAGAGTAGAAGAGTGGTCGGATGGGAGCAGGGCAGATGGAAGAGCGGCAGGAGCAACGAGAACAAGGCCCGGGGCTGTACTTAGGCGAGTGGGCGTCGGTAGCAGATGATGAGGAGGCGGGGGTGATTCTGGCGTGGGAAGGCTACGACAGGGTGGCACTGGGCAGCCAAGGAGTGATGCAGAGGGTTTGGAACCTGCAACATGCCCAAAAGCGGTCGTGGATCGAGGAGGTCCTGGTGGAGCAGATGCGGAGATGCCCAAAGACGTTGATGTGGGTGAAAGGGTGCCATAGGGTGAAAGGCAATGAGGAAGCGGATAGGAGGGCGGGAATGGAAGTCGAGATGGGGTGGAGGTTGCAGAAGACCGCGATTGCCACGCCGGCGGGCACCAAACAAGAACTCCCAATTTACTGCAAGGCACCAGCACATTTGAGTCTTAGAGTCCCAGTGTTGCTAACCGGCCAGGCCAGCCTTCAGTCCGCCGGTGGCCTAGCCTGAGGGCCGAGGCCCGTGCTGGCCCGAAACAGCCTGGGCCGGCCCCGGCGAGAAATCATCCGGACTGAGGACGGTCTAGTCGCGGCCCAGTCGGTCCAGTCGGCCCAGTCGGTCCAGTCGGCCCAGTCGGTCCAGTCGGCCCAGTCGGTCCAGTCGGCCCAGTCGGTCCAGTCGGCCCAGTCGGTCCAGTCGGCCCAGTCGGTCCAGTCGGCCCAGTCTGGCCCAGGCCTTTCCCGGGTGGGTTAAGATAATTTCTCACTACACAATCCGGCTATATAAGAGCGTTCAATTCTCGGAACATATTGCTTTGATTCTCTAGTCTTATCGGAACATTGCAGAAGTATGCTGAATATTCCAAATGTTAGAATATTAGAACAAATGCTAATATACACAACGTGTACGTGGGTACTAGATAGTTATGGACAACTTCAACCCAGCCGACATGGACCTTGAGACCAACCTATTTAATAGTGATGAGCAAGAGGTATTAAGTGATCTGGTTCGCAGTTTATCTCTACTTTCGACTCGGAGTTTGAGCATAATGCTACAGTAGCTCAATCTTTGGAACGTGCTTGTGCAGGATCTGGCGGAACCCCCGTCAGAGGTCTCTACACTTACACCATCTGCCTCCGGATCTCAAATAACATGGTACAGTCGAAGCTCGCAGCGTCGCAGTTGGATATGGCTTCATGGTACAGCAATATCAATAAATGGAAAACCTTTCTGGCGGTGTGGATTGCGTCGTAATAATCCCAAGCAGTACGCATGTGGATCTACTCGGCATCCTCTTGAGCATTTAAGAACCCAGCACCGGCGCTCTGAAAGAGGTATTCTGGAGCCAGATTCTCAAAATTCAATCATTCGACAAGCTTTCGGAAATAGCATACCCTACATTATAAGGATGTTTTTAAGTAGTTACTTATTCAATGGATTGTTTTGTGTCATACTTCCTTCCCACAAGTAGAAGAACCACGTTTTCGTCTTCTTCTTGGTTATTTATCGGCTACTTCTGCAAGTTATACTTCTATTCCACAATCTCTTCCCTGCTCTGGTTCTACTGTCCGTGCTTGGACCATGCAGCTCTATTTACAACAAAAGCAAGCACTTATCTTATTGTTAGAATCTCCTTCTACTATCCATTTTACTTTTGATTTATAGACCTCTGGTAATCATTTAGCACTGCTTGGTCTAGTTGCACATTGGATTAATCAAGAAGGAAAATGTTGTCGTGCACTGCTTGGGTTAAGGAGAATGCGTGGAGCACATACCGGGGAAAATCAGAGTCAAATTCTGTTAACTATTCTACAAGAATATTCCTTGGTACATAAAATTGGTTATTTTACTTTTGATAATGCTATTAATAATGATTCCACTTTGTTATACCTCTCTCAGCGGTTAAAGGATATGGGTATCAGGTTTAATCCTATTGAGAGTCGCTTGAGATGTATTGGTCATGTTATTAATTTAGTTGTGAAGGCATTTCTATATGGGCAAGACTTTATGGATACTAATGGTGATACTAATAGTACAGAAAACTTAGATCTATATGATCAATGGCGGAAACGAGGACCATTCGTAATATCATTACATACATCTGTTGGACACCACGAAGAAGAGAAGAATTTGCTAAAATTGCGCAAGATGCTCAGGCTGAAAAAACAGCCTTTCAACCAATTGCTGCAAATCTTACTCGATGAAATAGTGATTTCAAGGCTTTAAATAGAGCATTGCAATTGCGGAATGGGTTTGAAGTTTTTATTGCAAGACACATGCGAGATGGACTGCAATATGATCAACTTGATATTGATGACTGGGCTGAGCTCCAAGATATTGTCAATATTGTAGAACCATTTCACCGATGCACGCTGGAACTGGAAGGCCATAGAGGTAATGGTGCTCTTTACGATCTGCTACCTACTATGGACTACCTACTCGAGCATTTGGAGACAGCCAAATCTCATCATACAGCAGCTAACTCAACTACACACCTAATCAGTTCTATTCTACTTGCATGGCAAAAGCTCGACAAGTATTATGCTTGACTGACTCCAATACTGCAATTTATGCAGCACTTGCGCTTCATCCCAGCACGAAATTTGAATACTTTGAGATCAATTGGGCAGAACATCCAGCATGGACTGAACGCGCTAGGAATAAAGTAACACTATTATGGGAAACCTAGTATGTAGCCCTTTTTACTTGCCATACTATACAACTGCGATTATTAACTTCCTTCATTCTCTTCTAGCTATAAACGAGGCTGTAGGAGGACAGAGCCTAAATGAACACAGTTGACGTGGTTGAAAAGCTTATGATTGATGATTGTCCGATGCTCGACCGGAGCACGAAACTCTATCTGTCTATCTGCCAAGGCCCGTCATCATAACCTCTAGTGTCCTTTCTAGTGTCTGCTCTAAATGTCCCCAATGTCCCTACTTGGGCTGAGTCCCCTGACAGAGGCATTCAAACTACTACAGCACGTACTGCTCCTACCACCGCTACAAGTCTTGACTCAACCTTAAACAATTAGAAGTACAAGCGGGCTCCTCGAATGCGCCAAAAAGATGAACACTTTGCAGCATCCACTATTATCGAAACTGATAGTATACGGGTTTGGTGGATTCAGCATCAAGCGGATTATCCAGAGCTTTCTATTGTGGCACTTAAATTACTTGCAATTCCAGTTATGAGTTCTGAAGTTTAACGAGTGTTTAGTAGCACTGGGTTAATGGTAACAGACTGTAACGGGACTGTGACTATGGAAGCTCCAGGGAGCGCTCGTGACTGTGACTATGACTGTGATGTAGCTATGACTGTGAGGCGAACGTTGGTATTCGGAAGTAGATACAGGACGTTTCGTGAGGAAGAGAATGGACAATAGAGCGTAGACGGGTCTTTAATAGACAGCGTCTTCCTCACATACATATCCCATCGCATGAATGCATAAATACATGAAACGCAGATCGCATAACCATATGAAACGCATTGCGCATCGCTATATTTAAGCGCCGTGACACTATCCCCCTCCTATGGCCGAAGTCCCCTGAGGCCTAGTTGTTTTCCGGTAAAGGTCCTGGCTTCTCAGGGTAACGTTCGTGAAACACATCAACTGCCTCCAACTCGTTGACTTCCTCTGCTGCCTTCCATTCCGGCTGGTCATCTCCTACAAACTTGACAAGGTACTGGAGACGCCTACGGAAAATTCGCGCATCCAAAATCTCCTCCACATAGTGCTCCGCTTCCCCATCCACAATGACTGGTGGTGGCGGGTCATTGTGCCATCCAGGTAATGGGTCATTGTCCGCTGGGTCTAGGAGAGAGACATGCTGCACCCGGTGGTGCTTCAAAGTGGTGGGGAAATTAATCTCATAGGCATATGGCGAAATTACCTTGGCAATCCTATAGGGGCCCAGCCTTCGATAGTCTAGTTTCCTGCTTGGCCGCTGAGTAGAAAGGTTCTTTGCATTGAACCAAACCTGGTCCCCTACCTTGAATGCTGGTGCCGGCTTTCTCTTCTTGTCCGCCTGCTCTTGGTGTACCATCTGCGCCCTGGTTATTTCAGCCTGTAGATGTTCCGTGATCTCTTTGAACTTCCCAGCTAGCTGTTTAGCCGTCTGCTCCTCTGGCTGTTTCCCAGTTCTTGCTAAGTCGAATTGCCAGAGAGGGTCTTGTCCATAGTTGGCAAAGAAGGGTGACATTCCGGTAGTCTCTCCGCCGCCGCCTTCACCGCCGCCTCTTGCCTCACCCTCTCTTTCTCCGCCTCTTGCCTCACCCTCATCCTCTCTGCCTCTGCCGCCCTCTCTGCCTCCGCCTCCCTCTCTCTCTTGCCTCACTGCCTCCGCCTCCGCCGCCACCCTCGTCTGCCTCATCCTGCCTCTACCGCCGCCCCCACCCTCTCTGCCTCTTCTTGCAACACCCTCTCTGCCTCTGCCGCCTCCGCTGCCTCCCTCTCTCTCGCCTCCCTGACCTGCTCTACCGCCGCTGTAACCATGTCAATGTCACCTACCCCCCAGTCCCCCGAGTCCCCTGGCCCTATCTCCCCCCTCAAGTCTCTGAGAGTTGCGGAGACCCGTTGCCTTGCTTCGGTAAGTGTATCCACTCCATGTGGAAATGTCGTTACCGAAGGAGCATCCCCAGATTCCCAAGCAGTGCACCGAGCCAGGAGGTGATTTTGCAGTAGGGATCCCAAGTCCCCCCGCAGGCCTTCAATCTCGGCGGATTGCAGGCATGAGGCGAAGTCCTGTGTGGCTTTCCTGTAAGCCTGGATAACACTTTGGACGATTTGGGCAAGGAGTTTGCTGGAGCGTCCAACGGGGTCGAGATTAACCCCCTGCAAATACCGAGACCGAACTTGGAACCAGCTCAGCGTGAGGACAGCCAACTTCCTCCACCCCTCCATTTGAAATCTCGCCTGGTAATTTCCCTCCGCAAGCGATTTTGGGTTGGCCAGGTCGTCGTCCGTAAACTCGGCAGGGAATTTTGTGACACAATCAATAAACCATTTCTGGAAGTCGAGTAATTGGTTTTCTGTAGCTAGCTCTTTCCTCCATATCGCCTCTGCCGAAGCTTTGTGGATGACCGTTCGATTCTCTGTCACAGTCAGGGGGTCGATCCACCGGCAACAGTGGACAGGAGCATTGTTGAGCATAGTAGCCTGCTTTCCTATGTTGCCAAGGCTGTTCCATGTCCATAGAGCCACCAGAGAAGACGCAAGTGCGTCACGAGCGGAACGATAGACAGGATTCGTCATCAGTGGAAACAGTGCAGGTTTCCTCGATTGGTTGGGGAAAAACTATCGACTTAGCAATGTTTCTGTTCAAGACCCCCATAGAACTTACGAGTTGTTCAGCATCCCTCCCCCTCTCCGTCTGGCTCCCGGTCGTACTTTCCTGGAGCAATTGCCATGACTGCTCGTCCAAATGCTCTGGTTCACCACAAGTAATTGCTTGGAGCAGGTCAATCTGGTCTTGCAAGACCTTCTTCCAGTACTATTGAAGGTTAGCCTGAATATCATCCAGGTAGGCTGTGCAGAAGTTATCGAGAAAAGGATGTAGGACATCATTGATAAATCGTTGGAAATCGACAGGAGCGTTGGTGAGACCAAAGGGCATAACTACAGACTCGAATAGACCATAGCGTGTTCGAAAGGCTGTTTTCCACTCTTCTCCTTCTGCAATTCTCAATAAATTGTAGGCTCCTCTAACGTCGAGTGTAGTATAGTAGCGGGCCTTGGAGAGCTGCATCAATGTTTCTCTAATTAAGGGAAGTGGATAGCGATTCTTGATAGTTCCTTCATTGAGACCCCTATAGTCAACACATAATCTGAGAGAACCATCCTTCTTCTTGACAAACAAAACAGGTGCACCAGCAGGAGAAGATGAAGCTCTAATAAATCCCTTAGATAAATTCTCATCAATCCACTGGCGCAAAGCTTGGAGTTCTGGCTTTGACAAGGAGTAGAGAGGACCGAAAGGGGGGGTAAACCCTTCTTCCAAAGGTATTTTGTGATCATAGGAGCGGTGGGGTGGTAGCACTTCTGCTACTACCTTCTTAAAGAGAGGTAAGAACTTATGGTAATCCTCTGGTACCAACTCTTTAATCTTGTCATCCTCTGTTAATGGTTCAGCTTTCTCATACTGTTTAAGTGCTCTGTCTATCTCGTACAGTGTCATTTTAAAGGCAGCAATGCTTCCCTTCTTTCTTCGTAGGGTTCGGGTAAAGGTAGAGCCAGCAATTAATGCAATAGACAATTTTTCAGGTGGGTGGATTGAGATCCCCTGAATAGTAACAGCATTCTTGGGACGGCAATGTGTGAGGCAAAAGTCAGAATCAAAAGTAATGGTATTCTTGGAGAAAGAGATCGAAATATCATGGCGTCGCATCCAGGGGAGTCCTAAAACAATAGGATAGTGGCCGAGCTTTGTTATAAACATTAGTACTTCTTCTTTATGATTGTTGATATTCATCGTGACTTGGGTGAGATGGGTTATAACATTCTCAGCATAATTTACTCTTCCAAGAAACAAATTCGCGCCTGACGGGGAATACGGTATTTGGGCGCCCATTATTCCCCACAGCCTTACTTACCCCCTGTCCTACTCTAGAAACCCTGATTCTACCACAACTTAGTCAGAATTTAGCCTCCACCCCATACCTCGTACGAGAAATCTAAACTGGCTTTGACCACTAAGTACATCACAATTTGGCGACTTTCGTCCCTCCGAAGTGCTCGAGTTCGAGCCATTAGTGCCAACATACGGTCACAGCGGATGTTAAAAACAACTCTATTATATTTTTAGGCATCGAGCCTTGGAAATGAAAAGCTGTTATAACTCTCACCCATGGGATGTACTGGGGATCCCTATCGGGAAAGCCGCGAGATATGCGGGGACAAGGATCCCTATAGGGAAAGGATATAAGCTTTCGTAAGAGCGGATATCATAGGCTCCAGAGTCTATCATAATCTTACAAATACAAGCCAAACCCCAAGCGTGCACGCGCATACATATATATCCCCCCACCCCCAAAAATACTTTTTAGCCTAGCTACTTCTTCTCCCACTGATGCTTCTTCCCCACCCTCCATCTCTTCTCCTCAAACAACTCCTCCGTCAGCTGTCTGTACAAGAACATATTCTGGCCCACCCTCCTAATACTATGATCCGAATCCGTAAACCACTGGACTCTCAACTTCTCCGGCGTAACTCCCTGCCGCATGAGTGTATCCACCAGGGTTGCGCTATGTTGAAAATGGACATTATCATCACCGGTACCATGTTGCACCAGGACTCCCCCAGGGGTGGACTCAAACCCCGCAACGTCCACCACGGCGGAGGTTCTGTATCCTTCAGTGTTGTTTTTGAGCGCCTTCATGTACCGTTCGGTGTACATTGTGTCATAAAAGCGCCAGTCTGAGACTGGTGCAGTGATGAGGCCGCGGGAGAAGATGTTTGTGTTTGTGTTTGCTTCGATGACTTTGGAGGTCAGGTATCCGCCGTATGACCAGCCCCAGATTACGATATGTTTCCTATCGACATATTCCTTCTTTACCCACTCCTCCGCGGCAAAGATTTGGTCTTGCGCTTCTAGTTTCCCAAGTTGCCGGGTGACTGAGGTGCGGAATGCGCGGCCTTTGTAGCCAGTGCCGCGGTTATCGATTGCAAGGATGATGTACTCCAGTTCTGGGTCAGAGCCGATATATGTGTGCCAGTCGACTGCCCGGAACTGCTTGCCTGCTTCTTGGGACCCGGGGCCGCCGTAGATGGCAAAGAGGATGGGGTATTTCTTCTTTGGGTTGAAGTTCGCCGGAAGGCGCTCGAGGGCGTTGAGTTCGATACCAGTGGGGTGTTTGAGCGTTGACCAGCGGAATTTCGGGAGCTTGTACTCTGCGAGTTTAGCTTTGAGAGCGGCATTGTCTTGGACGGTGCGAATAAGGGTGTGTTTGGGGCCATCGGCGGAGATGGAGTAGAGTTTTTGGCAGGGAATATTGGGGCCATTGTAGCTGAGGAGGTAGTATCCCCCGCCAGTGGAGAAGCTAGCACCCCAGTATCCTGCGGTATTGGCGTCGGTGAGGCTGGTCTTTTTTGCGCCGGGGTTGGTGAGGGAAACGGAGTAGAGGTGGCGCTCAGTGGAATCTCGCTCGGTCGAGAGGTAATACACAATCCCGCGCTTAGTGTCAACCTTGGACACTGAAGTGACTTCCCAGCTTCCCGAGGTGAGGGGTTTCGGTGGGAAGGACCCGTCACGGGAGTACAGGTAGATGTGCATGTATCCAGAGTGATCTGACAAATCGAGGTAAGTCGGGGGGTTCGAGTTTGGGATAAAAGTGATTGCGAGATTGTTGTCAATCCAGCCGTCTGTTCCATCTCGCTCGCGGACAACCTTGGTTTTTGCACCGGCTTCAACATCCACAAGGATAAGCTTCTCGAGGTCTTGCACACGGTTCATGGTGCGGAAGATTACGTGGCTATGGTCGTCTGTGACCCAGGCGACCTCGGTGATCAAGAGATCCTCTGGCTCGAAGCTCTCAAACTCCACCTTGACAGCCTTGCCTTCACCTACATTCAGCAGGTGGAAGGTTGTAGTGGGATTGGTCTCTCCGGCCTTGGGGTATCTAATGTCCAAGTTCAATGGGTACGCAGGAGCAACATCCTGTCCTGCCTGATAGTATGGGACAGTATACGTTGGCACTCCCGTCTCATTCATTCTTAAGAATGCAAGATACTCCCCATCAGGACTCCACCAAAGTGTCTTAGTATCCCCATAAATCTCCTCCTCATAAACCCAGTCCGGGACGGCATTGAATACATCCACTCCGCCGTCGTGGGTGATCCTAGTTACGTTGCCGGGGGCCCAGATGTACAGATCATTACCGCGGACGAAGGCAACCCGATCCCCGGTGGTAGACCACCCAGCATATTGGATGTCGCCGAGTTGATCGGGGATGAGGGGGGTGGTGGTTTTTGTGTCGAGGTTGTAGATGTAGTAGTCTGCGTTGAAGGAGTAACGGTATCCTTTGGTATAGTTTGCAGAGAAGAGAACGTGCTCTCTGCAACCCCTCCACGCAAAAGGTTAGCTAAACCCTGCACATCAACACCCCCGCCAAAAAAAAAAAAAGCGCACCTCGACGGCTGAATCACA
>Ga0307514_10004436_pt1 | contig 12917 bp, 14 predicted proteins | sample 16_EM_MG_FD_203088 | JGI IMG/M metagenome (GOLD analysis project Ga0307514, IMG submission 203088) | Populus trichocarpa ectomycorrhiza microbial communities from riparian zone in the Pacific Northwest, United States - 16_EM | ecosystem: Host-associated > Plants > Roots > Unclassified | place...
GATACGTTCTGTAAATGACATTTGACGAAACCAAGTAGTTACGAATATTCCAAGACACAAATGAAATCTGTTCTATTCTTTATGTGCGGGAGAGTAAAGAAATAATCGTATTACAGAAAGTTCATGTCATAATACCAAACACGGGTTCTTGAACTAGTTCCAGTGTAACAAATCTTCAGCCTTATGAGCCGACGACCACAAGTTTGTGAACGATGAAGTAGAAAGCACGCCAGAGGTGACTAGAGACCTTCGAGAGAGTCGAGAACCGTACAGGCCATCGGAATGGAATTAGAGGGATTGACTAGCCAGTAGATTAGGTTCCATGCCGAAAAAAAAGAGGTTGAAAGCGTGTCATAGTAGGTTTGCGTCATGGGAAATAGTTAATCAGACGGGGAGGGGAGCCCCATACAGCCTCCCGCGCACAATGGCGAGAAGGAAAGCGGAGGACTACCAAAAAGGAGGTGTGTATGTGTGTGTATGTGCGGAGGCAATGTATTGCCTCTTGGCCAGCACCGAACCCGATGTTTCAAGCAAAGGAGGGTTTGAAACTGGCAGTTCGTAGATGAACGACGCTTGTAGTGCCCAGCACTGGTGAGTGAGAGTGAGAGGCGGAGGGGGGAAAAAGGTTTTTGAGGGGCGATCGGAAACGCGTTCCGTCTCGGCGTCGATAAGGGACGTTGGTGGGTTGGAAAGTAGATTGCAGTGGATCTCGTTGGAATAGATATTTGTTGGGTGAAGATGATGAGGAGATACGGATGGTGTCTTCTGATGATGAGATTGAGAAGGAAGTCGCGTCTGAATGCGTAGGGTGAGGATCAGGCTGGCTCATGGGATGGGTCAGACCAAATGAATCCAAGAAGAAAAGAGTGGAAGGACAGACTTGAAGTTTTAGAAAGGTGCTTTGCGTCCAGCGCAAACCGTCCAAATCTGAGAATTCGACTTTGACAGTCGCGAACGATTCGAATAGAATCTGTCGCTGTTCCTAACCCAAAAAAAAAAAACCATTCATCCCCCTACTAAATATTGCAAAAACACTGCGTTTTCTTACCTCTGTCATTTTCAACGACTCTGCATCTTCCTTTGCGAGCTCCGTTTCGGCTTCGAGAAGGCGTTGCTTTCGTTGTTCTGCTCGAGAGAAATTACTTTGTTCGAACGCGGTGCGTCGGATTGTTGTTTTCGTCATTTTGGCTTTAATATTAATCGTGCCGATTCATGAAAATGTTGTGTATGAAAAGATTGGGGGAGTAGAGAGAATGAAATAAAGCTGTCTGACATTATGTGGAACACCGGGACCCACAGATATTTAGGGGGTTCTCATCACGGTACCGTGGAATCTTTGACAACAATGCCAACTGAGCGCGGGGTCGGTTTTCTTGACTTGACAAGGAACGCGTCTTTTTCCTGAAAGAAATGTTAGAAGCCAAGCTTAGCGAAGCGGGAACTCTCAAAAAGCTTCTCGATGGTGTGGTAGTTTCCTACACGTCTCTTTTCCCAAAAAATACTGACCATCGCGTGTTTTTTTCTTTTCTTTTTTCAGCGATAAAAGAGCTCGTCACCGATGCCAATTTCGAATGCAACGAAGAAGGCATCGTGCTCCAAGCCATGGACAACTCCCACGTCGCGCTAGTGTCTGTCAAATTCCAGGCGCCCGCTTTCAAGCGCTATCGATGCGATCGACCGATGCCTCTTGGTGTGAATCTGACCAGTCTCACCAAGGTGCTCAGGTGTGCGAAAGACGACGATATTTGCACTTTGAAGGCTGCGGATGAAGCGGATGTGTTGAATCTTGTGTATGAAGCTAAAAGTGAGTGCGGCCGTCCCATACGAAACTCTCATCTTTACACCGTATACCAGACTCGGACCGGATAGCAGAATATGATATGAAATTGATGGACATCGATGCTGATACGCTCAACATCCCCGAAACCGAATACGACGCGCGTGTCACGATGCTCTCTACTGAGTTTGCACGCATCGTTCGTGACCTTTCACAGCTCGGTGAGAGTGTTCGCATCGAGGTGAGCAAAGAGGGTGTGCGATTTGCTAGCGATGGGGAAGCAGCCAATGGTAGTGTTCTGCTTCGACAGTCGGACGGCTCTCATATTAGTGGGACTACGATTAAACCCCAGGAACGAGACGAGAAGGAGGAAGAGAAGGGTGATGGTGATGATGATGATGAGGCGACGGAAGGAGGGAGCGGCAGTTCTTCCAAGAAAACGACCGTGAAGAAGGAGAAAACGGATGGTGATGTTGAAATGGATGAAGAAGAGGGTAATAATGATGAAGGGGAGTTTAAGCCACCGTCTGCTGATGAAGGCGAAGGTGAAGAAGAACAGGATCAAGAGGAGGACGAGGAGGAGGAGAGTGGTTCTAAAAAACGTAAAAAGGTATTCAAAAGAATTTATCATCATCACCACCACATCCTCATCGTTTTTTCAATATTAGACGGCTAGCAGCTCGAAACCTAGCAAAAAGTCAAAAACATCCAAATCAAAATCCAAGTCGGATGACAAGATCACAGGTGTCCTTATCGAGATGAATCAACACGTCTCGTTGACGTTCTCTCTCAAATACCTTGTCAACTTTTCAAAGAGCTCCAGCCTTTCGAACAGAGTGCAGCTAATGATGAGTAATGACGTCCCGCTTCTCGTGAGTTGGTGTTTATTGCCCCGTTATAATCACGATGATGATCATTTTTTCTTCTAGGTTGCTTATGATTTCGAACAAGGATACATCCGGTACTACCTTGCTCCCAAAATCGGCGATGATTAAGTTACCTTTTCTTTGGGTGTCTTTTTCGTGTGTGTGTTTTAAATCTCCTGCTCCTGCGTGCACCATTGCTCTCGTTTTTTTTTCCTTCTTCATTCGTAACTGTGCAAATTTCTTTATCTGCCTTGTTAGCGTCCATGTTTCGGAAAATATCATCTACTTGCTGCATTTGATCGTTGTGATCCAGGGCGTTCGGACATGAAATAAGTAAATGGGGCCCTGGGGCTCTCCACAAATCGAATTACTTCGCCAGTGTATACCGTTAACCACCGTAGTAACAACTCAGAAAGGGTTCGTTTTGTATCATAGTGGTGAATTCCGGTCAACGAAATGGGAATCTTTTGAGAGTATTGCCACAATGACTGTGCCCGAAAATAATCCACACCACAAGCAGGAGAGCGGATAAAAGTTTGATATCGTGTAATGAGTGTGAAGTAAATGGTTAGACACAATAACTGTTGTGGACAATAAAGTCGGTATATGTAACCGTGAATCAAAATGTATGGGAGAAGTGTAATTTCTAATAAACACGCATCGGCATGTTCAAATACCATACATGTCTCTCGCATTTTCCCTTGCGACTGACATGACTTTGTCTGCATCCCATTCGATTGCATCAGTCTTTTCAACACCGTCAATGACTTTCGAAGCTTCATTTGCCACCTCTGCCACGAATTTGGCCGTCCAGGGTACCATGGCGCTGTGACAAATCGGAAGCCTCTTCCCTTTCATAGTGGGGAGATCTTCATAAAGGTTTGTTGGCACCATATACGGTGCATCTGTTTCTAAAAGGATTCGGAGTTTAGACGGTAAATTGGACGTTGTTGAAGAAGCCATATTGCGAATGACGGCAGCAGTGTTGACATTGGACGAATACGTCGCAACACCTTTTCAAGGACGATGAATTAGGAAGCAATTGAAAAAACGAATTGGATCTCTTACCGGTTATCCCGATGTAGAGGTTAGGGAAATGGTCCAGTAACCTCTGGGCAAATTCAGGCGAATCCGTGAAGCAGTGAATGTGTATCTGCACATCCAACATATATATATATATAACTAATGCATGCTGAACTCAACTGGCATACCCGATGGTCCTTTGGCACTTCAGTTTTTAATATCCTTTCCGTGTCGGCTTCGGCCTCGCGCGTGTGGATAGTCAGAGGTTTCCTCAATTGTACGGCATGTTGGAGCTGGCGTATGAAGACGGTCTGCTGAACTTCCCGCGGGGAATTATCATAGTGGTAGTCAAGTCCTATCTCGCCAAGGGCTACGCATCGAGGATGTGTCATGGCTTCCAAACTAGAGGTATATGTCAGAGTCAAGCCATAGTATGCCGTGGAGAGCACCTACACATCTTTCTCGACATCATCGTCATACTTCCTTGCATCGTGACTAGAAGTGTAAAGGTTTGAAAATATGTTCGCAAATCTGATGAGACATAAAACTTGCGGATGCACTCCTGGATAAGGATGTAATTATATCACGAATGCAGATCGTAAGAGCTCACTCACCCAAAGCGAACCAGTACTCAATACTGCCCCACTTCTGCGTTGCGCTTTTGTCGAGGGCAGCATCAGCGAATTCTTTCCACAGCTTCTGCACCGGCGCTTCACACCATACGTCTAACAAAGCTTCCACTCTCCGACCTTCATACATCTCTGTCACGAAATCAAAAACATTTGTACATCTTCCTTGCTTATACCTTCCACGGTAATACTCGAATGTCGTAGCAACATGAGTGTGTGTGTCCACTATTGGTAGAAGCGTTGGGGGTGTCGGTAAAAGAAGATTATCTTCTGAAGGTGTTGTAGACTTCTTTTTGGGCATGGTCAGTAAGAACCTTGTAAGTATTCTTACTTAAAAAAGGGTTATCAAAGTCCAGGAATATGTCCTTCGATACGTACAGTGTTCTCTGTCCAAGATTCGAGTGCCGGAAGAGAGCGAGCATCAAATGTCCGATCGCTAAGCACTTTACATCACGGTCACAAAGCTCTGTGCGGTTATTATTTTCAAGTTCTTATGTTCGCCACGTATACCTGATTCGAAAAATAACATGTATTTGTGCACCGCATGACACATTGGCCGGAGAGGAAGTAATACATTGGCCAAAGTTGACACCTTTCCCTGTTAAATTGTAATACATTTGTTGACGGAAGCATTGAAACTAGTTGATAGCAGGCGAGTTTGATAAATCGTACAAATTCATTCAGGAGATCATCCAAAATACATGATATCAATGGCAGACATGCGATCATTTGCATCGGTCTACGGATTGGAAGAAACAAGTAAGCATAGATGTCTAACACGAAGAAAACGGGAATTAACCTTGATGCCAATAATCCTCTCTTCGTCCAATAACACGCCATCGTAATTGTATCGCCTTTCGGAGATGTAGGTTACACAAGGCAGGTGACCCTCAACTATTTCTGCAAAGGTTCCGGCTGAGTCCACGATAGTTGGAGCATCGAACACACGATAAAGCGCACGACCTGGGTCGTTGTAATGGGCAGCAAAGCCTGCACGAGGGTTGTGACTACCCTCAGAGGCACTCTCAAGTACGAAAGCGGGAATAATGTCAGAATTGGATTCAAGTTGGGTTTGTTGTTCAATTGCGACTTCATTTCCGTCATCCGTAAACCAGGAGTCGTCATCGTCGACATCCATACCGTCTGCAGCTTCGGAGTCTGTGAGTGATTGGAAGAAAGAGTTGGTGTCGTCGCCATCAGCAAAAGACTCCTCCCGCAGTACATCATCCAGAGACCCTTCGATATATTCTGTTGTATTCCATACGCCTTCTTCAGTGGCCCTTGTCCTTTCTTCTCTTTCCTTCGCTGCCTGGGTAGCCGTCCGCATCTTGGCCTTTATTTTCCGTACATTGTGAGGATTAAAATCGATTATCATTATAGGGCTACCGCGCGAGCCCGCACCATCATGGATGACTGCGCATCGTTGTCCAGCAGAGGTAGTAATCCATTTTATTGGCATGACATCGGCGCTGAACCACCGAGAAGCCGATGGGCCCCATTGCGCCCAAGGTATAGATTCAGCCTGGGAAGGACCGTCCAATCCGGCATCTTTTTGGGAAGTAGCATCGTTCTCGTGAGCGATTTCGTGCTTTCGTATCAAATCCAAAAAAGTCTTCCGATGAATATAGATTGTGTATGAATGACCCATGTCAAAGTGAACATCAAGGCCGCCTTGCACGAGGATGACAGGCCCGCCCGTGAAGCGAATCTGAAAGATACAAATCGCTTCGTCTGCACTCGCCAGAAAACCTCTTCTTGGAGCGAAGGGATCGGTCTCACTCATGCATGCTGCAGCGCGGTCCTGCGCTCGTCTTCTCTTGTTTAGTAAAGAGACATTCGCAATGGGGTTTGGCTCAGCGCGGCATATGATATGAGTTATTTGAACGCCGTTGGCCAGAGATGGAAGACTGAAAGAAAGGAAGGGGTTCAGGGGTTCAGCAATGGGCTTTTCTGGAATGCGAAACACTTCGAATGCATTTGATTTCAAATTTGGAAGGAGAATGATGTCTTCTGTGAGATAAATGACCCCAGAATAGGTTCTACGTGGTGCTATGAGAGTCTATTTGACGTTTAAAAAAATTCAAACTGATAAGAAAAACCAAGGCTGACCGTTTTGAGCACATTTTGGCGCCAGTTCCAAATGAATACGCGATCGGGTGGCTGCGATGGATGAAAAAAGTTGAGAATGAGGACAAGATTTTCGCCCACTATCTCGCACGCGAGTGATGGTCGTGGAAGCTCCGATGTCATAATGAAGATACACGATTCCTTGGCTTTGGGATGAGGTTTGCCAGTTGAATATTCCAAAAGGAACATTTCCAAGACGTAAACCTCTGTTTGAGAAGGCTCTATTAAACGAGTGGTACTGTTCCAGAGGATGAATAGGCTGTTAACGAATAAAGATTCTCCAAACTTACGTGGTAATAACCGCGATTAAATCGTGCTCAAATACACAAAAACCCATATCGATAATCGTTTTACTAATGAAAATCTTGTCCCAACGTAAGGAGTCGTCTATCTTTGTCGGTAACATCAAACATTGCAATGTCCTTCTATCCGCATTGCCAAGCAGATAAGTGCCGCCTGAAAGGTCATAGATCCCGGAAGTGTCGTGGACAATGGGCAACGAAACAGTAAATTTCGGTTGAAAAGAGCTCCAAGCCGCTTCGCTAGACTTTATGTCTTCCAGTTTCTCTGCGAGTGAGGCTAAAGAGCAAGGGTTATCGTCCGCTTTTGCCAGCGCCAAGCTGATGATATATTGAAGCGTCACGGAACCACGGATAATGTCATGTAGATGTTTGCTGACAAGCTGGCAGGCCGCCAGGTCGAAAGGTGATAGTAATGAAAGGATCTGGTAAACGACTTCTAGGGGCAACTGGAGCAATTCCTTCGACGCCATCGACGGTTGAATATCAGATCACCACAGCAGGGTGTCATCAATCGGCTTAAGTAAGTATCATATCTTTTTTTGGATCAAAATATCACGGATGGGGAGATAATATCAAAAATAGCACCTGTTGAATTTGTTAAGTCAGAAAACCACCTATGATCATACCCTCAGTGTAAAATACATACCTCAATGTCAAAAATATAAGATTCACCACCCATAATATCTGCCTCAACCAAAAATCAAGGGATGTTCTGAATGCTTAGAACTACTCAGATCATCAATTTGAAGAGGATCTCTGTGTTCCGGCCACTTCGAAGGTTCGTGTCTTGTTTAGGAATGTCGCCAGTGCCTTTATCCCTTCATCTGGATATGCTTATGAGTGCGGCGCCTTCGCCGGCTAAGTTTTTTTTGACGGAATCGCGAATTTTTTTTTGACATAGACATTAGTGCGCAGGCGTAATCACCACAAGCACTAGAAACACTTCAAGGGGGATGAGAATAGAATTGGAGTAGAACAGAATGCCCCGTCACATTTTTAGAATCAACAGGCGATGAGGGAATACAGGACAATTTTAAGACCTGGTCTTTTTAAAATCTAACTGCGCTAAACTTCCAGGTCAGACTTTTTCCATGCAACGAGACGCTCTACTCCTGTATGGGATGCCAAGCTTGTTTTGGGTATGATGTCGAGGGCCACTGACCAGCCATCCCCTAGGTTGTCTGTGTAATGATTGGGGCGAACGAAGTAGGGAGGTCCAAAGTCGGTCTCAGGTTCAATTGGATAGACCAAAGCAACCAAGTATCCGCCTGGCTTGATCAATGCGTTGACCCGTCTACCCCACTCCTTACGGTTGTCTGGAGATATGGCTACAAAGAACCTATAGTAAGGAAATAAGTATCAGAGGTTACGTAGCGCGGCCGCGTATGATACGGGTACTAACAAGTAGTCAAAAATCAGGTCGAAGCGACTCTCGTTAGGAACGGTGTACTTAAAGAAATCAGAGACCTCGAAGGCCACTTTTCCAGGTGCTGCAACCAGAAAGTCGGCGTGGATGCTGAGCAGAGATGAATTAATTTTGGACGAACATTTGATATCATTAAACATCGTACCTTTTGGCATGCTGAATGGCGGTCGGGGATATGTCAAGACCAACTGTATCATGGCCAAGCATATTGGCGATAACCGCAGTCTCGTATCCCTTTCAAATGCAACGCTGCGTTTAGCCCATGCTGAAGACAATGGGCTGAGCTTACCCTTCCACACCCAGGCACAAGCGCCCGCCCACTCTGGGGCAGATCTAGAATCTTAGAGTCGATTAAATCCTCCAAGGGTGGTTGGCATTTGCCTGCGTTCCAAGGAGTGACAGCTCGTCGCCTTTGGCGGAGTTCAATCCAGCGAAGAGTGAACCGGCTGTGATTATTTCTATACTCACCAGGCGTTGTCCCAGCCTATAGCCTCGTTTGGGTTTTCATACACCAGCTCTCGAAGTTTTTGAAAACTTGGCCTGGATCCAAGCGGGGGGATGCTATCCAAAGCTGTCATACCGATGCGAAATTTGAAGTCGAAACGTCAGAACCACGACTTTATACATTTTTCTCTAGTATGTATCCGCTTACAGTTGTTTTGCCGTGAAGATAAGCACTGCGGCGTGCTTGGAACGTCAGGTGGTCGAGTCGGTCCAGCCCTGAGCTCGCTTCCTCACCCGTTTTACCGCCTTGGGTGTATGGCACTGATGGGACCAAGAAATAACTAAAAAAGTGAGGTGGACATCGCGATAACAGAGCTGTTCGGCCGATCGGGAACGAGAACGAATGTAAAAAATAACAGATTGGATGGATGACAATGCCCGATAACAGGAGATACCACGCCACAATCGCCTCAAAGCTACGCCACAACCGCCTACAAGTCCGACTTGTGAACGTGATCAAAACCATTCACGATGCGCTCAAAATGGGACTTGGTCAATAACACTTTTCACTCTGTCAAACTTTGCAGGATGCATTGGTATGTTGGAGTATAGGTACCCAGTGCAGTAGCCAAGTCATTGGTACTGAATGCGATGAGATATGAGGGGTGCGGTTGCTTGACAGGGCATAGTAGCTTGATGGGACGCCTTCTTATGGCTAAGTAAGTAAAGTTATCACCGGGATAATATCAGAGTGTTAACTCCGCAATGTGTGACTCACGTTCGTTCCTACCCAACCCCCAGGTGAGTCTGTCGCGTTTCCGTTCATGAATCGTATACAGTGAAGGTTCCTCAGAAAGCAACCATGGCACACACAGTCTCACTCGAACTAGTTAAGAAGTGTGCCTTCGCTCTCGGTGAATGCTTCTTCTCTGGGTTTTTCAACCGGTGTGGCTCATAACTCCTTAGCGAAAGCAATCACCGTCGTACCCAATCCCACCTCCCGCAATCCATCCTACATCCTCTCGTTGGAGCTATCTCCATCTCTATCCGCTCAGCATCAAGCCCTTTCCAAAAAAGCAAAACCCACGTACACATCTTCCGCACAAATCACAACTCAACATCCTATATCGGAATTGACTGGCGCCTTGATGCTGACGTTGATAAACTTTCCACGAAAACAAATTGGGAGGACCATGAGCGATTGCCTTACGACTGGTGTCATGCCCACTGGTGCCGAGGTCACCGACAAGGAGAAAAGGGAGAACACTGTGTTTGTCAGGCCTTTTTTAGGACTGACGCCCAATGAACAGACGATCAACGCCCTTAAACCGGGCTCAAAAGTCGGCGTGGTAGCCGATGGCGGCCTGATCGAATCTAACCCTCGGGATCTGACTTGGGATGAGTTTGTCACGATGCATTTCCTTGTCGGGAGAGTCATCAGCATCACTGAAGCGGCGCCTTCCTCGGACTCCGACGCGCCAGAAAAGGCGGACTCGGATCAAGCTCGGCCTATACCCCTCACCGCTGATTTCGGCACTGGGGTGGGCCAAAAAAACGCCGTTGCCTACCTTCGGCCCGGTTTCATATCACTTAAGGAATTGGTTGGCCGGCAAATCCTTGCCGTCGTTAATCTGGAGGTACCCTCGAGTTCCACCGATGAGGACCAGGCTTCCACCACAGGAACAGGAACGGCTGCCGAGGGAGCTTTGGTTCTCACCGTTGGAGGAATAACGACCGTTGAGCCTGCGAAGGAAGTCGAGAATGGTTATCACTTGGCCTGAGCACAATTGAATAGTCCGTAGGATTTACCTGTCGAACTGAGTGATCGAAACTTATATGTGGAACAGGGCGATCTCTTGGCTCATCGGGAGATTCTGGTAAACCATCGGTATTTAGTCACTCTCATACATTCTGGTTCGTCGTTGGTCTTCCCCCTCTGTACACTATGTGCGTATTTCGAAAATGATATCACAGTGACGTCTCTGCCATCAGACAAACAATACCCAGCTACAAAAAATGATATGTCCATATTGCATTGATCCCAAACAGAAAAGTTAAACAGCATCATTTCGATTCCGAAGGAGCATGCGTTCCTCCCACCTCTTTCTCGACCGCTTCCATCATGACTCCCAATGTCGCAAATCTCCAACCCCACTTTGCACTGGTCCTGTCGTCTTTCTCTACGCCTATTATGGCCCCGGCCCGATCGATCCAAACGCTTTCCAGCCCCAACTTATTTGCAGGCACGTGGTCGTGGTAGAGAGAATGCGCAACGACCAAGACATCATCGGCAGTGATATTCCCAAATTCGGGCGATTTCTCGAGCAAAGAGAGCGCGCTCTGAAGGCATGTGAGGGAAGGCTTGTATGCGCCTACATCCTGTGCCGTCAAAACGAGCGTGAAAGGGGATTTGGATTCCTCACTCTGGCCTCCCGCAAGAAGGCTGTGGGTCGCGGCAAATGACTTGTGGTCCACATTGGAAAGAACAACTAATTTGAAGTGCTTCGAGAGCGCACGAAGGGCCGAAATAGTGTCAGGAAAGGTGGGCCATGACGAGATGGAATCAGCAAACGCTTCATGTCCTCGAGTATGCAATCCCTCCGACTTTGTCATCTGTGCGACCCCGCCACCGTCTTCTGCCAACTGCGCTGAAAATGCCTCGTGTGCCTTTGCGAGGACGTCTCGATACAACATCATGGGGTACTTGCGTTGGATCTCCTTTTCAATACGTGAATATGTGAGCAATGCATTCTCGCGAGACCAAGATACGGGGAGAATGGGCGAAAGGGAACTGTATATTCCACATTCCCAGTCGACGAGTGTCCCGTAAACGTCGAAAATCAACACCTTGTAAGATGCCAACGCGCGACCTGTAGACATTGTGGTCACCCAAACTTTGAAAGGGGCTAGGTAGAAAGTTTAAATGTTTATTGACGCAAGGGGCCGTCGGATCTTAAACTCAGGCAAAGACGTAGGATGGAGGATCCGGACTGCAAACGAACCTTCTAACGTGTTTGCTGCGCAAACAAAACCCTTTTTGGGAGCGCATTTCACGATCCGACGCGACAAAGACGTTTGGTGTATCGCTGATTTACATTATCCAGAGTAACCCCCTTATCAATGATGGCAATATAGACACCCAAAGGGCCCCGGGGGTCCTCAAAAATTGTTTAAATCAGTATTTTAGTCGTTGGGATTAGGAGCTTTATTTGAAGGCTTTACCATTGTATTCTATCCGGTGTACTATAATGTCAATTTATCATCATTCACCAATCAATTGCTTTTTTTTTTTTTTTACAAAACTAGTCAGCAGTACATAAGAGAGACAAATACTGTTATTAAATGAAAAATCCTTCTGAACAGGCTCTGTTTATTGCCACTCCCACTACTATCCCTTTCCAGGTGTTTGCGGATTTTTGATTGATTCCTGTTCCTCAAGGGAGTCCGGGAATCAGAATCCTGGACCGGTACCCGGTTAGTTAGTCCACACTAGGGATCCAAAAAAAAATGATTCTGACCCACCTGTACATAGGCCTGGAAAACATGGATTTGGAGGTTTGAATCAAAAATTTACACTTAGAAATAGGAAATGAAACAGAAGACATAGTAAATACTCCTATCTAGTTTTGGTAATTGACTTGGAGGCCAGTCACACCAGTGCCAGATCAAAGTAACAGTCTACGCAAGTCTCAGATGGATAGGGCCCACCCACACCCGCAACCATGGGTTCGGCGGGTTTGATAAATTAAATATATAATATAAATTATATAATATAATATAATATAATTAAAATACTGTAATTACTATTTTGAGGTACTCAAAATTCCAAATTTGAGCACGAATGCTCGTATTTGGAGTTTCGGCCCTTTGTAGTGGTGGTTTTGAGGTCAAAACGAGAGAGGGGTGACGGTCGTAGGTTGTTGATGATGTGTGATGGTGTGGTGTCCGTCTTGCACAAGGGGGCACCGGACTGGGAATCCCGTACCAGGGGTCGGTTAGTTAGTCCAAGAAAATCCCTCGAAAATTTTTTTAGACCCCTCGACAACTTGGTCTCAAAATGGAATTTTAAGGCTTATTGGAGTATAGAAGTATCTCATAGCCTTATACTCACTCAAAAAAGGGTAGTTACATGCCCTACTGAAAACCCGTTTCACAGAGTATATTATGTTATCAAATATTTATTTATTAATAATTAATACATTAAGACAAGGAAATATGAAATATCTACATGAGGGAAAGGCATGAAGGTGCAGGAGCAGAAAGAAAGAATGCTCAAAGGCGCAGGAAGGCTGCAGGTGACAAGCAAGAATTAAATAGATGACA
>Ga0307514_10004437_pt1 | contig 12916 bp, 14 predicted proteins | sample 16_EM_MG_FD_203088 | JGI IMG/M metagenome (GOLD analysis project Ga0307514, IMG submission 203088) | Populus trichocarpa ectomycorrhiza microbial communities from riparian zone in the Pacific Northwest, United States - 16_EM | ecosystem: Host-associated > Plants > Roots > Unclassified | place...
CCATGATACGATCGTCTCCACCTTTCGCGCGTGTTTCGATATCAATAGGAAGGTGTATCCGGGTTTAAGGGACAGGGCATATTACTCTGGGCGGGCGATACTGTGGATTCGGACTCTCGCGACGTGTAAATCTGAGGAGTTCGCACATCGATTCCCTCTCGTTTGCACCTGGTACACCGCCCCACCTTCCGACCGTGACCTCAACCATCTTCTTGAGATCACCAGTCATGCTTTTATCGATGCCCGCTTCATGTGTCTGGTTGACACCGGCTCAGGGCACACTTCCTCGCACTTGCAATGGATTTCAAGTTTACTGTTGCATCATTCTTGGGCCAACCGGACAACACCAGACTTCGAGTATATCTGGGAGTATGGTTACACAAACATGACCACTCTACCCCTGGACGCGATGCTCGATCGCCTCCTGGCGTGGTGCATTTGCCTTGGTTCGCCTGTTGAAGAGGAGGCACTGCAAGTCCAAGATAAACGGTACCATGTCCTCTGCTTATGCCTCGAGTGTTACTTACACCGCTTTCACAAGTGGCCGCTTGGAGCAGATCTTACGTCAATTATCGAGATCAATTACTCTGGCCATCGATCCCACCCACAATCGACACAACCTCATCCCGCTGGTGCTCCACGAACTGGTCAGGTTTAAAGACCGTCCACATTACTTGGCAGGGATGGCCTACAAGTGGTGCTCTTTGATGTGCGATAACCACCAATATCTCACGGATCGGGAGAGTCTTCTTCTCTCGCTGGAGATTGGTTTCCGTCACCTCGATCTACAACGTTCGTGGATCGAAGATCTGGACCTCATTAAAACTGAACACCACCAAGCATTAGTCAACGTGGTTTTCGAGAGCGGCGACTGCGAGGTAGTTGCGGATCTTCTCCATGCTTGGACAGTGCGTGGCAGGTCCTATGAAACGATGTGCACGTTATCTGGCACCTGTATGAAATACCTAGTTAACCTTCACAAACTGGGGCCATTCTCCTCAAGGCTGCGACAACTTGTTATACGCTCTGTCGAACTCATCGGTTACGAGGGGTTTGAAAGGGTGGGGGTAGAGATATTTGTTGAACTGCTGGATCACCTTCATGTCACAGTCGAGGATATGGGTGGCAAGTATGAATGGGCAAGGCTCCTCTTGGATATCATCCAATCCCCTGAGGGAATTCAACAGCTATCCCATTGGTACTGGGAGTTACTGGTGGAAGTTTCAAGGTCATGGAGGGGGGGCGTCTACAATCCGCAGATTGCTATATCACTTACTGAAGCTGAAGAATGGGACAAGTTGGAGCGTTGGACAAGGATTGTCTGGGCCGCGTGGCCACCGGAGCCCGGTTGGAGAACGGAGGAGGATCTGGAACAGCTGATGATACCGCTGTTTCACCAACGGCCTGATGCTGTTCAGAAACTCGGACAGTGGATGGAGCAGTGGAGCAAAAAATGGGGCGAGGAGGTACCCGAATCCTTTGAACGGACCTGCCAACGGGCATGGGAAGCAGTGCAACAGGATTTACGGCAAGTTCAACTTTTAGCGGTCATCAGGTGCCCCAGCCCTCACGCGAGTTCGTCCTAGGTCAACTTCGTCCACAGATGACAGAGCTGAAGAGTGTTCCCACTCGCCATCACCCATCCCATCACCATCTTCCGGAGGTAGCGTGTTCTGGGCGTCGCTGCCATATCACGTCTTATAATGCCCGGACCGTATGAGCATCAGGCTACCTTCCCCTTGACACTTCTGCGTGTGTTGTAGATACCAGGAAATCGACACGTAACTCATTGTGTTTTTCCATCCACTAAAGAGATAGATTTTCTGTCCCCCCACCAAGTCCCAACCTCAGCTTTTCTTGCTCACAAGGTGAGCGCCGTCAGAATGTCCGCCAACCCGACGGGCCAGACGAATCAAAACCATTCTCAAGCCAAAGATAGGGCACGACTTGGAGTTGAAACTCCCTCCAATTCCGAAGGCAAACGACGTGGGACGGCGACTTCCACAGGCAAACCCTCCAGCCCCAGGTCCAAAGCGGCGAAGAAACTTAGCGAGGGGTTCAGCGTTTGTACTCGTGAGACGATGCTGGAGGGCTTTCACTTCCCGCACAACCCGAGGATTGTGCCAACAGCACTGTTCAGAAGTGCGGATACGCGATGAGAGGTCGTGGCGAGTCCGGCATGAGCAAAGGACCAAGTCTGCTCTTATCCAATGAATTATCAACCTGTCGAACTGATCGCCGAATCCCACCCCCAGAATCGCGAGCACGATGAGAGAGATTACCGGATGTATGCAACGTTCGTCACTGGTGGTCCATTCCCAACTTGTCGTGAAAGCTTTACACCACCAATTTTGGATGCCGGGCGAGAATAGGGACTGACATTCGACCTCGGGTAGCGCCCGCGCTGTGGGTGGGTTTCAGAGTGCGGAAGTGTATAAGCTGGTAATTAGGGTTGCTTGGAGTGCCGAAGAACCTTTGGGCGAAGATGGATGAGACGGTTGTGTTCTGGGATGGGTATTTCTATGGAATGCGATTGTTTATAGCCGAAGATCCCATATCCAGTGTACTGTCTGTCTCGGATGGGACGACACTTGTCTCCCCACACATTGTCGTGCCAAACTCCCAGTGTCACGCAACAGGTGTCCTATTACAGTCAAATACACACAACTAGAAAAGGTGCAACCAGCTCACGAAGAGCCGAAGGGGGAGGGAAAAATAATCAAAATTGGGGCCACCACAGACCAAGATTAGTCTGAATTGAGTTACGCGGGATGTATGCCAAACGCAAACCTGGCACGAAGCCGTGATGGTGTGAGACATCAAAATTATCCCGCGCACCGCGAATTGCACTAAAGGATGCTATTCTCACCGGCGATCAGGGTCCACACACCAAGACTCTCCGCATACAGGGATAGGGTGTATCATCGGACAATTGCGAACGCAATTCCCAGCAACTAGCAATGCATGCGCACCAGCGTCGCAATGTCGGACGTTCACGAACGCCTCCAAAACGACACATTCCCTGCGATAGAGAGGACGGGTGGTGATCAACCGAGATGAGGTGTAGGCACCCAAAGTCCGTGACGCGGTTTCAAGACTCACGGCACGTTATTCCTCACCCTGACGCAGTTCGTCCTGGGTTTCTTTGGTGGCGTAGATATCCTCTAGCCCGTGCACAGGTCAATTGACTGATACGTCGACTGAGGCGCGTTTAACGCCCGCAACGGCTGGGAGCCATCGAAGGGACTTGAGAACACTCAGACCTTCCCGCTCGTGAAATAGACTAGAGCCGCCGAAGACGGAGCCCTTGGTCTGTGCGGAACGAGCATCGCGGTATTCGACCTGTGGTAGTTGGAGGGAAAAGGGCAGGAAAAGAGCCATCGATCATCTTATAGTGTCCTACCAACGGCTGTTGCCGAGCACGTTTCCATCTAGTCAACCCAGTGCTGGGCTTGAATGTTTCGTTCGTGTATTTACAACCAGAATCTGAGTATTTGAATGTTTTAAATTTGTGTGATTACAAAAACCTCGCAGGCGAGCGATGGTACCCCACTGCGCGAGACCCCGGAGCCCATGAGATTGCCTTGGCTCCCTGTACGGGTGTGCAATAAACGTTCACTGACCACTTCGTACGGGCCCGCATATAGAATCACCCTCTTGAATTGGGCGAGTTTGGCCTCTGTTAACCCGCCACACTCTGGGGTGCTACGTTCTTTGGAGGCAGCGAGCCCACCGCCGTGGAAGATTTGGCACCAAGATTTGAGTTAAATGTTCTGAACTTTCAATGTTGAATCGATAACGTGTGTAACTGTTGCCGCACGAGATCCCGGCCATTCCATCTTCGCCTTGAATAGTTTTGCCCACGGATTCCAATGAGTTGGAATCCCCGATAACTGATCCTTTATCTCCATTCAGCGCTCGGCCTTTAATATCCGACCTGATGGAAACCTCACCTCCATCACCGACTCCGCAACAGCGGTTGGTTTCGAGCCCCTTCCATCGTCAATCTTCGTGAAGAGGGAAGACTTCTCACTCGTCGAGAGCATCATGATTACGTGTCAGGAGGAACTTGGCTTTACAAAGCTTTGACGCCGGGGGCTCTTCCTATCGCAATCCAACCAAGATCTTGCCCCCATCAGGGTGTGTTCGGGACGCGACGTCGCCAGGAGAGTTCCGGAAGGGCTGCCCATCCATTGCAGCCGTAATGGTTCAACAGGGGTAGGCTAAAATTTCAGTTCCTCGGGAAAAAAGCATCCGGGCCACTTCGAGGAGCAGGAGGAGCTAAAGTGTATTTTCCACGACATTCCCGTGCATCGGGCTATTTTCTAGCTCCTTCTGAACTCGAGAGTCGCATCCTCACGTGGGGGTGTAAATGGTGGCGAGAGAGCAAGAAACGCGTCCCAGGCAAGTTCCAGCACTTCTCGAGCCCCTGTCCGTCTGAGAAACACCCGCACGGTCTTGAAAACCCGATGACTTGGTGAGAAGTGACTGAGGCCGTATATCAATGAGTCTGAAACCGACATTCATCTTTCCTGTGAATATATCGTGTACAAGGGTGGCTCTGGGACACCGATGGACGACAAGTGGTTGACGGTGGGGAACGCAGATGAGAGACTAGAGTAGCACAGACATAGGTAGACGAAAAGAGAAGTCATCCGCTGGGTCCTGGATGTCCAGACTGACGGAATTTGGACCTTGCCTCCGTCCTAGGGTCTCGCCCATGGAAAGATGAATACGATGCCGTTCTGGTGGCCAAAGAAGGTGTTGCGGATATCCCTCATTCGGTCACGATCGTGATCGACACCCTAAGGCTAACTCCGCTTGAACTGACGCACTCCCGGCGGAGACAAACACACTGCCTTCATGTCCTACAACTTAAAGGGAAACCCAGGTTCACCCTATCTAGACAGCCATTTGAACCCCGCACCCGAAGAGAGGAAAGGCCTGTTATCAAATTTCTACGTCGAGGACTGTGACAACGACGAACCCCCTCGCTATGAGGATGAGGAGTATGCAAAGCCTCGAGAGCGCGCGCTGTTGCGAAAGAGGAGAATCACTCGGATTGCCGGAGCTTTCGTCGCTTTGATTCTTGGAGCTTTGTTCCTTGCGCCAATGTCGAGAAGTCGGTGTGGTGGCATGGGCATCGCAAGACGACCGACGGATCCTTCGAAGTTACTCAGTAACGGCACCCACGAGTTCAAACGTACGGTTTTGATTGTGTCCTTCGATGGACTTTGGTGAGTCCCCGCGGCAGAAACGCGCATCCGTTGGGTGCTCACGTGGTGTCGGGTAGGGCGGATTACCTCGAACGAGGGTTTACCCCACATTTGTTAGATATCAGTAAACAGGGTCTCCGTGCGAAATTCATGAGGCCGGTGTTCCCTGTTTGTACCCTGCCGTGATAGTATAGCGAGATGCTGACCTTCCGTTTCAGACGTTAACATTCCCGTGAGTTCAATGAGATATGTCGCGTTTCCATATTCCTTACGTGTTCTATGACGGTAGTAACCACTGGGCCATTATGTGCGTGTTTTCCGTACGCACGTGAGTTTGTGCTACTAAAATCAGCTCTGTCCTGAAGGACTGGTCTTTACGCCGAGTCTCATGGGATTGTCGCAAACGTGCGTTGTATCAACATCACATGGACCACGAGGTCATAACCCCACCCTAGAACTTCTGGGACCCTATCAGTGAGCAAGAATTCAACCCGTATAACACAAGGGCAGGATCGTTGGACCCATCCTGGTGGTTCGGCGAACCTGTAAGTATTCGATGTCGTCAACATTAGTCGAGGGATTGACCCTCGTGCAGATGTGGGAAACTATTGGGAAAGCAGGAATGATAACTGCCAATCTCATGTGGTACGTGCAACTGCTGCCGACTACTTTTTCGTCTAAACGGTTAGCGTATACGCAGGCCAGGACCTCCGATCACTCGTAGTGGTGCCAAACCCACCTATAACGTCTCGTTCGAGGTGATTGCCTTTGGATATTTGTCTTAGACGAAGTCTCACGTCCCCTAGGAGTCCATTCCTCTCAGCGCGAAATTGGACAAAATCATGGCGTGGATAGATCTGCCCCTAGAGGAGCGCCCCCAGTTCATCTCAGGTTCCTTATTTCCCGCTGGTTTCCTGGACTTGAGGGACTAACTAACTGATCTAGTGTATGAACCATCTGTGGACATAGCTGGCCATAACAACGGCCCTTACTCTCAGCACGTCAACGTGAGTCTGGCAAAATTGTTTCCACTTGGACAACTGAATGCTTATGAGCCAAACAGGATACACTGAAGGCGGTCGACGTGTTCGCAAAGGATCTCCAGACTGCTTTAAAGAATCGCAATCTCACAGAAATCGTCGACATCGTCTTCCTCAGCGACCACGGAATGGCAGATACCAGTCACCCCGAATGGGTTTACATCGAAGACTACTCAGTGGGCAAAGAGGCTCTCGATCTGATCGAACACGAGGACGGTTGGCCTTCGATGGGATTGCGGTTCTCTCCTGAGGCCGATACCACGAAGTACCTGAACCTTCTGGTGGAAGCGGCGAAGAACAATAGCGAGAAGTTCGACGTTTATACTCATGAGACGATGCCTGAACGTTACCACCTCTCGCATAACCCGAGGATTGCGCCAATTTACGTCGTTCCGAAGTACGGATACGCTCTGACGACGACGAGAGGTCGTGGCGAGTCCAGCATGACCAAGGGAGTAAGCCCCCACTTCTCACCCTAAAAGCGACCACTCTCTCAACCTGAATAAATAAAAATCTCTCTCCAGAACCACGGATATGACAACAGAGACTTCCGCATGCAAGCGATGTTCGTCGCCCATGGCCCATTCTCAACTGTCGTGAAAGCTTTGCACCGCCAGTCCTGGATGCCGAACAAGAACAAGGGCTGGCACTCAACCTCGGGTGACGTCTACGTTATGGATGGGTTCCGGAATGTGGAAGTGTACAATCTGGTGATGAGGTTGCTTGGGGTGCCGAAGAAGATTTGGGCGAAGACGAATGGGACAGTTGAGTTCTGGGATAGGTATTTTTGAAGCGTGTGTTTGGCTGTCGTTGTTTTTAGACGAGACGAGACGAGCCCCCGGGCCCCGAAGAGGCGTGGGCGTTTCATATTCGTGATTGGATCTGTAGAATTTTAATCGATTTTATCAAATGTCATACACATTCCTACCACCAACGTCCCTGGAAACCTTACTCATCGTTGTCATATATATCCGATTCGACGCGTGTGTGACGGGGGTTTTGGATTGAACCTGACGTATCACGCAAATGGAGTTCCAGGTAGTCAAGGAATTAACGTTTAACTTTCAAATTACAGAGGCTGCTAAATTTCTACAGGGTTACAAGCACACGATCCATTCTATGGGTGTCGTAATGGTAATGGTAATATGTTTCGTTAGAAAGCGAACAAGCGGATATTGATACATGACTTTGAAATGTAACCAGGAACGAGATGAGATGAAAATGCGTGAGAGGTGCTAGAGATTCGTGAAGCTTGTCGTACACAGTACGGGAAAGAGTGTATGTGTCGTATGGGTGTGAAATACTTGTCCATTCCGGATGGAGCACATATCGTGGGAGGAGTTGGGTAGGGTCGTGTGATGGATGGGGAGGTGTTGAAGGAGTGCCGAGAGGACGAGCCAGAGCGGTGTGTCCGGGGTTCCGGAAGGAAACGACGTAGAGTAACCACACATGTGTCAAAGATATGGGGAGGGGCGGTGATGCACAGCATCTTATAGCACTCCAAACATTGAGCACACGTTGGCAACTTATCGTGTGTTTCCCGAAAACCCGACCGCTTGTCTTCCAGTCCTCAAGTCGGCGGGGGGGAGGCGGGGTGTGTTAGCATGTGGGGTGTTCGTTTGTGGTTCGGAGCGGGGGGTTAGGTTAGCGGGGGTGGCCACGACGGAAGGCCAGGTTTGAGGGATTGATTGGAGTGGAGAAGGTTGACATAGCGATATACCTCCGGGGTTTGGCGGGTGATATGAAAACTCGCGTGGGTCAAAGGAGTGGGTCGACCCGCAACCGGAATGCGATGGGAGGAGGGTTGTCAATGGGCGTCGGCAATGCGATCGGCTAGGATCTAGGGGATCTCCAGCGACCGATCGTGCAGGGGAGCGTGAATAGATTTCGCGGTGTTGCAGTGACGCAATGACAGCCTGTTGCGTGGGACTTCTCTTTCTTTCTCCGTCTCGAACCGAGGGCATCATCAGTGGAGGAGGGAAGATTCAATCGCTTCGTTCTTTTGAGACCTCAGATCAATCAAAAAAACTTTGAACCGAGAAAAAGAGATGAAAAACGTAAATGGCGTGAACGCTTGTTCCGTGCCTCTTTGTATCTGCCTGAGAGGGTAAGAGGGTAAGGAGGAGAAGGAGGAGCGGGTATGATGAGGGAGCGGGTAAAAAAAAACAATATCGGTGAAAACCTGGCACCGAATTTTGGGTATTGAACGATTTTACATCCAACGCCAAACATGGGGGGAAGAAGAAGAGCCCTCCAAGATTTTGGATCGAGCGTTGGTGAGGCGTAAACGTTAGAAGTAGAAGAGAGAGAGAGATTCACTCCAAGTTTTGGGGTCTACCCAAATCAAGAGGAGGATAGATATGAAAATGGAGAAAGAGATGGTTTTCCCCCGATCGACGATTTACAATCGTGAACCTCGTGTGGTTTTCATTGGAAAATCATCGGAGACCGCGGCAACGAACGCGGGAAGGCCAGCCCATTAGTGAGAAGAGCGACGGTGGTGCTTTTTCGGTTTGCAACCCCCAGTGCTGTTTCCCGGGCTCAACAGGATCGGAGATGGGTAGGGGCTTGATTTAGGGCCTTCCGAGGGAGAGGTAGGGTAGGAGGAAGAAGAGGATGAGGAAGAAGAGGATGGGGATGAGGATGGGGGGGAAGAAGAGGGAGACAGGGAAGGAGAGGGAGACGGGGAGGAGGGGTTATTGCCAGCTGGTGGCGCTTTCACTGGCGTGACTGGTTCATTCTCATCCCCAACCGCGAAGGCGGCCAGAGCGTTGTAGTTGTAAGTCTTCGGGTTAGGGTCGAATTTGAAATCAGGGTCCAATTCGACAACGGTATTTCCGTTCCTCTCGATCTTCCCGTACATCGTTTCGCCGGCGGAAATGGGGACGGTGAGCTTGGTGACACCAGCGGGGACGTCAAAGGTCTTAGAATTGGAAGGGCCGGTAGACAAAGTGACCTTGGAAGGGGAAGTAGCCATAACGACGGTGTAAACGACGTCCTCCATGAGCTGATAGCTCTTGGGCTTTCCGACAGAGTCCGAAGAAGCGGTGGCCTCCTTAGGGTGAGGTTTGGACCACATGTAGATCTTATCCTGGGTGATCTCGGGGAAGGAGCCGGTCTTGAAGGCATTGGCGTAGTAGGTGGTCATGTCCAACCAGGCGGTGTGATTGAAACCGTTAACCCATTCTTGGCTGTTGGGTTGGTCGCCCCCGATAGGACCGATGTAGTGGGATTCGCCGTAGTCGTTCCAGGTGAGGACCTGAATAATGTCGATCTGATCGCGGTTGCTGATGATGGTCTCCCAGCGCTTGTTGTACAAGTGGTCGTTAGCCGCGTAGACCCACTGTGAACGACGGTCAGGTCAGGATACGGGTGGTGAAAATTCTGTGGGATACGTACGTTCTTATTGAAGGTGTCAGCTCCGTAGTGGGTGAAGAACCAGGGAGAGACAGCAGCCATGTAGGTCTTGGCGTTGTTAGACATGCTGCTCAGACCGGTCAAGTAGGTCTTGTCAGGTTGGATGGAACCAATGAGGCTGTTGAGGACGGGGGTGTCGAGATGGGAATCGGTGAGACTTCCACCAAGGGGCTGGAGGAGACTAGTGGCTTTCTCGGCGGTCAACTCGACGGCCCAACCGGAGTTCCAGTGGAACATGCCGTCAATAACATTGTCAAAGTTCTTGAAGTTGTTTGGGTCGGCAAAGAAAGCAGGAACAAAGTGAACCTTGTTGTTTCCGGTGAGCTGCTCGATGAACTGGGACTTCCAACCGTCGACGGAGGAACCAGAACCGAAGGTGCAAGTGTCTCCAGCGAAGGAAGAGGCGAAGACATGACCGTTGTACTTCAGCTGGCTGGGGTGGTTGGCGTAACGAGTGATGTAGTCACGGAGGGTGCTGGCGTGTTGAGGGGAGGAGCACGGCATCGCACTATTTCCCAAACGGAGTTAGCAATGATCGCCCAAAGCGAATAAGAACGGAGGAAAGCGGTGATATGCAACTCACGTCATGTCGAAAGAAATGAAGAGTTTGAAATCGGTGCCAGAATCCTTAGCAGCCTCATACGCGTTAGCGACCTGGTTGGGCTGCCAGTTGTCCATTCCGATATTGAGTGCGAAGGCATCGATGCCGTGATCGTGGGCGAGCCTGATGTCTTTCAACCAGGTTTCCTTGGTGTATGGGAAGGTGTTTCCCACCATGTGGTGGGCGGTAACAATCTTGTTGCCGCTAGCCCTCTTGGTAACTACAGAAACGAGATTACCGAAAGGTTAGGAATGAAACGAGTGTGGGAAATTCCGAATTCGAACGCGTACCTTGTGATCGAGGAATGGGGGCAGCTCCAGTGAGGAGAACCAACATTGCGATGGTCAAAACGAACTCGACGAGAGCAAACATCATAAGTAGATTCTTGAAGGTGGGTGTTCGAAAAGGATAGTGATGGGTTATGCAAAGGAGAGGAAGGGAGCAGAGACACTGCAACCTGCGCAGGATCACAATATCAACAAGGAGAGGAAGACCGAGACCTCAGTCGGAGGGGGAGGATGGGGAGGAGGGAGAGGAAGAGACGAAGTGAGTGAAATTGGGCAGGTGAGAATATATACAGGGATGACTACAGGCGAAGAGTCGCATCAGCAAACAATAGCCTGACTGCCGACCTTTCATATCCAACCAGGTTCTGCTGCATGTGGGCCATTGATCTTCAGCTCATTGACCGCTTTCAATGGCAGGCGGGTGGGAACAATAGTCGTCCAAATTAGGAAGGTGTCTCCTACCCGCGTCAATGTGAAAAAACAATTCGCTTGCCCGCCGGCCACCGCCAAGAATTGTTTCCGCCATCTTACACAATGGCAATAGCGGCAGAGAACAATATCTATTAAAAAAATACAAACCAAGTGGGTAAGAAATGCGAAGACGCGAGTGAGACGCGTGTATTTCACTTTGGACCATGTGATCGGCAAGTCGCGACTTGTTCAACCCGTCTCCCTGCGCGATGAACGCGAGGGCCTCAACTTCAAATCCCCCTCCAAAGTTGACAAAGTCTTTCGTCACCCCCCCAGACTCCTCACGCTCCCAATCTTTCGCGTCTTCGCCTATCCGCACCTTCAGGGATGGCGTGCCACCCGCAAAACGACGTCGATTAGCATCTACACCGACATCGAGTTCTTTGTCTCGATCAACCCCTCGTTCCTCTTCCTCTCGCCCAGAACAGCCTCCAGTGGTCGATTTGCACGATGCTAGGAAAGCCTCCTCGATGCGGGTGCTCAACATCTGGTCTGCACTCGCCGAGAGGTATAACAGGAGGATAGATGAGGATGACATTGTGGATATCCGGACGGGGCAGGTAATCAAAGACCGTGGAGTACTCAGCGAGCTTCCGAAGCGTTACAATTTTGGTGACTTGGCCGACAAAGAAGAGGATCTCGCGGTCCACACGGATCCTGGAAGCGAGGTTGCGGATAACCTTGCTGGGGACGAGGATGATGAAGATGAAGACGATGCGGAAGAACCCGACGCGTTTCCCTCTTCCGTTTCCCCACAAATCCGACTCGCGCCACTCAGACCCGCTACCAGCTCTTCAGATGTGGACGACTTGCGCGAATTCCTCAGGGCAGAGGCGATTCGACGCGAACTCGATGGTGGAGACGAATCTTCCGAGGACGAGTTCAATATTTTGCCCCCACGCTCGACTCCCGCCAAACGAACGATGACCCCTGCTAGGAAGACTCCATTCACTGCACGAGCCAAAACCCGACCGCTGAAATCCCCAACCCCCGATTCAGAGTCTGAAGACGAGTTTGCAGTTTTGGATCGCGATCGAAATGATATCTACCGTGGATATCGCGCTCGTCGGACGCCTAGTCCTGAAGTTCCAGCTTCATCTTCACCGCCGCCTCCCTCATCCTCCCTCCCTCCCTCTCCGCTATTGTCGCATACACCTTTCAATTCCAGCAGGAGTTCTCAGATCGAGGAGCGTGTAGGCTCTCCTACCCCTAAACGGCAGCCACTTGCCTCCACTTCCCGAAGAACCCTTGAGGATAGCCTCAATGAAATTGACTTGGAATTTCCTCCTCCGCAACCTCGTGCTCCATCCGTCTTCGGGAGAAAGCCCGACCCACCCTTTATTATCGACCTGTCTCTCAGCGACGATGAGGCAGAAGATGAGAAGCCCCACCCAACCGTCAACGCAATGACAAATTCGAAACCGCTCGAATCCAGAACGGTGAAGAAGAACGGTCCCGCGATGGTTTCCAAAAGACCGATTCCGTTTGTGCTGATCGAAACCAAACGCCCCACCCCCATTACCGTTGTTGCCAAGTCCACTTCCGCTCCCGTGGCTCTAGACCTAGTAACTTCTCCAAAGAAAGGAAAGCCTAGGGCCAAGTCTCTAAAGGACAAACCCCCGGATTTTGGTAGTCCGCACAACTCGAAGCGTGGAGAGGGGAGCAAGGGAAAATTGGTGAAACCAAAACCGAAGGGGAAGAAATCGTCAACGCGACTCGCATCTTCTGATGAAACTGATTCTGGACCTTCTCCGACGGAGCGGGTGGCCTTGCTCGAGTCGAGCCCAGTAACCAAGACGAAGACTCCGCGGAAAACTGAGGTTTCTGTGGATGCAGATGATCGTTCCCCTCCCTCGCCACCCACACGACCTCGGATTCGCGGTA
>Ga0307514_10004438_pt1 | contig 12915 bp, 17 predicted proteins | sample 16_EM_MG_FD_203088 | JGI IMG/M metagenome (GOLD analysis project Ga0307514, IMG submission 203088) | Populus trichocarpa ectomycorrhiza microbial communities from riparian zone in the Pacific Northwest, United States - 16_EM | ecosystem: Host-associated > Plants > Roots > Unclassified | place...
GTTACTCAATTAAGAGCACTGCGGGTGACTTGCGGGTGACGGAAGTGAAAGGGAAGCGGATGCGGAAGTCGTAAGGGGAGTCCCCTTACAGTTTTGAATGCCCGGTTGCCACACCTTACCAATTCACTGATGACACATTGGTTATGCATGACTTGTGCTCTGATATTCTGGAGCAAGTCACCAATATGCCATTGTCGCTCTATGTGATAGGTGTTTAAGTTCATTTGTCAGAGTCCAGTGTGCAAGCTATTCAACTTCGGACCCGAGATCAAAATATGGTCTTTCAGGTAGGGATTGCAGGGTGGCTTTTTCTGTATAGATTCAAAATATTCATTCTTGAATCTTATTGCAGATGTCCAACATCACACTTCCGTCACACTTTCCAGCATCACTGCGAGCGATTCTAACAAATAGCTCAATTATCAAGCTTGGATATCATGTTCAGCAGGTTCTCCAAGACATTGGAACCTCATACAATGATCGAGAAATTCTTCGAGCAGCCAAGTCTAATGCATCCCTCATAGATCTCTCACAGTATGCAAAGTTGAAAGGAGTTATTTCGGATGCAACATCAGTCTCACTTCAATATCTGGTTGGAAGTATTCTGAAGAAGTCTTTGATTCCTCCAATATTGTCAGTATCCAATTCTTGGAGTCCACCAGAATTCACCAGGTTCCTGCATTGTAATATTGAAGCTATGTGGCGAGTTTATCTTTCACTTAGCCTTGAGAATTCTGTTGGACTTCCACTTGTACCATTTCAGACATCCTCCAATGGCCTTCTTGTTACACTCTACCATAGCCAGAAACCGGTAGCAGATGGACACCTAATATGGCCACATGATGGTTTTATCGAGGCAATTGATGATGATGCCGGTTTTCGTCGACGAATCAATATCACTGCGACTCGCTCTTTGATCCAGCTCACCCGTGTTATAACTCCTGCAGCTATTCATGCACTTCACACACAAAGCATCCAATGGATTTTTGATCATGGTGGTCTTGCTGTGGTTACTACATCAACATTACGAACACGCAATGCCAATCCCCCACTTTCCGAGTCCTCAACAATTGCACGAGCATTTGCCTTTCCTCTTTCTCCAACCCCAATGACATCTCTTACTACTGCCACTGAAATGTTTACAGTTTCACTTCCCTTGGAGGGGTGTTGTGTTGTCATGGATGAAAATGTGGGGCTTGATACCAGTCCGGAAGTTAACGACTTGGAGGACACAGATTTGGCACACATGCAGCCTGAGAGGTTGGAATACTTTGGTGAAGAGGTGTGGTCAATCAACTTTGAGTTCAATGACAATTCAATTTTGACTTTCCACTTATTGATCTAGCTTGAATGGAATACCACTGAGTTGATCAGTAAATCCTCACCTTCAAGTTCTACAACATTGCCCACTCGGGTTCTTGATGATGCGTTTCACTTTATGGACCGAATATTCCGTCTTCTTCCTAAAAAGCATACTGCATTCCGTGCTTTTGCTCATGACTTTTCTGAAGCCCTCTTTCTCCGAGATAGAGATGATGAAGCTCAAGTTCGAGTTGTCCTTAAAGGTAAAGGTATAAATTGGGATTATGTCCGAAGAGCTCACTCACCTTCACTAAATCGACGGATTCGGCGATATATTCCCCCTCGTGATATTCTTGTTCCTCGTCTGGAAACCCTCTTCAATGGATACAGAAATGTCATCTGCACAGCTCAAACTGGTCAGGCAAAGTATTTCTTCTCCAAGGATGCTTGAGAAATGTCTGAGCGCCTGCTTGACACGGCACGCCGAGGCTTTGTCTCTGATCCACCTGGCATTCCATTATATTACCGTATGGGCACTGATCGCGATGGTCTCACTGTGTATCGGACAATTCGTGGGACAAATTCAGTCGAAGGTGGTGTGCATATGGCTGTCCGACGTGTGTTTGGATCACTACAGGCATCTCCAGAATTAGCTGAATGCTTGTTATTAAATTGGATGCTTCGACGAAATAAAACGGTTTGTTCTAAACATCTTCTTAATCCACTTTTACATAAATTTCTATCCAGGTTGGTCACCGAAACCGGACTGGCCAGAAATATTCTGGACACTTTTCTCTCTGGCTAACTGATGAAATCACAGAGCTCGCAACAGAGCTTGGTGTAGCACCTTCATTTACACCACCTCCTGTTCTAGTAACACGGATTGCAACTTCGGAGACATTTGGACTTGTCCCATTATCAACTCAGCTAGCCGAGAAATTTAATATCACCACACTACCTACTCGTCGCATTACAGGAGTTCCCCATCACCACGACACACCTGTTCATACACTAACCCAACTCTCAACACAACCCATCAACCGATATCGGTACATCCAGCTACGCCAGCATACACTCTATCCAGTCACACCAGTGCATACCTACGCGGAATATGCAAAATTCAAGTCCTGTATCAATGATCAGCAATTCCGGCGGAAGACGAGAAAAACTTACCCTGCACATGATGCTCACAAACTCATTGACTTCGACAAAGTCGCTGTTTATTGGAATTCCGAAGTCGAAAAGCAGAATCGAATTGAAACAGACTCCAGCAAACGGATATACTACAAATTGCCATCTCAGCTTGAACAGCACCACAAAAAATCACTCACGTGGAAATCTGAATGCTCGACAATGTTTCTTGGAGGTAATGTTGCTGCACTCAAACTGTTTCGTGATCTGTTATCAAGTGACAACACAACCGAAACATTGGCACCTGCTCCGCTTCCCGAAATTCCCCGTGGGGTGAAAGACAACTGTTACCAAGAACGAGGTAACTGTCATGCACACCAAAATATACGAAACACTGCTGACCTCTTGGATAGATTTCGTGAGCTTGGATACTGCGGCATTCGATGCTCAAATAAACCTGCAACTAACCAGTGAGAAACCCACATTCCAATTTATCCAAGCCCAGCCGGACATTGTCCCAGCTCAACGTGATCCATCGCCGACACCGCAGTCGGCCAGTTCTGAGCCCAACGTTCAACAATCAGTAGCGCAGAATCAACAAACCATACTTACCACACCAACCACGCCTTTCACTTTCTCAATCGCAATTCCTTCGTCCTGACCAGCAGCGAATCCCGAAACACGATGTGCACCATGCATGAAGGCTTTGTGCGCAAAACGGCTTACATGCGAAGGCCGAATTCGCCGTGATAATTGCCGTTGTGGTCACCCTCCGTTGCAAAAGGGAGAGAGGGTAAGAATATCAGAAAAGAGGGTGATGAAACAACTCACCATGCAAAAATAACGTTACGATATTGAAATTTGTCCGGCACTGTGCACAAGTCCGTCAAACTCCTAAATACTTGGTAACATGTAAAATATGAACACGTAAAATAACTGAAATAACGCACGAAAATGCCTTCTTAACCATGGGCTGCGTGTAGGCTGTAGCCGGGTCCAGAATCTAAACATGACCAATGTACTACGTCTTGACAAAATTATGCCATGGAGGAGAGTTGGGGAGAAGGAAAGACAAAGGAGATGAAGATGGACAGGGCCAGTAGACTTTCTGGCTGTAACTATGCTAACCCGAGAGCGTTCGTGGCGTCTTCGCTGGTGATAATAAAGTCGTTCGTGTTGTTGTCGGTCGATGGTGTTGGAGGACTGAACTTCAATCAAGTGGCGACGACCAATAAGACGTTTAACCGGTGTGCGGCAATCACTGCGTTGGTCATCTTGAATTTCATTGGCTGTGGCTTGCTTCCAAAGGGAGCTGCTTTCCGTTCTAAGAAAGCAAGCCATTGTTCCAAATCTGGCCTGGAAATCAAGTTCGGCAAATCGCGCATTGCAGCGAGGAAGAGATTTTGCGGCAAGAAATTTGTCTATTGATCATCTATGTAGGTCTCCAATACCCTTCCTTTCTTCTCCTTTTCTCTCGCTTACATCATCTTGAAAAACTTGATTTCTGATCTGTCTCCACAGAAGCAGGCCATGAGCCGGGAATACTACGTAAACCACGACCGGCATCTTTCGAGATTTTCCCACAAGGTGAATTCATGGTTGACTTGATCCTCGTAACGTTCGTATACCTAGAGAGGCTGCGCGTTCGAAGAGAGGAATCGAGCCAACATTCATCGCACGGCGGTGCGTTTTAGGGATCCCCAATTTATGGATAGAAAGCATTGAATTTCAACTGAATCTTTATGACCTATGCCGGATCCGACGTTTTACTTCTCACTTTCGAGTTTGTATTCTCTAATGGAAAAAGTTGATTTGGATAGTTTATCGGAGAGTCATATCCCAGTTACCCAACATACAAAAATTTAGTAGTGTTATGTTTTTTTAGTACGCTTGTGTTCTGGATTACAAATGTTCTGTCAATGCCCGGTCAAATAATTGAAGTTCTGACAGGGAGCCGACTATCGACGTCTATTTCTTGAACCAATATGCGGCCACCACGCAGGGCTCTGTCATATCTCGTTTTCGTACTCGTTCATACCAACAGCTTCGCTGCTGTGGTCGATCCCAAACTTCTGGATTCATGCCCAGGCTACAAGGCGACTGACGTGCAAACAAGACCCAATGGACTGAGTGCGCAACTTGTATTGGGTGAAAAGCCGTGCAATGTTTTTGGTGATGACATCTATCGGTTATCGTTGAATGTAGTCTATGAAACTGGTATGCTTTATGATCTATTCAACAATTTATCATTGATTGAAGAGTTTTTCAAGACGACAGAATACATGTCAAAATTTCAGATGCATCTTTTCCTCGATATGAGGTTCCAGAGTCTGTTTTTCCTCGGCCACAGAGTAACGGTATTACCACGTCAGAGACTGCAGTCATTGCTTTCAATTACACGACATCGCCGTTCTCTTTCTCCATCTACCGCAAATCCACACAGGAGGTCCTATTCTCTCAGTACATCCGCGTCAAAACCAGCATTCCTGCTCATGCCAATATTTATGGGCTGGGCGAGCACACACACACCTTCCATCTCCCCACAAGCGACACAACGTTGACCCTTTGGTCTCGCGATGCATATGGCATTCCAACGGGCACCAACTTATACACAACCATCCCATTTACTTCGAACATCGAACGACGGGGACACATGGCGTTTTTCTTCTCAATTCCAATGCTATGGACATCAAAATCACCAACGGTGAACCCGGTGGACCTGCATTAGAATACAATGTCATTGGCGGGGTCCTTGATTTTTACTTTCTTGCCGGAAGCGAGACAGATCCAACCGAGGTAGCAAGGCAATATGTTGACGTTGCGGGCAAACCCGCAGAGGTTCCATACTGGTCGTTTGGGTTCCATCAATGCCGTTTTGGGTACAGAAGTGAGTCCGGTGTTTGTGATAGCATTATGTGAGGCTGATTAAATACTATTTCCAGACTTCGTTGAAGTTGCGGATGTCATATCTGAGTATGCAGCTGCGAAAATTCCACTAGAAACTATGTGGACTGACATCGTTGCGAAGCAATAAATCTTGCATCCTTCCAGAGTGAATAACATTATGGGTCTACTTGCGACAGACTACATGGATCGTCGGAGGACTTTCACAGTCGATCCTCACTACTTTCCAATGAGTCGGATGCGAGAAATTGTTTCGTATCTCCATGCTCATGATCAGAAATTTGGTATGACAGACCTGAATTATGGAGTTGAAGCTGAACGTTTGTGATAACTAGTTTTGATGACGGATCCGGCCATTGCTTTCTTACCTAACTCGGGCTACGGTCCATACGAACGTGGACACATGCTTGATGTCTTCTTGAAAGAAAAAAATGGGAGCGAAAGTTTGGGTGTCGTTTGGCCGGGTTTGAATGTTCCACAATCATTCGATTCTGTGCTAACTTGTCACCAGGTGTCACTGTGTTCCCCGATTGGTTCCATCCTACGGTTCAGGAGTAGGTGTTTTAAAAAAGCCTGAAAACTTCCTTTCGATGTTGACCGTATTATTTCACAGCTTCTGGAACAAGGAATTCCAATTGTTCTATAATCCAGTAACAGGCCTTGATATCGATGCTGTATGGATAGATATGAACGAGCCAGCAAATGTAAATGCAGTTTTCTTTATAATGGGTTCATCTTCTCATGATTCTCTTCAAAGTTCTGCAACTTGCTGTGCGATGATCCATTCCAGCAAGCCATCGAGCAGCACATGCCCCCGGCTCGCGATTCTTCTCTGCCACCAATACACCTATGTTTTTGGCTAACTCGAGCAGCCATGATGCGAAACGTGATCTTTCCAACTCTCCCTTTGACATTCATGTCGCTTCTTGTTCACTTTATAACGATGACCTGTCGCCACAAGCTACTGCTCTACCCTTGCCCGCGACGACTCGTCGGGGTGTTGTCCCTCTCATGGCAGAATCTGACAAGCAGCGAGAACTCCTCATCCCCCCCTATGCGGTGAACAATGCTGCTGGGTCACTTTCAAGTAGAACCGCTTTCGTGAGTTTCAAATTCACTCCTCTGGGTTAACTCTTATCTATGTGTATAGACCGATATTATTCATGCAAACGGTCTCACTGAATATGATACTCATAATCTTTTCGGCTTAATGATGTCAACGGCGACGCGCAAATGCCATGCTGACCCGCAGGCCAGGAAAGAGGATACTAATTATTACTCGTTCGACATTTGCTGGAGCTGGTGCACATGTTCAGAAGTGGCTCGGAGATAATTTTAGCACCTGGGAACATTACCGCAACTCTATTGCGAACATGCTTGGGTTCGCCAGCATCTATCAAGTTCCTATGGTTGGAAGCGATATATGCGGTTTTGGTTAGTTTTTTACCTACAATGCAGACCTCGTTAAATGACGTGCGCATACTGTCTACAGCTCAAAATACCGCCGAGAACTTATGTGCCCGTTGGGCAACCTTGGGGGCATTCTACCCTTTTATGCGGAATGTAAAGTTGCAGGAATTACTGAAATGTAACGGTTTTGAATTCCTTTCTTTCAGCACAACGACATTGCGTCGATTAATCAAGAGTTCTACATCTGGCCGACTGTTGCTCAAGCGGCTCGGAACGCCCTTGATATACGGTTCGCCCTCATTTTCAAGACTCATTCATTTTACTCAACAATACTTCCCCAGGTACCGTCTCCTTGATTATATTTACACTGCCTTTCATCAGGCAGGTGTTGATGGCACACCTTCACCCTATGTGGTTCAAGTATCCCAAAGATCCCAATACTTTCGCTATTGATCACCAATTTTTCTACGGCGACTCCATTCTCGTATCACCGGTTACACAAGAAAATGCAATATCTGTTTCCATATACCTTCCGAAGGACATGTTCTACGACTTTAAAACCCTTGCCCCTGTCGCTCTGTCGTCACTCTCAACAACGTCGATCTCACTCAAATCCCAATTCACATCAAAGGTGGTGTCGTTTTACCTTTGCGGGTTGAGTCTGCCATGACCACTACCGCATTGAGGACGAAAGACTTTGAACTTATCGTTGCGCCGAACTCTGTGGTGAGGCCTCTGGTCAACTTTACGCTGATGATGGCGAGTCCTTGTTGCCAAGTCTATCAACTCTCGCCAAATTCAAATTTGACGACCGGAAGTTCATTGTCTCGGGACAATTTGACTATCCCTCGGAAGTCAAAATTTCGAGGTTGAGGATACTCAATGTACAAGAGACGCCTCGTCAAGTTTACGTTGACCAGAAACTCACCCAGTCGTACCACTATGACCAGTCGTCGAAGGTTCTGGACGTAACAGTTGGAATGCCCTTGACTGGAGGATTCGATTATTTTTGAGGAGGATATACTCAGAACATTTCGAGGTTTCAAAGCTATTCTTTAACGTTTCTTGAAGTGATTTCGTATCGGACCAAGCTAGTCAATAGAGCGTAGACCCACCGTTGAAGTCTACAAGGGAAATTCTCTAGAAGGAAGTGTAGTGAACACATGCCCATTTTGCCATTCTCTGTTTACTTGTCTTTAGTGCTCGAGACAGAATACAGAGGTTGGTGATCACGAGCTTTGGATCTCATTGCACCGGTTTTAAAGTGGATGTAGGTAAATCTTTTGGTAGACCTATGCGTAATCTAGGAAAACCTCAGCTTGCAAGGAGAGTGCTGCTGTCATAAAACCTTTCGCGACGTTGGCAGCCATCTCTGAGACGTCGAGTAAACAGTCGTCAACAGATTCACTTGCCACCATGTCTGGAACTATGATCACGCTGCTCTGCTGGGTAATCGGCACCCCTACCAAGCGGACCCTTTCTGTCAAAATTGGGAACGATGAAATATGGGACAGTGTGAAGAAGGCAATCAAGGAGGAGAAGAAGCCCGAGTTTGACGATATCGCTGCGGATACTCTTGACTTGTGGAAGGTGCGTCGTTGCGCTATTAGCCACGTCGTTATTTTCAACCCCAAATAAAAAGGTCACTATCGGTCGTTCCCAGCGTTCCTGCTTTGAATCAGAAGATTATGTGAAGAAAGTTACAGCCAAGGAGCCACTCGATTCCATAGGACCTTTGTCAACGGATCTCAACCACCCAGTTCCTGACGATCACATTAACATCATTATTGTTAGACGGCCTACTCGTGAGTTGTTGAAAATGAGCTGATCATATTGTTGCTTACTGCTCACCTTAATCTGTGTCTTCCATCCATTTCACCCTACTCCCTATTCGCTGTGTGTGGATCGCAGCCACAATTACTGCGAGTCGGTCTAGCGAGTCTAACCTCGCAGCTTACGGTAATGTCCCATACTCATCATTGGCAGTACCACTTTATTTATTTATTCTCTCGCTCAGTTGCCTTGAAACGCCCACATCCTGACTCTCCTGATGACTTGGACACCACCAAGCGCGCACGACTTGATGACGACACCTGGCTGCTGGAACTTCACGCAAAGATCTGGGGCCGATATGATAGATTCCAGGAACTGTTCCACACCGTCGAGATCACGGCAGCCCATTACAACGAATTGCAAGAGCGCCTTGGCATACTGCATCCGTATCGCCATACAGGAGGGTATTTTGCTCGGGCTGATTCTGCAGGAGTTTTATCCACCAAACTTGAGGTACTCCGAAACTTTAAACCTCCTTTGGTGGCCCCTGTCCCAGAACTTGCTGCTCACGCTGATAACGAGCAAGTCAAAAACAATGAGGAGGAGGAGGAGGAGGAGGAGGAGAATGATGATAATGATGATCCCCGATCCCTTTTCCCAGTCACCATCCGGTATCTAGATTTATCGTGTTTGGAACTTGAGAAGACAACGATACGCATGCCACTCGTGTTTCTTATCCGCAACGAATATGCAAAGCTCTCTGACTTGTTGGAAAATGTGGATTCTGCGATCATTAGCGGGCAACCTGGGACAGGTAGGATCCCTGTGTCTCTCCTCATGTTGAATCTCACCCAAACACAAGGAAAGACTGCTTACCTTTACATTCAAATGGTTCGTTCCATGATCGATGGTTCCCCATTTTTATACCAAACCCTCAGAGGTACGGTATATCATATTTCTGATACCATTACACCGATCACCTCCTTGCCGCCTGGGTCCAAGTTTGTTGCCTATGTTGATGCTGATGAAAAGAAGTTTGAACCCCAAAGTTTCCTCCGTCATCCATTGGTCAAGATTATTGCGGCCTCATCACCAAGAGGTACAGAACAACCCTGGATGAAACAAATGGGGAATGCTGGGTTTCCAATCACATTTGCATCCGCATTGTGGACTGACAGTGAGCTCTTCATGACTGGGTTCGTAATATCTATTCAGGTCTGAGGAGTACACTTATCTGCCACTGTAGTTTATTTCTTCATCCGCTAGATCTCACCTATGCACGCCTGAAACAAGCCACTACTTATTTTGGGTTCAACCCCCGCCTGTGCTTCAATGCGTCCATCTCCACTGTGCAACTCCGTCAACTTCAGAGTCGAATTGAAGCAGCGGTCGAATCAGTTGCCTTAAAGAGAGACATTGGTTACCTTATTGTTTCATTCAAAAACTCGATAATGCTCTCCCACACAATATTTGAGCTGTCCCCTCGAGATGATGATCGCCTATTTGGTGATGCCAAGATAGGAACAGTGTCCATGTGGGCTCTGGACCTCTTGTTAGGAGCATACGAAGCTCAGAAGTCAGATGCCGCCTTTAAATTCTATGAATCAATTGCCGATATGCCTAAGGCGGGGACCCTCTGGGGTCGGATTTTGGAGCGGCAAGTGTTGAGGTACTTCGATAATCTCAGAGGGACACATACTTTTATACTCCGCTCCCTGAAGGACTCCTCTACCATCAAATGGGTTTATCCTGGTCCCACTGAGCGTCACACGTTTCTACCAACGACATTTGCCAAGGAGCTTCAGTCTGCGGTTGAAAACAAAAAGCCACTACATTTGGTGCCAAAGGATCCGAACTTCCCAGCACTTGATTCAACTGTCTATGACCCCAAGTGTGGTCTTTTTCTTAACCAAATCACTGCCAACTTGCACCATCCGGTGGCTGTCGTTGGTCTCCAACGTGTTCAAAGTTGGCTCAAACTAAACACTCTGCTTGCTAATCTCCGACCCGCTATTCATCACAGGCACTGGCCATTAACATTCATAGTGCCTGAAAGCATCTCGGATAGTTTTACAAAGCAACCTTTTGAAGGGGATACCATCAAACAAGAATGGGCTAAGAAGGTTGATCAATATGTGCTTGGTATTAAAGAGGAGAGCTTGTGGGCCACAACAAGGTGACTTCACTCATAACTTGTAAAATTTGGGTTATTCTTCCTGGCAATAATAATAAGTTTGAGCTTAACACAAACTGACAAAATGCATGCAGCAAAAAACAGACTGAAATTTTGTTTCACTTATAATATGAGACATCCAAGCACAGTATCTACTTGATCAAGTCATCTTACTTTTGTCCTAGAGTACTGCACCAACTTGCCAAGGCATGGTTCAATGCTAACAAATACTTTGCCTCTTCCTCTGAAACAAACTCTCCCCTGAACATATCTGGATTTAGTGTGGCCAGAGCAACATTCAATCCGAAGGCCTCAATTTCCCCAGTCACAGCCTTGGACATTGACTCCAGGTTGGGAAGCAGTAGATACCCACCAACAAAACGAAGAATAGGATGTCATCCTAGAGTGTTGATGAGATTCTGATGCTCTCCTGGAGACTGTCACAATATTGGAATGAGCTCTTAGAAACCAATCATAAAAAATTCCCACCTCTTTCTTGAACCAATGGTCTTTGTGCAGAGACGTAAGAGCTTCAGTCAGAGTCTCTGCATCAAGATGTCTCTTGCCACCATGCATGTATGACTTCAGTTGGCCCATAAGCAAGACAGTGATTGAATTTGATAAGTTGCATCGCATCATGAGATCTGGACCAAAGTTAGGATGGGGAATAAGTACTGCCAGAGCAGGGTCCAAGTTTCCCATCCAATCAACAATGTCTCGAATGCTGTTGGCATAGTGCACCACTCCGGTACCTGGGTTCTCTGGGGATTCTCCAACAACATCGACAGGCACATCAATCCCTCCAAGGCGTCCAATGATCTGGGCCAGAACGTCTGCCCACTCAGAACATGGGCCATGAAATTTGAAAATGGTGTTTAAGCGGGTTGGGTAGCACAGTATTCAAAGCATACAGCAATACCATCTCCTCAAAAGCCTTTCCACATAGTTCTTGATCACCAAGTTGCAGCTGCATACTAGACATCAGACCCAGTTTTTTGAGTTTCCAGCCATTTCACCACTGACAGAAATGCAAGGGGTTCGATGCCCCTTGTGCCCATCACGAAGAAGAGCTAAACCCTACTCAACAACCTGCTCAGGAACAGGGCCATAAGTTGGAGTTCTGATTTGTGTCAGATGTGACTGAACAATCTTCGCTGTTGCTATTTGTGCCTCCAAATCTACAGTATGTAAAAAGGGAGGAGCTGCCTCTGATATGACATCATGTAGTCTGCGGGTCATCACAGGAAAATCTGCAGAAGCCAGCAGAAGCTGGTGGGTGGTGGTCGGAATGGAAATAGTAAGAAGGACTGGGATGTCCCCTTACAGCCAGGGTCTTAGACAGATCCATGACATCTCGGGTGCTCGAGTCGCACTATGAGACTCTAGGGGTGGGAAAAAATAACCTTACACAGGTGAAAGTGCTTATTGCACCAGAAAGGGTTGCTTTTTGGCTGGGTGTAAGTTCCAACCTTTAAGGTAGGAGAGGAAATTCCACCACTTAGTGTAGTTTTTGTGGGTCATATTTTTGTAATATTATAGAGGGGTGGAATTTACAATGCTTAAAGTTAGAATTTCAAGGGGGATTTTTACACACATTTTACAACATAAGTTAGGATGGAATTTACAATGCTTAAAGTTGGAATTTCAAGGGGAAGTTTACAATCATTTTACAACATAAGTTGGGGTGGAAATTTACAACAGTTACAGTTGGAATTTCCAAGTGCAGGTCTGAACAATGAGCCCAAGCTTTCTCAGTCCGCAACCTTGCTACTATGTTACTGGTGGACTCCAGAGCCTCGGCATGGTGCAGCATGTAGTATATCTGCAACCAAACATGAGGAAAGATCACCAAAGAACAATACACTGTGGTTCATACCTTGTCATCCTTCTTCACCATGTTCCTCTAAACCCACTCTTCATCTTCCTTGAGGAACTCAGATTTAAGAGTCTCCTCGTAAGTTGGACATCAAATAACCTGGGCTGTTGCACTAGCCGACCATGGTACAACAAACTGCGCTGTCAAGTTTGGCATGCTCAGCTTTCAAGTTCACTCTCAAGTGGGATTCATGTTCAGCACGCTCAGCTTTTGAGTTGCTTGGGCCTGCCACATCAGCTCGCCATTTGCCTTTATTGTCAGCCAATGCCTCGCAAAGCCAATCCTATGTTTAAAGGTTAGAAGGAAATACTTATACTAAAAGACATAGAACATACCTCAAGACTGA
>Ga0307514_10004439_pt1 | contig 12914 bp, 11 predicted proteins | sample 16_EM_MG_FD_203088 | JGI IMG/M metagenome (GOLD analysis project Ga0307514, IMG submission 203088) | Populus trichocarpa ectomycorrhiza microbial communities from riparian zone in the Pacific Northwest, United States - 16_EM | ecosystem: Host-associated > Plants > Roots > Unclassified | place...
AAGACCATATATTTCTGCCCCTTCGAGAAGTAGTAATTCCTCATCGGCACCCCACTCTGGATCAAAAATAGGTACCGAATGCTGTTCCATCACATGATATGGATGTGTCGCGCAACTGTGGTTATGGCTCTGGCCTCCATTTGCGAAACAGGGAACACATAGGTCATACTCGCTACATGATGGGTGAGCACAGCGTATCCGCACCTACAACAACGAAGTCAGTCGTAATCCCGAACCATGGCTAATATACAAATACCGTTGACGTTATCTCAACTGAGCATATGTCACAGTAGTATCGGACACCAGGTTCTCCTCGAGGTGTATTTGCAGCTTTCTTCTTGATTACCGTCATCTTGAGATGGGCTAAGTCGGTGGAGCCTGGAATCGCAGACAAGGAGGTAGACCACCGCTTGGGACGGTCTGAAAGTAGGAGTATATGAGGCTCATCCGATTACATAATTCAGGCTTGTGTACCACAGGTTGAGGCCAGTGCCCCGCCAGACTTTTTTTTTTCTGGAATTGAGTTTTATATATCTGCTCGCCAGTTATTACATCTGTAATGACTATTAATCTATCCTATATACGCAGCCAGGGTTCTCGGTCCCACTACCTACACTAAAATAATTATGCTTCGGGGGGCTTGTCGCTCAATTTAGTATCATTATTATTCAGAATTTCCTTAACGCCTACAAAAGTTGCCAGACACAGTAAGCCTTTCACTCCCCACTGGGAACCCCCCCATGCCAAAACCAATAAATATACAATGAACACTCAATGCGTAATATCACAGCACCGAACTCGCTGCCCATGCAAAAGCACATACTATCAACACGCCTCCACCAATCACGGTTCTCCCCCATGAGTCCTTCTCTTCAACCCTCATCGCTCCCACCCTCTTCTTCTGTTGCGTTTGGGTAGTCTCTCCGTTGAGCCCCCCACTCTCCGTTGCTTGCTTCACTTTATCCCTCTTCACGCCCTCCTTCTTTGCTTCCTTTTTCATCGCTTTCTTCACGTCCTTCTTCACCCTGCTTCTCCCCCCACACTCCCCGTCAGGGCCATACCGCGCAGTAAGATTCGCAGCCAATCGACTCAGAGCAATTAGATCCTCATGCTCCCTCATCCCATCCCCATCCACCTCAACGTTCTGTACATTCCCAAAAAAGTCTGTGATTAGAACCTCATCAAGTCTCCTCTTGAACAGGTCAGTTCTAATGCCAGGATTTGACTTGATCAGATCGTTGTCATATGAATCAAACAACTCTTTTAGTGTGTGTTTAGAGTTTGGCTGAACATTTTTTTCCAGATACTCGAGGTTGTAATAGGTATACCTGTCAATGACAGCGACTCCGACATCTTGATCCCCGTGATGCTAACCCCAGTGTACAAATTAGTCACACTATCCTAGAGGCAACAGCTAAGATCTGGTAACATACCGAGTAAGAGCTCTGGTTGATTTCGCTACTTCCAGTAGCAATAATATTCGGCGAGTAAAATTTCGAATACATTGTATTCGCCTGGCATGTATCAATCATAAACAACATTTCATGATACCTCTTCTTCTCCCACATCTGCTCAAAAGCATCTGCCAAATCAAAGGCACTAATCTCCTCTGCATCCTGAAACTTCAGAAACTCATTCCCTCCATGCCCAGTCATGTAGATAAAAATGTTACTCCGATCATCCGTCAACAGCCTCTTACTCCTTGGTGTGTCTGGGGCAACCCTGTCCGTCAGCAGCCGTATAAAGTTCTCCACTGTGACCTCATAACCCCGGTAATCCACCTCGATGTTGTCGCCGTACAAATCCAGTGCTCGGTCGGCGTTGTTATACACCGTGCCGGGGAATGCATTTCGTGGGTTGCAGGCAACGTCATCAGAGAGCATCATGATGATTTGGGAGTCGGGGATCCCGAGGCGCTTGACAGTGCGGTACATTGATAGCACGTTTGCTAGGTGGCGGTAGTTGAACCAAAAACGCGAGGTTCCAACCAACACAGCCCAATTGTTGGTATGGCCCCCCGCAGAGACCGTCAGCGAAAGGCATGTGAGAACGAAAAGGACAGTGCAGATGGAGGAGGAAAGAAAGCCGAAAGCACCGCCGGGGGAAATGGCCCCTTGGGAGAACCAGGGGAGCATGATTGCGAGCTGGGCCCTCTTTTCACTTTCGCTGATGAGAATGTATTTGTATGTGTGGTCCCTTGATTACTAATTCAACCTCAAAGCACATATCATGTGCAGAATCTTACCCTGAAGTCAGGAGCACCTGCATATGCCATAGTCTTGGCGCCCGACCCGAATTCCGAGACTAGTCAACACACCTAATTTTTTTTGGGCCTCGCAGAGGGGACAAGGTGACCAGTTCATTGTCACACATTTGGTCAGAGTGGTGCTTGAGTACAAAGTAAGTATCTGATATCAAACCTACCATCGTGCTTTGTGTAAGCAATTATGTCCAGGATCATCAAAGTATCACTGCACAAATGAATGAAGACTAAATAGAAAGTGGTTTAACATGTGCTTGGGACTATGCTGATTCAACTATCGCATATGTAGTAAACTGATTTCGATGCTGATTTTGACGCTGATTTTTAGGTTGATTTGGATGGTGATTCTAGGTGTTCTCGTGCCCAGACTCCTTTATCTACCTACGCTAAGAAATAATTACGCTGCGGGGAAAATTGATTTTGACGCTGATTGACGCTGATTTCTAGGCTGATCTGAGCCGGTTGATTAGGTCTAAGGGGTTAGTCTGGTTGGCACAAGCCCCTCGTAGAGGCTAAGGGGTTTGGAGTTGATTTTGACGCTGGTTTTTAGGTTGATTTTGACGCTGATTCGAGATTGGTTTGACGCTGATTTCCAGGTACATTACATTAGGTTTACTTTGAGGTTGATTTTGAGGTTGGTTTTGACGATGATCTCCAGGCTGATTAGGTCTAGGGGATGTGATTTGGATGTAATTTCTAGGGGTGATTTCTGCACACTGATTTCTAGGGTGATTTGGACATAAGAGAGGTACTCACTTCATATCCAATGCTGATTTTTTTGATGATGATCCTGGCCGTGGTTTTGACAGTGAGCAACTTATATTCCAAGCTAGCGAGAGTACTACCAATATTCACACCCTGATCTTTGCAGTAATTTCCGGGCTATTCTGGAGGCACTGGCATTATTATATGGTTAGAATTCAGGTGGGTATACCTAACGGTGCATGGAGGGATGCCAACAACAAATATGGCGTAATTGAACATGGTGGTAGGATTTAACATTGCAAGCTTGAGAAAGTGAGATTGAACATGGCCAGATCCTAACTCTATTTTTTGAAAATCATTACTCGCATTCAGATCGGATACCCCCCCGAAAAGGAAAGCCCTCAACTGACTCGCCCCACTTATCCCTCTCAAGTTACCTTCCACTCACTCGAAGGATCCCCGATCTCACATCAACTTCCACCCGTTATTCCTACTCCCCTGACACAAAGAATTCTTCCTACAGTCATTGCACTCAGTGCCCCTTGGCCAACCCTCCCCTGAGGTAACAGATCCTATTCAGGAGCTCATATTGCCAACTGCGGTTCAGCATTGAAAGTCACCATTATTGAGATATTAATTAGACCAATTCCCATTCTGATTTAACATAGTGAGCTTGCATGGCGAGATGTTACATAGTAGGGTTATGTTGCCCGCGCAGCGCTGGTATTGAGTGCAAGTCACAATTTTACAGGGGTGATATAATGCTCACTCGGGGAGGCCATGGTGTTTCCATACTGTGGATGAATAGACGTACAAAAGAAATAGGTAGTCCCAGCAGAGTTAGTGGTTGAGGCAGAAGTGCAGTGGGGGTTGCATCAAGATCTCGTATCTTAACATGTCAATGCAGGTAGTCTGGTTGCACTACTGCTCGGCTGATTCTTCGGCCCGGTAGGCCCGGGATTGGTCTCATCTGCCACGTTTTAGGAAGTCTTTGCTGACACGCGCTATCACGTGAGCCTCCAATCTCGCCTCGCCATTAATCTGACATCATGCACATTCAAAGTGCTCAACAAAGCATATCCTCACCTAGTCTGTGATCCTCACCTCTCGAAACATGAGCTTAAAAAAATATATGGAGGGTTACAATACGTATGCCCTTCGAATGGTATCTCATTGGTGTATTTAATGCCCCCTTCCTCTCACTCCCTTCCGCCTCCTGAACATTCCCCCATTACCCCGTTCTGTGTCAGCCAGACTATACATGCAAAAATGTACAAGGTGATGAATTTCTTCCGTGGCACCGACCAGCCCAACCTCTCCACTCTCGCTGCCACTCCAAGTAGCGAGGATGGAATCTCCGCGCCCCCTTCCACCCCCGTAGAAGGGCTTATCTCGCCCGAGGAGGAGGAGGAGGGGGGGGAGGCGGAGGGGGAGTGGAGGAAGGAAGAAGAGGTGGGTGGGGGCCCCGAAGCGGGCGGAGAGTACGGAGAGGGTGAAGAAGAGGAAGAGGAGGAAGAGGAGGAGGAAGAGGAGGAAGAGGAGGAAGAGGAGGAAGAGGAGGGAGAGGAGGAAGAGGAGGAAGAAGAGAAAGAGGATGAAGAGGGTGGGGAAGAGGGAGAAGAAGAGGAGGGGAACGAGGAAGTCGAGGAGTACGGACAAGTTGCATGGGGCACGGTGAGTGCGTATTCGATAGAAGATGGAGACTTCATCCGCCTCGGCCATTGCGACCCTCCTGTCTACGAACCATTTGAGGCTCAATTTTTCTGTACCTCCGACCTCTGTAACCTCATCGACCGCTACCAGGACATCCATGAGCTTCCTGGCCCATCCGATGAGCGATTTGAGCACATGCTCAATTATATGGGGTGGCATATGCCCTCAAACGAGTTTGTTGCTGACAGCCTCAAGTGGGTGTTGATCATGAAGATTAGGGCCAGTCTTGAGAACGAGTTAATAACCAATTGGGGGTAAGTTCCTCCCCCCTTCCCCGGTTTCAATGTTGTTGTGTTAATGAATCAGATGAATAGATTTCATGAGATACATCATGTGACTTATTCGGACAACCCGGGGGAGTATGTAGTCCACGCCATCTACAGGGGTCTTAAGCCAGAGAACTTGCCCTACTTCTTTAGGATTAAGTACATTTGCATGTACTTCAGCAATTGTAACGCCGAGAATCTGGGCACTTGTGAATGTGATGACATAGACAGCACGTCTGAGTCGGAGCAGTATTTGGACTCGGCTGCTGAATATGAGGCTGATGCTGAAGAAGCTGTCATTACTGACGTCGAGGCAGGAGACGAAGCGGGTTCTGAAGCCGAAGAAGAATCTGAATCTGGGAATGAACCTGAAGCGGAAGCTGAACCCGTAGCTCAATCTAAAATCTTTTCTGATCCATCTAGGGAAGAGGAAAAGAAAACCAGAGCCACTGGACAGGCGCCTAGCCCGGTTTCGCAAGAGCCACAACAGCAACAGGCCGAGAAGCGGCAAGGCCAAGTTCAACGACCTCAAGAGAACCAAGAGCCCCAGCAATGCCAGCTGCCCCGACAGCCATTCAGATTGTCCGAATTGCTCCAGAGCAGACAGGTGGAATATCTCAGTCGGTCACCAGTCCCTCCAGTGCTCTCTCAGCAGGAGAATGTGCAGCTACTGCCCCAGCAAACTCTACCGCAGCGCCCAAAACAGGGGCAAACGCAACAAGCTCAAGCTCAAGCGCGTATACACGCCCCGGGCCCACAAAATCTCCAGAGCCTCCAGGCACAAACCAGCCCGGGCGCCGCTCCCTTCCTCTCACCTTTGCCTCCACCGCAGCCCGCCACACAGTGGAGCAACTCCGTCTTCAGCGCCTGGAATACATTCCAGACACAAACCCTTGAAGGGCAAGCCCCTGAAGCGCGCGAAGAAGCCCGCTGGTCCCAGGTACGGCAACTATTAGCAAACTCCAGAGTCAGAGCTGGCGAGGACCTTGTCTCACCAACTGTCGCCCCATCCTTGCGTACAGGCTACTGGGCTCCTGCGACAATTTCAGGCCCATCTTTACCACTCCTAGCATCTCAAGCATCTCAAGCACAACAGCAACAGGCTACCCCAAACGGACAGTATGAGTGTCTACCGAACAAAGCTAGTGATAGAGCAATGTGTGATCCGAGCGTGGCCTTGGGATTGCTGAGAGACAGGCCGAACATAGGCGATATGGAAGAATACTTGGAGAGCAGGTATGGCACTAGATACGGGAATAGGAGGATGTAATCCTTCTGAACCAACCGCCCACTAGGGCACCTTCTCCCCCCCCCTCCGGTAGGGAAAAGTGGACTGCATTGCCGGGCTACCTGAAAGCAGAGTCAAATCATCCAGGGGTAAGGCGATATTGATTTTGGGCCCATTTTTTACTAGTTTTGGTTTCTGGTATGTATTGTGAGATCTGGATTGTAGTCGTTTGCTTGAATGACTTCTATACCCACATTTGTTGATGAGCATAACATGGCATGGCATGGCGATATACGGCATAAATCATAAGTGCACTTGATATCAGGACATTTTCTAGAGATATTAAAATCTAATGTACGCCAAAGCCGGAGCCGAACCTTTTGTCGCTTACCTCTGCCTCGAGACAGATATCTCTGTTTTGATGGAAAAGGGGGGCGAGAACAAGCCGAAATGAATTGCCAGTCTCTGACTCAAATGGTGGGTTTAGTAGTTAGTCTGGATTTTGTTTTCGGAATTTTGGTTTTGGTTTTGGTTAGGGGTGGGGAGGTAATGAGGAGTGATGGCCACTTTAGCCTTGGAATCGTCTTATAGTTAATAGTGAATAGATGGTTCCTTTTTCCTAATGCTTAACTACTCGTCCACAGGATGGGATAGGTACGGGGGTCGGCTCCGAAATGGGGGTCCCGTCAAAGGGATCATAGCCGTCTCATAGCCTAAGGCGGATAGACTGCAAAAAAAAAAAAAAAATTGTAACTAAAGTGGCTGCGTCATGGTCTTGCCCAGAGATATGAACTGGTTGTTGCGAATAAAACTTCCAGAGTTTGGACTTACCCTGATATCTTGGCGGAATGGTTGCCAATTACCTAAAACGGCCTATCGACTGGAATACCAGTTTGGTTGGCTAACTGGAATCGGGTTGATTTTAAAATGACGTAGTTGATATTAAAAAACAAAACTCCAGTTACAAGGCACATGTACATCAACTCTACTCCCTCATTGTTTCACCGTCTGGCAGAAGCGTGTACGCGGAGAACAGAGTGAGTAGCTGGTATAGTTACTGCTCGAGCAATTTCTGCTCCTCGTTTTCAACCTGCGGCGAAGGTCTCTTCTACTACATCAGCGGAAACTCCGGGCAAGTGCAGCTCACTTTATTTTCACCAAGCACCTATCAGTGACGTTACGCCCCCAATCCCCAGCTTCACAATGACATCCCTCATCCTCGCCTGCATCAGCTGCTGCAGCTCCCAGAACCGCCGCAGAAAGCATTCATTCCCCTCCGCCCCCACTACCCCCAAACATAAACGCCATTCATATAATCCACCCACAACAATGCCCATCAACACTACTTCCCGGACGATGCGGGCTCCAAGCACGGTAGGGAGAGTGAAGCTGAGTGGGGGTTATACCTTCGAGGCATTGAAGGTGGAGAATGAACGGAGGGTTAGGCAGTTGGCCGAGGCGGGGTTGATGGATGTACCGCATGGAGTGTTGTCGGAGGAGGTGGGGACGCCGGAGGTGGTGCCCAGGTATGGGGATGTGGTGGAACTGGAGATGCGGACGTAGGGATTAGAGAGGGAGGGGCACGTAGGAGGGAAGACAGGAGAAACTGAGGGGAGGTGGAAGGGCCATGAGGGGGGAGGGTTATGGGACGGGGGAGTAATCCTAGGAATAGGAAGGGGGGAATACAGTCTTTCCTGGGAACATAGATGGTGACACAGTTGTTTCACTAAGTCTAGCGTCAGTTATGAGTTTATAATGTATTGTTAACGAGATTCGCCATTTGTTTGGGTTTTATTTTTTGCAGTTTGTGTGTATATCGGGGAGTCTGAGTGCAAATCTCAAGCGTGCACTTCACATCTCTTAAGCACTTCTGTTGTATTTTGCTTCCAAGATGACTTCACATCTACGTACCGACCTCTAAAGCATAGGAGTAGGTACCTATCCGTACTTCTTTAAACCATCTTCCGCTAGAATCAGTGTCACCTCTCGTAGGCTTCTGGGTGTTGTCGACTTGGATCTACAAAGCCTGCATCAACGAGCAACCATAAGGAATGACTATTACCTTTTTTCACATTCCCTATGTTCTCCGTTGAAGAAGGGGGGAGGATAATAAAATAGGTAATGTCCTCAATGTCCGGCATGCAATTTTAGTACGGGAGCAAGAAACGGTATTTAGTCCAGCTTGATGCTAGTCCCACTATCTAATTGACGACGATCTCAGGGCTGAACACAGGTTGTCTTACACCAAACCAGGGATGTTACACAAAAAAGCGGTACTGCTTCTGCCACACTCTTCTGCCTCGAGCAGGGGATAAGTTTGAATGAGAATGTCAGTCTGCATTCAAATATATACCTACAGTACACTCTATAGTACCTACTTAGGTACCAGTATCTGGAGTCGAGATGCGAAGCACTGCCACTGAACACAAGGCTCTTGCACAAGTAGGTAACTAGTCTTGGTGGCATGACTTCCTTGTCCCTCTATATACATACCCCTCCTCTGGTGGCAACCTATATACCCTTGTGCTCTCCAATAATATCGAGGTACCACCTCGAGATTTTCATTTTAATCTTTCAGATCGTTCTTTGGGCACTTTGGGTATCTTTTATCTCTTCCTCTGTGGACTGTATATTAACGCACCTGCAACGTCAGCTCGGGATTTTTTTCGTTGCGGCTATCTCCCCTTCCCCTCCTCTGTCATCTCTCAGTCCCTTCAGGAGTCCCCGTCAGCTTCGACGCTCTAACCTCATCCTGCCAGGCTCAGCTTTGGTAACCAATAGCCCTACTCTATTGCCATTCTCTTGTATTTTACTGAGCGCCTGCTCTACTTAGATCGCGATTCGGCGCAGCGAAGTGCCTTATCATCATCTTGACGACGGTTACATTCACTTGACGAATCTAATTACTATCCAGAAGCTACGAGAGGTGAAATAATGCGATGATTTCTCGGCTCTTTCTGTGGATGCGGTGTCTGCGGCTGTTGTGTGCTGCAATATGGGTTTTCCCGCTGGTCTCCATGGCCATACTTGTGACGGATGAGGACGCAGCCAAGAGGAACCTCGATTCAATTTGTACTATTCTCTAACTCTATTATCCGTGTCCTGTGCATTTGGCATAAAGCTGACGATCGTGTTCGATACCCGCAGATATTGGCACAGTTGTCGCAACTTTGAAATCGGCGTCAAAACCAATTTCATGTTTCCCAGCCCATCTCAAGTTTGGCCCATATGCCTCTTCCCGGTTAACACTAGGGCCAGTCCATAACGGATGGTTCGAAGCGAATCAGTTCTACTTCCAGATGGTAGGAGGAGAGCAGGGCAAGTTCCTGACCTCAGTACAGTCGAGTGTGACTGCAACACAAGGCAATGAGACGTGGTGGAGCATGCAGGCTTGGCTGCGTGGTAGCGGCTATGAAGTCCACGGGACTATGGTGAAGGATGTGAACAGTACAATTGGCGAAGAAAGGAATCAACTTTGTGGAATCTGGGAGGTGGGGAATAGCTCGAAAAAGTCGGTTCGGGAGAACAGGAAGCTTGAGCCTGTGGACAGTGACCCTTGTGCAACAGGGAAGAAGCATCTTCTCATATGGAGGCACAAAAAGGATACTACGACCTTCACTGGTCTGGTGGGCGCGCAACAAACCGAGATAGTAGTAACCGGAATTGTTGTCCTGACACTTGGGTCTCCGGACAGTAAGGACGGTGATGGGGACGATGATGATAGGGATGATGATAAGAGCAAGAGGAACCATTTAGTGCGGCGGCAAGAGACTCAGGAAATGAATTATACCCTAACCTTCAGTGGAAAACACCACCCCGAGTCTGCACCATTGCCTATGCAAGGGTTAGTTTGGAAAGAACCAGGTTCTGGTGGACCGATGGAGCAATTCCATTTTTTTTCTGTGGGGCTTCCAACAGAGTCGCCTAGCCCCAGCCCCAGCCCCAGCCTGAGTGTGAGCACGGTGAGCACGGTAACAGTTTCCACCACGGTCACCGTAACTGTATCTACCGGGCCCGGGGGCGAAACGGAAAAACCAGACTGGAAATCACCCTTGCCCAATGGAGCTATAACTGGGATTGTCGTCGGTGGGGTTCTGGCTATTGTGGTTTTCATGGCACTGCTCTTCATGGTGAAGCAGTGGCGGGTGCAGAAGAGGGAGCCAAAGGTTTACCCGGAATTGGCGTATATCTACAGTACACCATTTACATCAGTGAATACACGCACACAGAGCACAGAAGGTGGTGCGGGTGGTGCGGGTGGTGCAAGGGCTAGCTCGGTGATGACTGGGGCTTTAAGGGGTGCTAGTGCACATCACGGGGATGGGGAGGCAGGGACATACTATGGACCTACAGCGCCACAGTTGGAAGTGGATCTGGGAGATCAAACGCCTTTTATCCCAACGGCCACTGAGTCTTCTACGGCAATTGGGTCCCCTGGGAGATCGAGAGGGGGAGGCTCGGCGATTGGGACAAGTAGCCTGGCTGAGGAGCGGGAGGAGCTGGAGAGGGAATTGAGGCAACCGATGTTGTCGAGTGCTGGTACATACCGCGAGGAATCCCCAGCTAGAAGGCAGTATGGGGCGTTTTGAGCAGTTATTTGGTACGTTGCGTAATTGGAACGTGAGTATACCAGCTTATGGTTTGTGCCTTTTTTGGTTGGCGTTGATGTATTGCTGGGGATTATACGCTGCATTGCGGGATTTGGAAGTCTTTCTTTTTGGATTGATTGGTCCTTGAAATGGAGAATGTAGTTCTGGTGATGGAAGTATGTCGTGCCTGAGTAGGAAGAGGGTGAATCCCATCTACTCTAGGCCACCAGCCTGGGATTTTCTGTACGAAGGATTAGTGATGTATATGACAAAATATATTTGAGTATGCATGACTTTCAAGCAAGGCTGAAGCTCCTCATACAAGTAGCTGCAGCACTTACCCTCACTTATCTACGTGACCCAAAGGGGGCTCAAAACTATATACCTCACTTTCAAGTTCTCTGCTGTGGGGCCCAGGCTCGTATTTGTTTAACAGTCATAAATTCCACAAAGGAAAACCATACACCAACTCGACTATTGCCCCAAGCAAGCAAGCAAGCGGGCACATAACTAAGGCACATACACATACAGAACAATCCCAAACCTAAACCACACTCCAGTCCCTCCCTCTCTGCAATGCATCTGATATCACCATGACTAACCTCAATTAATAAATAAAAAAAACAATCATTACGCCGGGTTTGTTGGTGATTCAAGTAATATAAACATGAAAAGAAATGCCTTGCCTCTCGATCTGTGTTGCAAACTATTAATAGACCGGTTGGAAAAAAAAAGAAAAAAAAACGAGTCATGTCCTTCCTTCGACTACTCGATCGTATTATCCTTCTCTTGCACGCCAGTACCGTGCCGGTAATGTTTTACATCCCAAATCCAATCCCGCGCCGCTACCACTGTGCAAACCTAACAACCCATACCCTGACCAAACTGTCATACCCCACAAAATCGCCCGCCCTCAACAGCGCCGCCGCATCTACATTCAATGGGCTATCCGGCTCGGGGGAGGTCAGTAAGCTGTGAATAGCTGTGAGTGTGAACGCAAGGGTATATGCTGGTGTCCAGGTTGTTTTTAGGAGATCAAGGCAGACGTCACCAGTCTATAGCTTATGTTAGTCTCACTATCCATCTACCACCATACGCAGAAGTAGGGGGTACCTTGAGGTGGATATTGGGATGGCATATTGGTGTGACGAATTTGATTTCGGGAGGTTGGAAAGGGTAGTTGTCAGGGACTTTGATATCGAGGAGCCAGCGGCCTCCTGTGGATAGATGGGTAATTAGTGTCCAGTTGCTCAATCTATAATCGACCCAATAAAATTCACCACTGCCGCAGCAACCAGTAAATTACTGCAGCAGCAGACAAACAACAGGTGGGGAAACAGTCGCTCGCCGCGAGCAACACCGCGAGGGGTGGGGGGGAAAGTAGGGAAACTCACGTTCATAGGCAGTCCCCTGTACGCCCTTCATAATTGCCGTCCAATGGAGGAGATCGCCTTCTACGGGCGCAAGCTCCTCGAGGCATTCGTGGGGATCTTTGGCGTAGTCTTTGAGTTCACCAAGGAGGCGTTTGGAGACGGAGACGGGAGTGGCCATTGTAATGCTGGAGGAGCGTAAGAGAGGGCGTTTGTTTTTGGCTTTGAAGCTTTCGACGACTGGAAACTGGAGACGTAGCTTGGGATAGGGGGGTTTTATTCGGGACGAATTGTTGTGCCAGAGGTTCGCACGTTAAGCTTTGTACATGTATCTCTTTCACAAATAATTATGTACGCTGCGTGGATCCGATTGCCCAATGAACGGCCTCCTTTCGCGCGGGTTTTTATATTGGTGGCGGGGAAGCGAGAGAGTAGTGGGGTTGCGATGCAGATTAAAGTATGTATATACTGATTAATTAAAAGTACCAGTAGACCGACAGACAGGTGCGTTGGTATGTGTTTATGTACGTACTCTACGTAGGTATGCTGTGTTGTGCGTGATTGACGAAGGGGTTTGTGGTTTGTGGTTATTTGGTGGAAGGCAAGACGTGTGTGTATTATATATGTATGCAGACAGACACGCACAGGTTGGGATGTCTTATGTATACGTACGTGCTGAGAGTGCAGGGCCGACGGGATGTCTTATAGACGAAGCTCGTCTTAGTAGGGTCGTGAGGGGTACTGTACAAGGGTTTCGACCATTGCTGGTGGTGTTAGAGG
>Ga0307514_10004440_pt1 | contig 12911 bp, 7 predicted proteins | sample 16_EM_MG_FD_203088 | JGI IMG/M metagenome (GOLD analysis project Ga0307514, IMG submission 203088) | Populus trichocarpa ectomycorrhiza microbial communities from riparian zone in the Pacific Northwest, United States - 16_EM | ecosystem: Host-associated > Plants > Roots > Unclassified | place...
AATCTACCAGGACCCAGAGCCTGTTGATAGCATCCCAGAGATGCTAGCATTCATGGGTGAAGGAGAGACTGGGTCATTCTTCAAGGTAGATGCTGATAGGGGATTCAATCAAATTGTGATGACAGAAAAAGCGGTTTGGGCATCGGCATTTGAGATGCTTGGAAAGCTGTGGGTTAGCGAGAGGATGCTATTTGGAATGAAAAATGGCCCCCCTACATTCAAACGAAATGTCATCATTATGCAAGGTGATCTTCTTGAGAAACATACGAAGTCATACTTCGATGACATTATCGGTAAATATGGCAAGCAAAATTATGCTGGCTTGCGAGCAGTATGGGTCTCCCTATTAGAGAGGATGCGAAAACATGGTTGGAAGCTAAAGCTCCGAAAATGCGAATGGGGTTTTGAGGTTATTGAATCAGTCAGTTTTATCTGGTCTGAGAATGGCATTAGCATGAACAGGAAGTGTATCGAATCGATGAAAGTGATGACCCTTCCCCAGACATTAACTCAATTACAAGCCTTCCTAGGCCTGGCAAATCAGTTTCGGGACAGAGTTCCAGGGTACGCTCTGATGGTGAATCATCTAACTTCAATGACCCGGTCGAATTTGAAAACAAACAAGATCTGCTTGACACCGGAAGCTATTATTGAATTCGAAAACCTCAAAGCAGTACTGATATCTCCCCTGGTCCTGCAACAATTTGATTATAAGAGAAAGACTATAGTATATACAGATGCATCTGTGGGAACTCAGGATGGATCAATCTGTGGCGGTATGGGAGTAGTTATTGTGCAGGAGGATAATGACGGAAAAGAGTATGTGTGTTGTTTTGCAAGCAGTGGACTTTCAGTATCTCAGCGGAACTACTATATTGTTAGGTTGGAATTACTAGCGTTTGTATATGCCTGTGGGAAATTCCATGAATGGTTGGGTTCTATTTCCTTTATATGGCGAACTGACTGCAGAGCTCACCAGTATTTGTTGGATGCTAAAGAGTCTCCTAATCAAACCATAGCTAGGTATTCCCTATTTCTATCTGACTATGTTTTCAAGGTTGAATGGGTGCCGGGTTTGAAAATAATTGCGGATCCTTTTTCTAGAATGGTGTTACTGCCTGCAGGTCGAGAAGCTATGTCGTTGGCGGAGATTTGTTTTGGAGATGAATTTGGCAAGCGTATATTTGCTGAGAAGAGCGGTAGTAAAGCGCAAGCGCTCAATACCCCTGTCTTGTTTTACACTCCTGTCACATTCATGAGGTTGTGCGATGAGGTGATGTTGGATATAGAGTTGGAAGGAGGCATGAGTAGCGAGAGGTTGATTCGGCATTGCTTGGTTCCTGTTACTAAAGAACACAAGCGCTTGATGGAGAATTGCGAGGATGGAAGAGAGGATGTCTTTGAAATATCGACGGCATACATGGAGAAGGTTGACCTACTACAGTCCGAAGTCGAACCTGAGGTACGCGAAGGAGCGCCAGATTTGAAACCAATATTCACTAAAGGAGAGGAAGGTAAGTTAGAGGCGTTGAAGTGTGTTCGTTAATTTCTAATTGATGGAACACTCCCTAACGATGCGGTGGTCGTGAGAGCCACTCGCAAGCTTGCCTCTAAGATGGAATTGCAGGATGACAAGCTATGGTACGTGAAGCGTACAGGTGGGACAGCAAAAATTGCCAGTACATCAGTGAAAGTTGAAGTCGTGGACAAGGTAGAGCGGATCAAGGAGGTACTGATCATGCTACATGATGGGATGGGCCATAGAGCCCTGAGATCGTGCTATAATCTGTTCCGACAGCGCTTCTGGGTCCCAGGAGCAGCAAAAATAATAGCTCGCCATATCGCAGCTTGTCGGCAGTGCCAGCAGTTTGCAAAGCCTAATCCCCTAGCAGTACCTGGATACAGCGTATCCCCAACTGACGTATTTTCACATTGGTCTATCGATTTTGCCGGACCCTTTCCTGAAGACGTTACAACTGGTGCAAAATATGCCATTCTTGCAGTGGATTGGCTATCTAGATGGGCTGAAGCAGAGCCTACAAAGGATGCATCCCCTGAGGCTGCAGCAGAATTCATCTACAATAATATAGTCACTAGGTATAGGTGCCCTATCTCTCTGCAATCAGATAATGGTACCCACTTCATCAATCCTATTATCCGCATATTATGCAAAATCCTAAAAGTCAAACACCATCTCTCAACGTCATATTACCCTCAATCAAATGGGAAAATAGAGAGAGTTGTGGGAACTATCAAAACGATGCTGAAGAGAGCAGTGCAGGAGGCTGTGGAGGTTGCAGCTAAGAAAGAGGTCGGAGGAGATAATAATATCATGGCAGTAGGTGCAGCGATAGATGCAAAAGTATTGGCAAAGGTCAGAGAGGGTGAAGGTGAGAGGTTGGAGTTAGCTGAAGGCATTGAAGAGGATGAGCCTAAAGAAGCAAAAAAGGCCTATTGGGCACCATTACTACAGTCAGTGCTATGGGCTTACAGAGTCACTCCCCACACAATAACTGGAGTCTCACCAGCAATGTTAGCATTGGGTATTGAACCGCGACTGCCAGTGGATCTTGCCGCGGATGACGCAACGATGAAAGCCCCTGGGACAGACGATGAGCACCAGGAGCTAGTTGCCAAACGCCTGCGATACCTATATGATGCTATTCTGGGACTCAGAGAAGTGAAGGAGCAAAAGGCAGTAGATAGAGGCTATCGAAAGTATGAGTTAGGTGAAAAGGTCTGGAAGAGAGAGAGCAAATACGATGCTAAGGGTTATACTCCCGTGTTTGCACCTCGATGGACTGGGCCATTTGTGATTCATGCTATATGGGACAAAAATGTGTACAAACTGCGGACGGACCCTTTAGTTACCAGAAAGAAGGTGGGCTATCTGCGAAATGCTATTAATGGGCATAGATTGAAGCCATATGTTGAAGGAGAGCTTATATGATATTGGTAAGGTTGTCACGGGCATCACGAATATTGTTGTTGGTATGGTTGTTGATGTTGATTGATTTATTTGATTGATATGGAGGTTGTTGCTGTTGTTGGTGTCTGTTGTCTGTTGTCTGGTATGATGGTTGTCGTTGTGTCGTGTTTTTCTTCTTTTTTTCTTGTGGCTCCCTCCAGCGTTTTTCCGGGGGGAGGTGTGGCCCTCTGTGGCCGTATAGTTAGCTGAGTCATACACTAGCATAGACACTAGCAGCTTTATGTAGCTTCGGTAGATAGATAGTTAGAGAATACACACCTCTACCACATCACACCCTGTACCTACCTAGCGCCACCATGCATTTGGCCAATGAGTGCGCTGCCAATCTGTGACACAGAAAATCCCCGTACATGATACAGATAGTTATTGACAACTCCGTACCTAGTGTGTTGTTGTAACGGGACTATGACGGGATCTATGACGTGAGGCGCCTTGATTGTGACTATGTAGTGGGCATTTGTATCAAAGTATATACAAGACGTTGTGTGAGGAAGGGAATGAGCGTAGACGGGTCATTACTGTATGACCTTCCTCACATATACATCCATCACATTGCCACATCTAACGCATTGCGCATTGCTGCAATCTCCTGCGCCGTGACAGTTGTCAGATTAGTTATATGTGCTGATCCGATACTATCAATGAGCTTGGCTCTGGCCATATCATAGGCGGCTTTGCACTAGTACATTAATTTCAGTGGGTGGCACAGCTGTGATCTGCTTGGGTGGAATGGATCTACAGATGATAGGTAGCCCCCTGGCACTCGCAGAAACACAACGGAAATTGGTAAAAGTTAGGCTTTTAGAATAATTAAAACAAATGGTTCTTGATCCCAAATATATGATGAGGAGATGCCTTTTCCCAGAAATTATAGGCCTGGCCAGTGTGGTTCACATACGGTGAGTGCACAAACTTGGTGTGATCTTGCCAAGACCACACCAAAATTTCCAAATCCGGACAGTTTACACTACTAGTATCCCGCCTATACTTTCTAACTCCCTATTATATAGCAGATTTTGATACCCTATCCTATTTTCTTTCCTCCGGAGTGAGTGATTACGGTTGAAAACTGGCCAGTTTTGCCCTAAAATCGCAAGTGTCAGGAGACTAATGGAAGCACGGAATAAATTTTGGGTCTGTGTTGCAAGAGGGAATTCGAACATTTGTTACTCTGAGGGGCATAACACAAAGTACTAGCTCATTACCTAGTAGGTGTGTACAGTGCATGTGAATGTGTCATAAATTCTTATGATTTCTGAATATACCCGCTTAGGCTGGCTGACTGCATTTACTGTGTAGGTAGCTGATTGGTTTCTACCTAACGCACTTTGAGCTGCATGGACGCAGTGACCAATACCAACACAGAGATGGTATGGAGTGCATCCTTACTTAATGACAGTACATACAGCTCCGTATATACAGCTTGGCTGATCAATGTACGCTATGTACTCCGTACTCTACATACTCTAAATATCGGCTAGCGCCAGTTCCACAATCTAATTATAGAATATGTGGGTCTGGTACTTGGATCTGTTCAGCCAATTACGAACTGTTGTTCAACTCCGCTAGTTCTAGTAACCTTTTTTCTGGAGCAATTATAAAGTACTAAGTAGTATTTGTACTGTACGTAGACAGTATGTACAGACAGGTTTGTAAGTAGTACAGGTTTGTAAGGTGGGCAGAAGGGGTCTACGGAGTAGGTGCCATGAACCGACACGGCGCCGGGAGTTGAAAGTCAGCATATCATATTATACGGGTATGTGCTGTACGTGCCAAAATCCCAGGTTTAAGAGTGGTATGCGTGCAAATAAAATGGAATAAATGCAGGAAACAAAAATCGGCAACATACCAGACGTTCTTCGCTACCTAAACGCGATCATAAATGCAATCAATTCCCGCCTACCTCATTTTTTGTTTTTTTTGCATCTTACCAAATAATCCATTGGCCTGGGAATCTTATCGGCACCTGGCACGTGCGCTCACTTGCCACCTCCAGGTCAGATCCTGGCATCTATGCTGGCAATCCATCCTCGGTTCTCGATCTCGTCCTCACCATACCGAAAATTCACCTACAAAACTGGTACATGTGGGTGAGCGGCATAATCTTGGGTTTTATATCATGATTGGTCACTGAATGAGCCGCCTGCCGAAGGCGCACGTGCATCGGCTCCACTGCATGCGAGTGATGGTTAGCTCAGGCCACCTGTGTACTCCTGCCGACGAAACATCACCAACACATCACCAACACCGCTTCTTTCTCCTAATACCCCATATTTATAGTCAGGATTAAACCTGCTATAATAATCTTCATCATATCCTTATTCTGGCACCTGAGTGTCCAGATCCTTGAATGAATAACTCCAACAATCAAAAACAAGCATGTCGCTTCTTCCTCCAAGGGAGATGCAACCGAGGAAACAGCTGCAAATGGTCCCACGATCCTGCCGGTAATATAGCGCCCGCGCATTCGGCACCTTGGAGGGGTACAGGTGCAGGCTCTGTTGACGCCATCGCCAGTGAGCCGTCCTTCCCTCATAGCCGAGTTCCACCTCTCACTAGGCTTTCAGACCCACAGGCGCCTGGCCGAGGCACAGATAACGCAAGCAACCGCGGACGAGGTGGCCATGGGTCACGCCGAGGTGGTAGGCAGGGGCGCCCAACCGCACAAGACAAAGGAAAAGCACCTGCAGAACCCACAATCGCAGGCACTCTGAGCAACGATGAAAATCCCGGGACTTCCTCAACCCCATATTGGACTGGAAGCCGGGGTAGACCTGCGAGTCGAGCGCGACAAGGTAATCTTAGGGATGGGCGCGGCCGCGGTGGAGGCAGTAATTACCGGCCGACCGATATATGGGACAATAGCGAACGCAATCCAGCCCCACGGATTAGGGGTGTTGTGGAATCTATGAAAAATATGAACGTCAATGTATGCCCTCGAGCTCCAGATGCACTTCTGTGATTAATATTTAAATTTTGTACCCTTAGGTGGTACCCTGTGGCCTTGCTGACTCGTACATTACAGCAGAATACTCAGACTGCGCCAGCACCACCAGAACCTCCTGCCAAGATCGAAGAACCCACCACTCTGGAAAAGGTGCTTGCCGGCTCCATGTCGGTCCGCGTCGGGCCCGGTTTTTCGATTCAGTCGATCACACCCATCACCGTGTCATCGTCTAGCATTGTCATTGAAAATGTTCTCCCCGGCACGCCTATCGATGCCTTACAAGCCCTTGTGCAGCCCTTCAAACCGTCGATCTCCCCGCACGCCATCCGGGCCAGCCCACGAGGGGACTCCCTCCGGGTTATTGTACACTTTGACGACACAGTTGCTGCAGACGAAGCTGTCAGAGCATTGGAATCCGCTGAGTTTCGTGGACGTGCCTTGGTAGTTAAAGCACTGAAACCCACAGCTGCATCTGAGGATGTTACCAAGATCGAATGTAGTTGGTTCCCAGCGAGTGCGACGGCGATTCTTTGCATGCAGACGAAGGAAGCAGCACAGGAACTTGTGAGATCGTGCGGCCCGGCAGCCAGCTGGGGTGTGCCAAAAATGATCCGGGGTCGCCGCGTGAGAGCAATCCTACAGTCTGCTGTCACTGTTACCCTCATGAATCTTGACCCAATGACGACGGAAGCAGATATTCGAGTTCATTTTGATCTCGAAATTGCTGGCATCGTGATACGAGAGCCCAAGTATCGCATGTCTGACTTCTTAACCTTGCGATACATCCGCCAGAAATTCAGAGTCGACAGGGAAGAAGAGTTGCGTGTTATATCTGGCCCAGCCGACGCTCGAACCCGTGCAATCATGACCTATGTTTCGGCGACTGATGCCATTGCAGCATTCGCAAAGGTACAAGGGGAAAATGACGAGATGCTTACGAAGATGAATTTCGCGTACAACCTGACATACTCTGTGAGCTTCCACATTCCGGGCGACATCTGGAAGGTGGTGAAAGGGGAGGTCAGAAAGCTGGAGCTCGCAGAACAGGAAAGAAAACAACCAACCAGGGGCCTGGCTGGGGGATCGAATGCGAAGGTGAACCCGGGGGAGGAAGATGCACCAGCGAGGGTGAAGATTTTGGACAGGCGGGGAGGCGCAGCACCTGTCACAGTCCATGTGAATGGAGGCGGAAGACCAGCGGTTGCTAGGTTGAAGGGGGCAATACAAAAACTATTGCGAGGACGAATTGTATGCGATGAGGAAGGGAAGCCCCTCTGGGATCAAGCACTGCGTGGCCCGGAAGGTAGGAGACTCGTACAACTGGTGACAGAATCAGATGTGCATGTGCATGTCGATTATAGGAATCGCACAGTTACCATGTACGGGTCGCCAGAGATTGTGGATGCGGCAGAGATCATCTTGAAAGAGCAATATAGGCTTCTGCTGACGATGCAACATGAGTTATCTTTAGGGGGGCACCAAGGCGCGTTGGCATTGCGTGGGGGAATTGCTGCGGTCAAAGAATATTTGGGTGAAGATATGGTAATTGTTAATCACGCTGCTCGCAAGGTCTATGTGCGCTGCAGCCCAGCCGATGTTACCCAGGTGAGGAATCTTCTCTACAGGCCGCGCCCTGTAAGAGCGGCCCCCGACGGCCCGGCGGCGCTAGGCTCAACGACAGCAAAAGGGGAGGATGTGTGTCCCGTTTGTATGGAGCCCGCTGAGCCCCCGCTTGTCAAAACATCCTGCGGGCACACGTACTGCAAGGCGTGTATCACTGGATTCATCAAAGCCGCCATTGACGGGCGCAAGTTCCCCATCAATTGCTTTCATACCTCAGACGGCGGTAATGGTAGTGCATGCGAGACGCCCCTTTCCATATCCATTATCCAGGATGCCCTCTCCAAGGCGGATTCGGACCAGCTGTTAGAAATTTCATTCTCAGCGTACATTCAGACCCGTCCAAATGAGTACGCCTATTGCCCCACCCCAGACTGCCCCACTGTATACGTAGTTACAAGCACCGGAACTGTTTTAACCTGCAACCAATGTCTACTTGGCATATGCACTGCATGTAAAACAGCTGCTCACCACGGTCAGACCTGTGCTCAATACAAAGCTGCCATCGCGGGAGAGAGCCAGTTCCAGGAGTGGAAACGCCGTGCCGGCGTGAAGAGCTGCCCCAAATGCAGTGCAGATATTGAGAAAAATGATGGTTGCAACCACATGACGTGCAAATGTGGGGCACATCTCTGCTGGCATTGCATGAAGGAATTTACGGCTGGTACGATCTATCAACATATGAGTGACGACTGTGGGGGCACCTTTACAAGGCCTAGGGCTGTTACACCCCCATTGCCTCCGGATCCTGTGAGGGTGGATAGAGTGCCCGCCCCTACTCCCTTCGCGCGTCGGGTCATCGACCTGGAGGAGCGGAGAGCAGCCGAGGTACAGGCCTTCATAAGACAGCAACGGCAGCGTGAGCTGGACCTCCAGCGACTGCGCCAGACTCAGGTCCAGCGGGAGGAGCTTCAAAGACAACAGCAGATTCAAAGGCAGCGGGAGATCCAGAGGGACGCAGAGTATGCACAGCTTCTAAGGCAACAACAGGAAAGAGAACAGGCGGCACAACTGGCACAAATGCAGCGGGTATTCAACCAAGCCCGGCTTGCGGCCACGGAGGAGGTGCAGAGGGCCCGGAGGCGTGATGCAGAGGCGGCGGCAATGAGAAATAGGCAAGAGACGAAATCCAAAAGTGGGGGATTTTGTGTTATCATGTGAAGCCATATACATGCGGGATCAGGTTCGGAATATTCATAGTTGTAACAATCTAGTAGCTCCATCTTATAAACCAAATAAACCTACTATATTCTCTGTGCGCTCTTTCTAGTTCTTTTACATAGGGGAAGGTTTATTAAATTATAACTCTATATAAACAGACCTCAATATTCTTACTAATCCACCTTTAGTCTCTAGGTTCATCATGTACAACCTACCTTGTGCTCCACAGGTCATCCATCGGGGCTATATCTCTATCATGTCAATTTTTGGTCTGTACTGTACATGCTTTAATTCATACGCCGCATCCCTTGCCAGCCTATATATCTCTCCTTGCCTCTCAATGGTACTGACGGAGTGTTCTATGTATTCAATATAACTCTAGCTTTGGTCTGGGCCTATTTGTGACAATGGGGTTTTAAATAATTAAGTATCTGCGTTCCGGGAGTGCAAGTAGGGAGCCGGAATACGTTACTGGGCCTGCTGAGAGCTCCCCTGCTCGTAGTACGAGTAATTGCGCTTTTGTAGCACCAATAGTGATAGGTTAATATCAGTCATGGTTTTTGCAAGAAACGGCTGGAGAGCAACCTCGATACGGTGAATGCCAGTTATAAGCATGTGTGCCAGCTCCCCATACAAAATAAGTAACTATGTCCTTTTGGAAAATTCATGCAGAAATGCTTATACAAAAATCTTGCCACGGTGGGTCACCCAACAAAGCGCTAGCAGCAATCACTACAATTACAGAATCAAATCAGATTAACAGGGCTTGGATCCAGCAGAGAGCTTTCCCAGGTCAGTAAGTAGCTCAAGTTTGCGGACTTATTATGCCCCTACCCAGATCTCCTCTTGTATTAAAATGTACCTGCAATACTGGTATAGTACTAGTATACTGTCGATATAAGAATGTCTGATAGAAGAGCATATTAGGCATACCAATAAGGAACAAACCCCCCGATACGAAAGAAAAATATATTTGTTGCTAGAATATTCATACGTTTTACATACATACAGTATATCCCCAGGAACAGTTTCCATGGGTCAACAGCCCAAAGTCTAGCGACTGAATAGAAATAATGCTAGGCATTCTCATTATTTCTACACTTAGAAGGGTTTTAGTGGTTCCAAAGATTCCACATGCATGTACCCACCATTCTATCCACTCCCACATATTCTGTGCATTGCAGTGAATGTTTTTTATATTCCCTCTGTCCCTGCACATCCTCAGTACTCTTCAACACTCTACAGCTCAGGGGTGATGTCAGACTCTCAATATCCCTCCATTAATATTGGACTCTAGCTGCAAAATTGGCCCCCCGTCTGCTGGGTCTGGGAGTGCTCTTGCCAAAATTGGGTACGGGGTATTAGCTATTTGGCCCCCATCCCCTGAACTACCGAAATGCATTGTCCATATGAATTCAACTCCCAACTGTATCAGATCTTTTCTTATTTTTATTATAGTTTGCTCTAGGTGCGTGTTAGGCGATACTTGTTCTTTTTGGTTGAATCATCGACAAGAAGTCACCATCACCCTCTGCAAGTATTGGAAACCTTCACCTTACATAAGCTATAGCATGCTAGTCTTGGTGATCATTCCGTACATGCATGGAAAAAAAGAATTTACGGAAAACCCACAGGCGCTAGCTACGAACTTCGAATCAGCTATGCACAATCATGCCCAATGAAAGCCAGAACATGCAGGGGTATGATAAAATATGTCCAGGCGAAGGGGGGTTCATTGCATAGAATACATTCCATAAGACCGGAAACTCACACAGTATTGCACACGGTAAATATCACTTCCAAACACCTTCATAAGCACACTCGAGTACTCACTAGTGGCCTACTAACCATGCCCGAAAACCTTATACAAGAGTTCAAGTTTATATGGGACATCAATCATAGAAATTCTAGATCACTGGCTTTTCGTATAGTTGATACCGTAGAAATGGGAATCACTCCCCCCATTCTAATACCCCCTCCCCTTTATTTAGAGGTTGCAGGTGGTACTACTCTACATATGTTATAGGTATACTATCTATATACAGTTAAGTACAAAGGAAATACAATGTCATAGCATCAGAAGTTCTAGCTGGATTAGTATAACACGTACTTGCCAGTCTTCAACACCTTCATTCACTCTTCACACAATATCAGGTGGTTGGTGGTTCCATCTGTGCATTGAGACACCTAACGCTCGCAAGATCTCTAAATATAGGGGGTGATTTTCAATTTCTACGGTAGGTTGCATCGGTGTAAGTGAGTGTAAGTGATGTGAGCAGGTGTAGACTCATAACGCTCCTGGCTAAATTGGTGTGACTCAGAAGCTATAGTACAATTCAAGTGCTAATGACTGCGTTATTAGCTGTGTAGAAATGTACTTGTTGTGCTCTTTAGATTCTTATCGTGGAGCCTACTTATTCCAGAATGCGCCGCTTGTGTGGAGCTTGCATGACACAATGATACTGACCGTACCCTTCCCCACGGTGTATCTCTAGGATCGCCTGTACATAGGGTCTTTGCTAAAAATCTCCAATTTCATTGACAAAAAGAAGTAGTTGTACTAGCCCAAACCTTAATTATAAGGAGGCATTCCCCTAAACTGTTCTACAGCCCCCCATACCAAGCTGCTACTTAGCAACACATGAAAAATCAGTGCTGCTCACTATGCTGATTCTTCAGTCACTTTCACCCACCATCACCGAGCTATAACCCTCCAGAATTTCCATCACTGCATATGCCAGCCAGTGGTGGCCGCATTCCTATTACCCTGAACTCAAATTTTCAGCCACTAAGCCCTAATACCCAAGTAGCATAGCTAGGTAGTAGCCCAGAATACCATCCACGCCGGTTTACGTGAGCAGAGCTATTGGGTCTATATATAGCAAAAAGCCTGGCCACAAATCCCAGAAATATTGTTAGGCGTTTTCATCCTTAATATCTTTCCGCATGCCCTCTGATTTGTAATGAATATTATCTATATTCCTTCCGAGTCTCTAGCTCTCACTGTATCCTTACCAATACCCCTCCCAATATGCTATAGATGGGGAATCGATTTCACCTGGCATAGGTAAACACTTGGGGGGTAGGGATGAAAATTTGCTCACAATAGCTCTACGATGATCTCCTAGTACCCTTGCCAGTGCCAGGTGGGGAATATATGATCTGCTCCCCGCTCGAGACCATGGATCCTCAGCTTACAAATATCAATTGACGTTCGGTGGTATGCGGGTATAGGCGTCTAGAATTCTTTTTATCCCTCACAGGGTTAGCCAGAATTGATTTGCTTTCTCTTTGGATTGCTAGTACCATAGTGTTCATTTCTCCTTCGGACTGTTGACAACTACGGCCAAGGGCCAGCGGTTTGCCTGTCCCTCGCACTTGCGGGTGCCTCTATACGTACCATGTACGAGTTCTGGGTAAGAATAATAATAATAAAAACACGGTCGACTCTAAACTAGAGTTCTGCTGCTCGGGAGTACGCTCTTGTAACTTGCTTGCAACTGTAATACATAGCGGCTCGGGCTCGACCGTGATGCTGGTTGTTCACTGAGCACTATCAACTGCTCCGCCCCTCTCCCCCAAGCACCTGGTACACCAAGTTAACGTTGTATGCGGAGCCAAAATTTCCGTTTGATTTGCCGGCACGGACGTGCCTGTATGCGGTTGACTCAGATCGGTGCTCTTTTTTTGGCAGCGCTTCCAAAAATGGCGTATAGAGTACCGAGCGGGGGAAGTACCTAATTGCGCCTAGTTGTAGATGTTATACTTACAAAGTCACTGCATAAGGTTCCAGATGCTGCATTAATTACAAAATGAGCATAGGAGATGTTCTTGCTCACGAATTGATTTTAATGGGTTATGCACAATCATAATCTAAATCTCTTCTAGATAATTTGAACAGCTCACCCACGCCACTTCTCAGCCACATGCACTCCTCCAGTCCTGTTAATCTCATTCTATACATATTACGGGGGGGTGCGCAGAGTTTCGCCGATGCACCTCGATTATACCAACCGAGGATCCCTGGCCCTGGCGGATGCAGGCGGATGTAGCCACAGATCCTTCTGCTGACCTGCATTGTTTGTGGTGTCATGCATGTACAACCGTTATAACCGTTAACATTGGAAGATGCTACGCACGAGGGGTTGTGCAACCAGACTAGGATCCACGGCCGTGTTTTTTTTATTTACAAAC
>Ga0307514_10004441_pt1 | contig 12911 bp, 14 predicted proteins | sample 16_EM_MG_FD_203088 | JGI IMG/M metagenome (GOLD analysis project Ga0307514, IMG submission 203088) | Populus trichocarpa ectomycorrhiza microbial communities from riparian zone in the Pacific Northwest, United States - 16_EM | ecosystem: Host-associated > Plants > Roots > Unclassified | place...
ATCACAGCTTCCATAGCTTCTTAATTACAGAACGCATGACGCCCAGATGTGTATGATCTAGGTGAAGTGTTCGTGTTCCTTCATTGGCCACATATCTGTACCGCTGCCACCCCGATATAACCATATATTCCAGCAGTTTCAGGGTCTTGGTATAAGGCAGTGTAATAGTTGAATTACGTAACCTCTTACTTAACTTCTAAGCATGAGGTGTATGCACTACCAACACCCGCTCCCCTTCGGCCCTTCGGGTCTTCTCTCCTTTGCCCACACTTGAGTATCCTCTGCAAACCCTCACTTCCCCCTAACCTGCACTTCCTCACTCCCTCTATATCTCTTCCTCCCTCCTGGTCCTCGTGCTTTCTAGATCTGCCCCTCCCTGAATCCCTTCCCAGCCGCCCACCGATGATTCGAGACCGCCAGACTCATGCCAAGACCTCACCTGAACTTATGAGGTCTTGGCATGAGACTATTGCGTCCCCTCAGTGTCAAAAGATTTCACCACCACTAGGTACGCCCAACTTGTCTTCTGGGGGGAGAGCCACATGCCTAATTCCGTTCTCTAGTTCTGGTTCATTTACCCAACTACATCCACCTGTTGTAATATTCTATAACAGGATGCTGCAAATGTCCGTCTGCTCCTTCCAAAACTCCAGATCTAGAGAGGATGTTGGGATATTAATGACTACTTAGTACAAGGTTACAATCACATTAGATGTCGACAAAGAACCGAATTGTTATTATGCATGAACTCCACTAACTAAAGGTACGAGACAAGAACCAAACTAAGATGATATAGGTACTAGAAACGAAGCAGGTGATCGAAGCTGGTGTGCAAAAGAAGCCTCCCCTATGGCGCTAATGGGCATCCAGGCCACATAATGCTACAAGCTGTCGTACTCAAACTCAAAACAATTACAAGGAAGGCATACCAGGCCAGGTGGTAGTCAGCAATTAGGCTCAACTATGATCGCCTGCCGATGTGCCACAAACAGATCTGCTTTGAGCCCTCAAGCCACCCTTTCTTCCCTTCCGTTTCCCCACTCTTCCCCTGTGCTGTGGACGAGTTTCTGGCAAAACAGGGCCCGAATAGGCAAATAGAGCCTCCCTGGGGCATCTGTAAGACATAAAGCGCTCCAGAGGAGAGAGGCCATGTAATAAGGATGAGCCCAGGTAGTATGGTGTAAGATCTATACCAAAGACGAAGGCCCTATACCACAGTGATTTCAATGTTAGCAGCCTCCATCAAATTGCAACTAGGATTAATGCCAGTTGCAAAGGTATGAATGCAGACAGAGTACATACGGATTACTTATTTGGGACTCTGCTTCAGTTGCAGCGTCGACGCCGGCGTCATTGTTGATGACTTCCAGAGGAATGTCTACTGTGACATTCTCAGGGACGAAGGGAAGCTCAGTGGCGCAAGTCATCGCACTGACTTCGTTGTAAACGAGCAACGACCGTAATGTAAGAGGGTAAGTCCTCAGGACCGACAGAGAGTGGATGAGGTGAGCCCTGCCGAGTCTGGGATGAGTTTGAGTGGTGAGTGTTGGAGTGATGTTTCCCACTTTGAAGTACCAGAAGCTTTGCTAGTTGACGGGTGGCTTGGAGAACAGAGCAATGGAATCGAGCGTTAGGTGGGTTTGGTGAGGTGTAGGGGGAAATTGCTAATAGCTTGGACACGCGAGCTCATGGGTAATGCAAAGACGAGCATGGCGATGGCATATTATATAAAGTGGAGTTGGTAATTTTCCGTGTTGCAGAAAGAATCGTCTCTGCAGATGCTCTGGCACTGATTGACCACCCCACAGCCATCTGATTGATACTGGCAACCCACAGAGGGCAAATCAAGAAGTACTGGTATGCTGTGGGGTATGGAGCTCCCAAGCTGGGTGGCTGATGTCCCCCACCCGGTAGTTGTTAGCTTTAGAGAGCACTACTCGGTACCGTGTACATGATAGATTTCGCACGCCTCATGTAAGCTACACACCAGAACCCAGATGTCCTATTGGGCAGTGTGTGACAATTGGTTAATTGTGCTGACTGTAGCACAAAGTGCAAAAACCCATCACGGTACCGAGTAGGAAAGCCTTAAGCGGGAATTGTGGCACTAGAATGCATACTGGAGCCTATGATCTCCCATTAATAATGCAGGGACTACTCATACCTGCATGCTACCCTTGGATTCATGCGGGCTAGGTTCCACCTTAGGAGAGAACTAGGGCATAGCCAAAGTCCAGGGACAGCATGGTGCCACATAGCGGGGCAACTCTCCAGTGCAGCTGTCAGTGTTCTATGGTAGTCCCAGCGGTGAGAGAACAGATAAAAGGGGAATATAAGGGTGTGTGAAAATAAACGATGCGTAGTAAGTAAGTAAAAACCCGGACCCCAAAGTTCTACAAAGTATCATGGACGTCGACCTGTATATGTCAACAGGAATTACACATACGTCCACGCGCATGTACGTAGGTGTACTGGGGCCGTTGTCCCGTGGCGCCATCAGGACCTATAAGAGGTTGCGGGGCATAAGACAAGGGGCGGAGGGTAGGGGTATATGCAGGGGTCATGGCAAAGATCCAAAATTAAGTTCCCGGAGGAAAAGAGGACAATGATGGAATAGAGCGACTCGAGTGTGAAGCGGGGAGGTGATAGGAGATGTATGTTTCCCTAAAACATTCAAGAGAGCGCAATCATTATGCAGGCCAAACCCTCCCATTTCAGCCGCATGATATGGTGATGCTGATACAAAAAGAGAGGAGCTGAAACTCATTACCTAGTCATATCTTGCTTGCACAATTTCCTTATTTTTTTTTACTGATCGACGACATACGTCATTATACATACATGCATATATACATTTGCAAATACCCTGAGTACTTCATCGAGAAGTAAACCTTTACCTTACTCTAGTCAAACTCCTCGATGCCAGGACACCCACCTACGTTGCACATCATTTTGGCCAATTAATGTCGACATTTGTGATCTGCTCTGCTGGCTCGATATATCCCTCATCGAAAACGCTTGCTAAACATTAATGCGAATACTACCTGTTCGATGACCTCAAAATCCAACTCTACGTGGCGGCGTCATCGACCGACATGCCCCCCCCCCACCTCAGTTTGGTTGACTCACCCCGAACTCGGTGACGTCTACAAAGCAATGACATCGCCCCCTCTTACGGTATATTTTTGGGGTGACCGAATTCAAATGACGCTAATTAGAGTACAGTATACCTACTATGTAGGCAAACCTAGCACCCAGTGATCACATTTTGCCCTAGCGGCTATATCCAACTGTCAACTTGGCGGGTATGAAAGCACACACTTATCTAAGCCGAATGTCGCATGCCGGCACCAATCTTAGTTAGTAGCTCCAGATCTCCAGCATTTCCCACGTGCGGGGCTGTTAAACTATGATGCATAAAACCTCCGAGATCCGTTACTTGCTATTTGTGAGGGAGATTTAGCCCCTATCAATTCACATCCACATTATCCAGTGCCGTGATGCATTCTCCCGGTGATACAAGGTACGAAATGCAGGTGAGAGTTGGAATTAGACCAACTGAAATGACTGAGATGAGCAAAGTGCTGTTGTCGCAAGATCCACATCGTTTCTTGCGCCAGTGGGCTTCTGGCTGTAACGTGAACACATCCTGACCTATGTTTTTCATACATAAGTAGTGAATCCGCCATATTGGCACTTCCAGATCCACGACGCCAATTAAAATCTATCATTAACCGCGCCCCCAGGCTCCGTACTGGAGTTCTGTACCTACACTGTCGATAATATACACTTACACCTGATAAACCGCTAGAAAATGACTGACGGAAACAGAACCGCTCATTGCGTGGAGAGGAAATCAATCTCATACCGCGCAGGAGCATGCAGGTAACCCAATCAATAAAAAAAACGCCAGGACCAAAATCACCCTCTACGCCAACAGTCACCCCGAAATTTGCCTCATGCTGCTACACCAATTCCTATATGGGGTATTTCATCGCGCGTTCCTGCACCCCTTTTTGACCCACTTTTGTCCTTTGAGTTGCTTGACGATTTCAACTTCAGCGACCCGGAAAAGTTCTGAAAGCTAGCAAGGACTTGCTTGCGCAGGCTTTTAAAGGTGGTTTTCTCTCCCTTCTCTTTTCCACCCTTTTTACCCTTCCCAAGCTTCCCAGTTGTGTCAGGCAGAGGAGGTAATGGTCGATCCCAATTGTCCGTACTTGGTTTTGAATTTTCAGTAGCCGCTGATGTCTTGGGTCGCCCAATACTGGAGATGCTCATTTGGCGACTAGTCACACTACGTGCCTGTGGACTGTAAACAACTAGTGGTGTTTCCTTTATTATCACAGGAGTGACTTCCTGGCATGGGAAGAGTGAGAATTTTCTGGGATTAGCAGGAGGGTCCATGTCAGTTCTCCGGCGTGTTAATTCCTTCGGTAGAATTGAAGTGGAGGACCTGGAATTGTTTAAAAGCGGAGTTGAGGTTACTGACCGTATGTGATGGGATTCGCGTCTCGGCGGAGCTGGGCTGGGACATTTCACGATAGCCGGAGACTGGCGTCCTAATTCTAGAGCATTACCAGTTTTTGTTGGTGTCGAAAGAGGTGAGCTTCCAATGGCATTGGCCTTTGCAGTTTGCACTTCCAAGTTTAACCCCAACCCAAGCCCCGAGACACTCACGTTGCCCTGACTATCGCTCCTAGATTTTGTGCTCCCGTCCATGCTTGGTGGAACATGACTGTTTCTGAACCTTGGGCTACCTGGGATCCCAGATGAAGTCCTAGGCCTCGGTACGTTGATCATTGTTGGGCGTACCAAGACTGGAGGGGTTTCCCCCCGCTGCTCAGCTGCTACACTCACTATGCTACTTGCCCGGGGATTTATTTGGTGATAATTGAGACTCATTTTCCGCGCTGTAGCAGTTTTTGCAAATGCATACCGTGGTGGTGGAGAACCCGGCATTGATTTCTGTGGCATGGGTGGTAGCACAGTAAGATCGGCTGTCTGCGCATGGAAGAATTGGTCCCCGTCGCTTGACTTCGACTGATGGGTTGTTGTTGGACTCCAGGATGAGGTTCCCATATCTGACGATGCTCGGGAGAATGTCGAATCGATACTTGATGAAATGCTGTGGGAGGATGTGGACTCCTCCGTACTCAGCTTGAAGTCAAACTGGGACCATGGCTGCGTCTGCGGTACTGGCGGTTGTGTCTGCGCTTGTGATTGTGTTCGCTCTTGGAAGGCCTGCTGGTTCGGGAAGGCGGGTGTCGGCAGGGCCTCCTTAGGACCTGTCGATACCCGCGGTGAGGCAAGACCAAGGACGACCGCAGAACATGATCGCCGTAGCTCACGCTCTGTCGTGGGGGATAGTGCTCTGATAACTTCACGTTCGGGTGTATTACACCGATTGTCTCTGAAATTTGGTGTCGAAGGGGGATTCTATACACCTCGGGTCATATAAGCTCTCGAGTATTATGCGAACCGCTGAGATTACTCCTACTTACCAATGAAAGTCGTGAGGGTATTTGGCGCCGTGCAAGAGACATCCTGCTTATCTGTAGAATAATTCGAGTACTCAACAACAAACCGATCACACTGCGGTGGAAGCAGAGACCAAAACCCAGATGCCCTCGTTGAAATTTGGGTAGAAGAGAGGTTGGGAGAAACAGGCCCTTAAACAATCCATGGCCGCCTCTTGCCTGCACAGAGAAGATGCCCTCTCGCGGCCCCTGTCCCAGATGATAGCCAGCCGCTAAGCCGGGTACCAAACAAACCCCCCACCCCACAATTTCGTTTCCTCAAATGCGCTTGCAGCCCAGGGCCTGTCCCTGCGATCGCTGACACCTGCCTTGCAGCAGAATGCAAAAAGAAATTAAGCACGGACTGTCCACATGAGCGGATGCAGGATGAAGAAAGCTACCCTACGAGGTCAAATTCACCGCTTGCGACAGGCAAAAACACCCAGGACAGGCGTTCAACTCTGACGTCTCCGGCTTGGGTTCCAAGAACGCTCGTTCGCCGAACCCCTTGGGTATCTACCTACACGGGGGGTGGCGTATCATGAACCCACCACCCTAGCTAGGTACTTCTCTGCATCCCAGTCTCCAAGGTAAGTGCACGTCCAATGAGATGAGGAATTGTGAGCTCGTTGTAGTAACAATCTAACCAGCTAGGGATTCGGTATTCACCAGACTAATCCTAGAGGTACTACCTCTAGATTGTTAGGAGCATGTCCCCTTTTCTCGCTTAGATTCGCTCCTCAGGCACGGCATTCACTGTTGTGCATTCCGTACCTGCATCGCAAAAAGGATGTCAATTCGAGATTCAGTTATGCTCGGGAAAACAACCTTCAGCATGCTTAATCCACATTTTCCATCATAAATCACCTGGCTCGGACTACATAGCTGCAGATCCGACGATTAAAAATCTATTGCTTTCCCTACAAATTGATTCATGAATCTGGGACAATACCGGGGATGGGAACAATAACAATCTATCCCGGAATTCTAAGACCCCATGACTTATAACGACAGTGCATTTAGGCAATTCCCCGCCATTTACTTGAGATTCCGTGCGGCCGACCAACCCTGTTTAGGCTTAAGACGGGGATTGTCCAACCAGGCTGACAATATTGGTGGTGCTCCGTACCACAACCTATTTTAATAGGGAACGAGATGTGAGTTATGGAAAGAGCGAGAAAGTCGTGAAGGATATAAGCGCTGGTTTTTCGCATGTATTTAGAGTTCTCTATTCCTTAGAGTGAACTAGCAAGCTTAGGAGCCAGCGCTGGTAGGTGGCAATTGAGTGAGAGGATAAAGAGCAATGCAGGTACCTACATAGGTATGCTTAATACACTGGTTTGATGCTCCCACTCTCCAGTCCCATGTATTCTTTGCATTTATAAATGACTCGCCAGCTATCGAATTTTCCGTGTACCAACCAACCTTCATTTAATGTATCAAATGATACTGTGTTACTGTATACAGTGATGTCGCGTTATAAGAAACCTCGTTATAGGAAACCACTCGTTATAAGAAACGGAGCACCGGTCCCGTCGAAATTTGTATGGGAAAATAATAAGTCTTCGCTTAGTAATACATAGAGTTTCTTATAACGAAGTTGTGGTTGAAGGTATATGGTTCGGCAATTGCCCCAAGCAATGATATTGAGGGAGTTGAAGAGGAGATTTATGACTGTATCCGTATTGCCCATCCTGGTTTTCCTCGAGCTAGCCTTCCTGAGTTTATTGATTTGGTGGATGAAGTGGTGGAGAATTCGGCAGAGCAGGAGGAGCAATGTATTTTAGATACTTATGAGCCTGCCCCTGTCTATGAGTCTGAACCTGATGGAGACGACATCCAGGATATAGCTGTTCTTCCTTATCAGACTGCACTGAAAGTCCTTGAACTCCTTCGTCTCTTCCGCCTTCAAAATCCTCGCCAATTTACAGCGAGATAAGGGTCTTTTGCATTGAGAAAAGCAGGATATTGTGGGTCTACAAGGTATGGCTCGCCGGACACAGCGTCAGACAGCCATTACGGAACCCCCTCCCCCACCCTGGGACATTTCTTAGTTTTTGTATAATAGGAAACTCCATGGTGGTCCCGAGCAGTTTCCTATAACGGGACATCACTGTCACTGTTCATGTTCGGAGATCTTGGGTCACCTTGGTTGAGTTTACATTCAATAGTATCACCAGATTTTGAAGCAACCTACAACAAAATAACCTCTATTTTTGGTATTCACTTATTGTCTATGCTATGTTATTTCTCTTTTGGAGTAGTATTGTGATATCTCTTGGTATTGTAGGGATTGTGGCCGTATAAACTTAACCCCATGCTACGCTCCCTCTTATGCACACAGGCTTTATCCTAATCCTAGAGATACTTAAGCCAGCAGTTACCCATAAATAGGGCCCAGAATATGGAAGGGCCACAATGAATTGTACACACATACAGTTTGTCTGCTTGGCAACGGGCCTTGGGTCCAGGGCAATTCTTAGGGCCATGGACACTATTATTGCGTTTGTAAAAGTATACTTAGTGCAATGCTGTCGTCTCATAGGCTTAACGTCTATAGACTCAAAAAAAAAAATGCAATGCTGTTGAGTGCCCCAATAAGGTCTTGCCACAACTAATCCGCTACCTACAATAGTAATACCGCAAGGAGCCCTAGGTATAGCCATAGTCCAGACTTTCACCATGTGAAGAACAATCAATTAAAGCATTCTTCAGTGCATCAGTTGAAACTGATCTAAAGCACCAATATAATTGAACTTAGAATGCCTGACATACACCCTGCTACTAATCTTGTAGTCAGTTTCGATGCGAATTGCCTCTTTCAAAGTAGGAACTGCCCTCAAAAGACTTGGTCTGATTACTGGATTCGTTTTCAGGGTAATTTTCGTCGCCCTATCTCTAGGTGAAATCCAACTAGCTAGGCATATTATCTACTCCCTTAGTATGGGCACTACAGTAATAATGGCTCAGGGGGGACTTCATCATGGGAATACGTCGGTCTAAATAAGATTAATGTAGGAGAGCCTAGCAGGTTTCGATGCAGGGTTGGGCTAGCTTCGAGGGAGGTCGACAGTAAGCCATTCTATCAGGTCTACCTCATTGAAACCCCAGGCTGTAGTCGATACCTAACAAGGCGTTCATATCCCTTCTCGCTCTTGAATTTATTCCAGAAATTGCACAACAAAAATTAACAATATACGATTCCCGTAGCCCACCTCACTGTATACGAGCCAAGAAATAAAGGTGGACATTCCCTACGCCAACCGAATCCTTGTATCCATTAACCCACGAACCCCAAAGCGAGCACTGTGTTGAAAGTGCAGTTTCCATCACAACGATCATCAATTAGCCCGACCATGAACCAACCGTGCAAACATAGGTTCAGACCCAATTCCATTCCAAGTTTCCCCAGCCAAGTATCTTCGTTTGGGGCTTCCCTGCCTCTCCAGCCTAACATCTTATTCGAGCTCGCATGTGTGTCATTTCTTCTCAAAAAAACTTCTCTGGCCCCCACCTCACTCTCCTTAACCACCTTTTCGGGTCCCTAATGGGACTCCTAGCATGAAGCCACCTCGCATTGTCAAGTATCACGATACATTTATCCTTCATAGCATCCCCGCCTAACAACCTGGCTGCCCCGTCGGCTCCGTCAACGAGCGACAAGGACCTCTCGACCTCGTCCAGCGCAGCTGCTGCTTCATCATTCAGTGGCTCGATTATATCTCGGCGATAGCGGAGCCTTCGCAGTCCGTCAGAACTGAGAAGTGGTCCGACGGTGAAGCTGGTCTCTTTGTGGAATTCCTTCGGTACGCGAATCTTGAACAGAGGTGATTGTAATATGCGGATGGCCTGTGGGGTGAGGCTCTCGAGGATGGAATCAGTGTGGACAAGGCGCAGTTTTCCACCCCCGTAGCGGTCATTATGGATAATGTGAAGAGCGAAATAGCGTGGTGGAGATTCTTCGAATGAACAGTCCTAAAAAATAGAATGAAATAAATAAATATATTTCCCAATGAAAAGGAAAGTGTATACTCACCGTATGCCAAGGGAAGGACTCCATTGTCTCAGAACGTGCTGCTTTTGTCGAGTCCATGCCTGCCACAGGCTTGACGTCCCACAAAATCCCATGACTGCTCGAGTGACTTAATGGCTCCCCGAGATGTTTGGTTAAGCTCACCATGTAATCGCTAGCCGCATCCTCGAACTGTGTCTCAACGACTGCAAGGCCATGCTTTGCCAGTGCTTTTCTCACAGTTTCGATATGGGCGTCAGAGATCTTCATGCTCGAGGTGACGATGCGGGCATCCGATGGGAGAATCACTAGTGGGGGGTCTCTGACAGGTTCGGCGATCTGGGCTTCTTTAATCATCCCCTTTAAGGTCAACCCGGCAGCTCCAAACCCGCCTTGGGCAATAGCAATGATATCACTAGAATTGGTCCGCCAGAGGACGCAGGGCAAGATAATGTTGTTAATGCAGAATACCGACCCAACGGAGCTCCATCTGACATTTCTCAGTTCCAAATGTTTGGATTGTCTGTCATGAACCAACAAATCAAGCTTCTGTTGCTTGATATACCGCTGAAGGAGATATTGCCCCACCGGAGGCTCTCTTCTCCTTTCACCATCAGAGCTGTCCCCTGAACTAATAGTACTACTACTTGTACTATTTCTCCTACTACTACTTCTGCCACCCCGTTTAGCGCTATCACAGCGCCTGAATGTCATGTGGAGGAGATACTGGTCCTTTAGGAACTCTTTCCAGGCCTCTTCATCCAGGTCTCGGCCAAAGAGCATCCCATCTCCTTTTCCTGATAGACATTTCTTCAAGACCCAATTGTCCTTCTCTCCGGGAACGGTTCTACCAGCAAGCCAGCCCCACATTTTGTCGCTAGGAGTATATGTTTCAGCAAGCCCATTCTCGAGAATGACAGCCTGCGCTGGTGTTATCTTCCCCCATTGAATTAGCCAGTGTAACTCTTTCCTGACCAGACCTAACATCCGCTTGTCGTGTGCGAGATAGACTGTCCTTAAGTCATTCCAGCACACCTTTCCAATTTCCAAAAGTAGCCTCGCATCTAATGCTTCAATTTCCTCCTGGTGGAGCTCCAGCATGAATTGCTCAATAATGCCAATATTGTCTGTTATTGCCACCCCAGAAAGAGAGGTCGACGATGGAATGAGACGAAGTTCAAACGGATCCACCAAACGAACATTTGGATAGTAGCTTGCAAATATGAGCGCGCAGTGGGCATCTTTGAGCCCCTTTTTAATTAATACTGCCACCGGTTTAGACTTATCCATTAATGAGTCGTAATAACGGCACATTCCATCCTTCATGGGCATCAGTATCCATATTGATTCCAGGGGGCATGACCAGTAATGGGGGCTGATTGCTTACCACTGTTATGCCACCTTCAAACTCGTTGATAAAATCCAACACATCGCTGGCATGCGTACATAAAGCACTATAAAAAAATCCATTGAACATGAATCTGGCATTTATTTCACAAATTTTGGTTGCTTCGCCCCCCGAATCCGGAATCAGGATATCGGGCCTGATAACACCCACATGATCGTAGGGTCTATGTAGGTCTAGTTCCCTTAACACTCTCTCTATCTTTGGGACCAATGGTATGTACGATCGAAATTCTGGTTTTGACCACCATTCCTTGATTATGGCACTGATAGCTACCTGAACTGTTGCACATGTGGTTTGCATTTCGATGACACGGAGAGGTGGCGTATATATTGGATAAGGCAATTGTGCACCCTTGCTGACTGTTGGCAAATTTGTGCAGAGTTCATTGAGGCGGGCATTGTAATGCGTCAGATGTGTAACATATCGCTGGACAGAGGAATGCCTGTCAGGCACAATTTGATAAAAGCCATCAGGAGGGGTATTCGCGGTGGAGGCCCCAATAGCTGCTGAATGGGTCAACATGTTTGTGCTGGGGGATTATAGTTTGCTGGAGGCGTGTTAATGAGGGTATAAAGATACAATCGTGTATGTTGCTCTCTTTGGGGCAAGTAGGGTGAAGAAGTCGATAGCCCAAAGTACATTTGCAGGAAGGGTCATTTATCGATGTCAGCACACATTCTTGTCATAGACCAATTCGTCAGCAGTGGTTCAGATTTTCAAAAAATGAGCTGAATTGAACCTACAGGATGCATTGGGTGGGTCCCAGGGAGTAACCATGCCCGACAATTTGGCCGATAGGTTCTGGTTGCATGACATTCTTCATTGAGGACCTGATCTTGCTCTCGAATAGCACAGTATCTGCTGCTCGCCGTCCTGAGACATACTCTATGTATATACCATCACTCTACAATCCTTAGTATTTTGGTTACACACGCTCACCAGATGCATTAGGGTTTCTAACATACCGCAAGAATTTTACCTATACCCCCTTGCCATGCTAAAAATTCATACCTGCAGATGTTAGGTACAGTCCGTGACCTAGCTATGATCCATGACGGTACTATGATCCATGTCAGCTACCCCTGCCCACAATTCATTCCCAGGACGCTACACCAGGTATGGTCCGTCTACAGACCTGATAAATTGTTTTCCAACACTATTGAATATGCTCTACAATATGCACATACTAGCTAGTGGAATAACTTATGTAAAAACACTATATCCACCAATGTACCCTGAAAATGATAGAGTCCCCCCCCTCCACAAGATGACCCTCCTATCTACATATATCCTGACTACACAACAGCAGTGCTAGTGGCTGGACCTCAGTTTACCATCTATATTTATGTTAGCATACAATATATAGCCATAGGGGAATGTCAGAAGCAGTTGTTTGCTGGCACTTACGTTGCGGAAATCAGTTATTTCGAGCTCCCGAACTATATCAGCCAATTCTTCTGCATCCTCATCCTCTGCATCCTCTGCAACCTCCGCAACCTCTGCACTATTCACACCCTCCACCGTCCTAATACCTTCAACACCCTCCACCCCCTCTACACTCACCACACTATATACTGCCCTAGGCTTAGGTGGCTTGACAGGCTTCGGAGGTTTACGATGCTCTGCACGAGCCTGATCCCTCTCAATGGGCCACGCAGCCTCAGCTGCAGCATAATCAGCATTCCATTGCACCTCCAACACAGCTTGCGCCTTCGAGCATATCTCGAGCTCCATTGCGACCCATTGTGATACCCTTCTCATCACAATTCCATATATCCTCCTCTTTAATACCCTGACGACGGATAAGATTTGCAAGCATTCAGAAGAAGTGTTACTACACCTCTGGGTCAGCAGCCGCTTTTCGTCCCCGCTTCTGGTACTGTGCAAATGCCATTTTGAAATCAGGATGTCGACTCATAAACCGATCAAACCAATGAACCCCGAGAATATGAATCTTAGTTGCATTTTGTACATC
>Ga0307514_10004442_pt1 | contig 12910 bp, 10 predicted proteins | sample 16_EM_MG_FD_203088 | JGI IMG/M metagenome (GOLD analysis project Ga0307514, IMG submission 203088) | Populus trichocarpa ectomycorrhiza microbial communities from riparian zone in the Pacific Northwest, United States - 16_EM | ecosystem: Host-associated > Plants > Roots > Unclassified | place...
CTTCGATGATTTGCGCGACTTGGGCTTCGGAGGACATATCGAATGAGTGACTTCAAGTTGACAGACCGTTCGCCCAGTGGTGCACGCGCTTCCGATTCGTGTAGTAGGCGGAGGAAGCGAAACAGGATCTCGAGCATGGGTCGACACAAACCCCCCTCATATATGGTTAGAACGTAGGCTTAGGTATCGCGTGAGAACCGCGGCATTCCAACATCCGTCCCAAAAACATTCGGGGTTCTGTTCCGTGACGCTTGGCTGAACGAAGCCCCCTGGCATGATTTGGTCGGCTGAGGTGGGACAGGGAAAACCGGAGTCGGTTACAGAGGTACCGGTGTCAACACCGTTTCAGGTCGTACCCACCTTAAATCCCGTGAGTGCCTCATGTCCTGGCAGCGGGCGGGTAGCGCTTCACCGCAAGTTACCCCTGCATTTACATATTGGTGAAATCCCCATCCGTGGGCGTTAGTGATCAGGTACGCCCCTCTGTCCTTTAAAGATAGAATGCGGTTCCCTTCCCTAGATGGGTCTGCGTGCCTTCTTCTTGGTTTTGGACAAGCCTCGGCCAACCTGAATCCCACAGCTTTCCACGTGCTTTGTCCCGTACGACCACGAAGTGGTAAACGGCAACGTATTGAGGGATTACGTGAGATCTTGTTCTTTTCCCATAAGCCATTTCAGACGCGATGGGCCCAGATACTTGCCCAACGCGATGTGAGGTCGTCGCATAGGATGTAAATACAGGAAAAAAATCATTTTTATTTTGGCTTGCAATAAAGTTGACCCCACGCCTTTGTGTCGGCGGGAAAAATAAAGTCTCTGAACGATCGCAACATCTGGGCCATAAGGGGTACCTGCCACTTCGGCGCTTGGAAAAATACACGAACGGGACTACACGATGGGGTATATTCGTACGATGGCGAACTGCCTCGATTTACCGCTAGCGTAATTGGCCAGAACCAGTCGAAAGTCTCAACACGAAAGATTTCCTGCCAAATAAGTCCAGATGCGTTGAAGGTGGAGGTTTGGTGCACCCCGTGTTGACCGCATCGAAGACGAAATGAACTTCTTGCAAAACGTGCATCATCTTTACTGTACCACCAAGAGGATTCCCGGAACTGATCTATCGACCGGTTCGCATCTGGAACGTGAGTCTCGCTGTGTTGTTTTCTGCGGTTTACCGACTGACTGGATCCTATCTGTTCATATACTCGCAGTGGCCACCTTTTGGCCTCCGGACATATCGCCCTGCATCTGAGTTAGCTAGTGCACAAGTCCTAGATTGCGCTCCCGGTTTTTCACCGTCGTAACCATCCGGGGGTGTTTTTTTTTGGGGGGGACAAATAGATGTAAGGGACCGTGTCCTCCCTCACGTGAGATCTTCGGACGGTCTGAGGTACAGTCAGGTACGATACTCGACGATATGGAATGACAAAACCCGACATTCACAACATCCCGACCGTCGAGAAAGAGGATTCACACGGAAGTATTGCATTTCCAAAAAGTGCCCTGTTAGCCGTAGACATACAATCCCTCTATTTCCCGGGCCGTGCCTGGTTCGATATTCTCGCTTTGGATGTGCCGCAATAGATTCGAGCATGTCCCTCACACAAACCGATTTCGAAAGGTACGCGTGATTTGGCCATGGGTCGCCGGTCCCTTAATTGTTCATTTGGATTTTGAGCGAACGGACGATACAAATTTTCAATTGTAGCCGGCGCCGGTACCCCACTTCGCTACGATACGTACCCACCCTTGGACCGCAGCAGAACAAACGGGGACTATCATGTTCCATTTGTATGCATCTCCGCCTCTTACGATGAGAAGGACGCAGTCATGACCAGCGGACAACCCGAGATTGGTCTCCCTCCCTCGCCCCTCATCTTAAACCCGGTCAAGTAACAGGTCGACGTCACATCGTGAGAGGGTGTAAGCCTAACGTGTGAGATGTCACATTAATATTCGGAACGCGCGAATTGTACAGAGGGGATCTGCTGCGAAACCATAATTTACATGGGCACCAAGCAAGAACAATATAAAGTAGTGATGAGTAGGATGGAATAAGAAAGGGAACGGAGGAGAAAACCCGATCGAGAATGAGTGGATGGAGTGACAAGTCAACCTGGAATTTGGGGAAGAGAAAGAATAATACCATAAATTCACCTCGAAAACTTCCCCATTGTCGCAAGAAAGACGTGGGCTAAACTGTCCCGCGCATTGATTCCATAGGTAAGGCGGTGTACCCATCTCTAGCGTTCCTTCCCGCGACCACTCCTCTGATCCTCTCCCACACGGTGGCACCCGACCCCGTGCCAAGCCCTCCAAACGCGGAAGACGCAGCAGGAGCAGTAGGAAGCGAGCCAAACGAGTCCTCCCGACCCTCGACTAAAATACTCTCCTTCGGCCGCTTCCACCACCTGAGCATCAACGAACTCGTCACGACGCTCACGCTCGAAAACGCCATCGCCGCACCGGCCATCATAGGATGTAAACTTAGACCCAGTGGAAGGAAGAATCCCATGGCGAAGGGGATACCGAAGATGTTGTACATGCACGCCCAGATGAGATTTCGTTTGATCGTGGAGAAGATCTTGCGGGACAGGTGGAGGGCCGCGACGACGTCTAGTAGGTCTGAACGCATCAAGACGATATCCGCGGCTTCTACAGCGACAGTCGTTCCGGATGAGAGTGCAATTCCCACGGAAGCAGCAACGAGGGCTGGGGAGTCATTGATCCCATCTCCGACCTACACAAACATATTGTCAGCCTGCTCGCAGAACCAGTAGATCAAAGAGCGGGACAAACCATGGCAACACCATCCTCTTGCTCCATCATTTCAGAGATTGCCGAAGCTTTGCCTTTGGGACTCATGTTCGCCCAGACATTCCCGGCCTCGATCCCAACTTGCTTCGCGATGGTCAGAGCAGTCGGCTTGTTGTCGCCGGTCATCATGAAAACCTCGATGCCCATCGACTTGAAGGCCCTGATTGCCTGAATAGACGAAGGCTTGGGTTTATCCCACAACGAAATGGCCAAAACTGGTATGGGAGTGGCGGTGGGAGACGATGCGATTGAAACAAAGATGACGGATCGACCGATAGTGCTTTCTTGTTCATTAAATGTTGTTAAATGGGAAGGGAGGTGTGCATCATCCCTTTGGCTCGCGAATCGAGCGTTACCGATGAACACTGCGTATTTCCTCTGCGGTGCGGAAGCGGGATTCGAAAAGGATATAACGGCTTTGACGCCTGCTCCAGTGACACTCTCAAAAGAGTCGATCGTACAATCCGAATAATCGAATCCGGCGTCGGCGAGGACTTCCTGACCGTGGACTGCAATCGATTTAGCGAGAGGATGTTCGGAGCGGGATTCGATAGTGGAGACCATGGCGAGGATTGTTGACCTAGGAGTGATACCATCAGCGCTGGGGGTGGCCAACGCTTCGAGTTCGAGGATAGCGGTATGGGAAGGAACCCAGGACAGCTCGGCAACTTGCATCTTTCCCTCCGTGATAGTCCCGGTCTTGTCCAAAACGATCCTCTTGATACCGCTACTAGCCTCAAGAGCCCTTCCGCCCTTGATCAGAATGCCGTTCTGAGCACCAACCCCCGTCCCAACCATAATAGCCGTAGGCGTACTCAATCCAAGAGCGCAAGGACAAGCAACAACGATGACAGAGATGCAAAGTCGGAGGCACACGGCGAATTTCGAAGAGCCGGGGTGGTGGAATATAGCAGGAAGGGAAGAGTCGTCTACGATATGGCCTAGGATCATCCAAGCGATGAAGGTGATAGCGGCGAGAGACAGGACTGTTGGGACGAAAACTCCGGCAACCTTATCGGTGAATGCCTGGATCGGGGCTTTGGAAGTCTGAGCGTCCTCGACAAGCTTCACGATCTGAGCGAGGGCGGTGTCCTTTCCGGCTCGGGTGACTAGCATGTCGAAAGTACCCAGGCCGTTGATAGTCCCGCCGATTACAGCATCTCCAATCTGTTTGGTTATTGGAAGGGGCTCTCCGGTCACAGCGCTCTCGTCTACAGTAGACGATCCTCGGATAACGGTGCCGTCGGCAGGGATCTTGTCTCCAGGTACGAGTTTGACGGTGTCTCCGACCTGAACCAACTCGGTAGCGATCCTCTTCTCCTGTGTGCAATCGGGAGCGTCGGTGTAGATGGTCGCCATTGACGGCGTCAACGACATCAAATCTGTCAATGCCGCGCTCGTCTTTCCCTTTGCCCTATTTTCTAGATACCTCCCGAGTGAGACAAACATCATCAACATCGTGCTCGTTTCAAAAAAGAGAGATGGACGGTAGTCGGGGTCGGAATTGAAGATTCCAGCGATCATGGAGAAAAGGGAGTAGAAGTATGCCGCAGATGTTCCAAGCATCACGAGGACGTCCATGGTGCCGCTCCCATGTTTAATAGCTTTGAAGGCGTTCTTGTAGAATCTTGAACCTACCCAGAACTGAGAGAGGGTAGTGAGACAGAAAATGACGAACTGGTCGAGGTAAATTCCATGGATGAGTCTCAAGTGTAGGATCGGGCGGAGGGCCGGGATGCGATGAGCGACCATGTGGAGGAAGAATACCGGAATACCAAACACGGTGGACCAGAGGAAGCGTCGTTTCCACTCTTGAGTTTCCTTGGCTCGGGTGAGGGATTGGATTTGTGTAGCATCGTCGTCGCCGGCCAGAATGACATCGAAACCCGTCTCTTCTACCCATTCGACGATGTCTCTAGGACCGACCATTGACCGGTCAAATCCGACCTTCGCACTGTTGAGTGGCAACGAAACCGCGACGCTGAGAATCCCTGGCTTGGGCGTGAGGTTGTTTTCTATAGCTGATGTGCATGCGCCACAAGTCATTCCATAGATACGGAGGTTGACGGTATCGGAGCGATTGATGGGTATTTCGGTGGCATCGAAGCCTATATCAGATATTTCCTGCGATATAACATGCGATGAGTCGGCGGAGAGAGCAGACTGGGGTGGGCGCTTACATTCATGATCTTTTCGGGGTTCCAGACATCGGGGTCGTATTCTACGACTCCTCGTTCTGCTAAGAGAGCAACTCGGACGGAATGAATACCAGACATGTTGCGGAGCATTCCCTCAATCGACTGCGACGGGTCTGAGCGGGGTGCGGGTGGAAAGCGGCTTGTCAGGGAGACGAACCTCTACGCAAGCACTGCACGTCATCCCTTCGATTCGCAGCTCGCATGTTTCTGAGGACCCCTTGGTGAGCGGTTCGTCCTCTGCTTGGGGTAGTTCTAGTGGGCCTCCGGGTGGGGACTTGCTTAGTAAGTTTGTAAACGCCTTGGATAACGCCGACATTATCGCATCAAATAAGGTGAGCGAGGTAAACTGGGCGGAATTAGATGTTGAGGTGGAGGGAGCAGAGCGTAGGCCAGCCTACAGAAGGGCGAAGGTCGGAGGGATGACACTGAGGGCGGAGAGACTATTGTCGTGGGCGTCTAACTCAAGATCACTCGATGAGATGGGAATTATTTGCTAAATTAGGAAACAGTGGTTATACCCAACAGTTTTTTCCCCGACCTCTAAAGCTTTTGCAGGCTGAACGACTGCGACAGAATCGAAATGGGACGATTGAGGAGATCAAGAACGCACAAAGCTCAACGCGACACGCACAGAGCATCCCGCACGAGGGCTCGCACAAAGGATCTCGACCAGATTCAGCTAACCGACATGGACCCAAAAGTACGTCGTCTCGATGGTTCCGACTCACTGTGGGACACGAGTGACATTCGCCTTTAGAACAGGCCGAAGCTGGAGTCCCAACCTTTGGACCTGGAAAAGCCAGGTTTGGCGCAACACTACTGTGTTGAATGCGCCAAGTGCGTGCCTATCTCTCGCGCTATAAACGAATCCTAATGTGTCGTTTTTGCAGGTACTTCGAGACTGATCATGCTCTCAGATCGCATTGGAGAACCAAGGTTCACAAGCGCCGGCTAAAACAACTGAAAGAACCAGCATACACCATCGAAGAATCGGAGAGGGCCGCCGGTCTCGGTCGAGAATCAAGGCGACCGGATGTCATCCTACTCGATCCAATGGCAATATCAGTGGAGTAGACACGTACGTTTGCAACCTGGCGATATATAGCAACCCATTTCTAACTTCTTTTCCAGCCTGTTGTTTTTTTGCGTGACCAAGACGGGCACCACGCTTCGCCTCTCTGTTACAGCCAGGGTAGCTAGGGTAATACCGGTCTAACTCGTCAAGCGGTGTTTCCTTGCGACAATTGCCGTTTTCCGTCCTTCAGACCGCCTACCAGGAAGGTCTTGTCTATGAACGCCGAATACCTTTCCACACAACGTCGGTTCCTACCTTCCTTTGTACTGTATTTCATACTAGGTTTTGCTGTCTGTAATTGCACACGAGTTTGGGATGCCTTGAGAATTACCCGGTCTATCCGTCGGGTGTAAACCGTCGTAGGATCTTCCTTTTGCAATGACCTGGCGCGACGCCATTTACGATCGACACGCTCACGCGCCCAGTTCCGCCCACATTCCCCGCTCCCACCTCCGATGAGGATCGTCTGCTGGAATATAGTGGGTAAACTTACAACTGACCCTCACGGAAACGGAATAACTCAAGTCAGACATTAGAATGGCATAAGGACCCTCCCTCAGTATCACCCGTAAGCGGACCACGACTCCGTTGTAGGCACTCTCTAAGTGTATGCCATAGATGGAACACTCACAAGACCGGAGGGGCGATCCTCGATGCGATTGGCGGAGACATAACGTGTTTTCAAGGTCAGCCAAGCCGATATATGCGGCACCGAAAACGAACTCTAACCGTTTCTTTCGTCGAACAGAAATGAAGTCCTCGAGACAAGCCATCGACCGGAACTTCGCCCTTCCAGATAATTATGATACCTTCCTATCTTTTCCGTCGGGGAAGGGTAAAGGTGGCTATAGTGGTGTGTCCGTGTACACCAAAGTAACACCTCGCAAGGCGGAGGAAGGGTTAACGGGACTCCTCCAACCAAAACCCCCTCTGGACTCAAGCGAACGAATATCTAGCGTCTATCCTCATGCTGACCAAATGACGCTCATGACTGACGAGGAAGGAAATGTCTCACTCACTCTCGACGATTTGGACGCGGAAGGACGTGGACTGGTGGTGGACTTTGGCTTGTTCGTTTTGATCAACGTCTACTGTCCAAATCTGGCCTCTGAAGAACGTATGGCATTTAAGATGAACTACCATTACCTTCTCCAGGAAAGGGTGCGACAACTGATAGACGTAGATCACCGAGAGGTCATTGTCGTGGGGGACATCAACGTCACTGCGACTCCTGATGACCACTGTGACGGCCACCTGCCGAGTAACGAGGCAACTTTCTGGGATGACCCACATAGGAAATGGTTCTATGAGTGGTTGCATCCGCAAGGGCCAATGCATGACACAATTCGGTCATTCTGGCCGGACCGGAAGGCCATGTATACCTGTTCGTCTCATGTTTAGGGAAAATTCCTAGTCACTGAGTGTTATTCTAGGTTGGAACCAGAAAATTGGAGCTAGAGCGACCAATTACGGGACTCGTGTATGTTGAAACTCCCATTCTGTTGTTATCCTTGCTTCCTGAGGCTGACCTTCTGTTTTCTCAGATCGATTATGTCCTCGTCACCAAAGGACTTCTCCCGTGGATAAAACACGGCGACATTCAACCATCAATAAAGGGCTCTGATCACTGTCCTATCTATGTAGACCTTCACGAAGAAATCGAACTGGATGGTCAGAAGCTCAATCTTCGTGAGCAGATGCTTGGAAGTGATCCCCCGAAACAACCACCTCGGATCGCCACACGGTATTGGGACGAATATTCCGGGAAACAGACGATGCTCTCGAACTTTTTCAAGAAAGGGGCACAGCCCCTCGCAACGCAGAAACCCAATGCGGTTACAGAGACTTCGTCAGTCCTTACGCTCGATTTGGATCCGGAGATTGAGGAAATTCCCCCACCCTCTTCCTCTCAAGTAACAAGGACGTCTTCCCCTCCTCCAGAATCTGAATCCCAACCCACTCGACCACTGAAACGGAAAGAGTCTCCTTCAACCTCAGGTTTCTCCCAATCTTCATCATCTGCCACCACGAGATCGAGAAAGAAACAGAAGGCCGCCGTTAAATCCGGACAGACGAAACTCTCGTCGTTTTTCGCTGCGCCTTCGAAACGCTCAGAAGCAAACGAGTTCGAAACCGCTCAACTAGACCTCGACGATCCCTCGCTAACGTCGACGCAACGATCCTCCATTTTCTCTCAATCAGATGACCCCGAGCAGCTAGAGAGTGATTATCAGCTGGCCCGTTCGCTGGATTCTTCCTCCCAATCAACCCAGGCCTCCTCAACAAATCACAGCGGCTCCTCCTCACGGTCGAAATCCAATAAATCCACAGCCGCGTCGTGGTCGATGATCATGGCTCCTCTCGTGGCCCCGCTGTGTACGGTTCATAGGGAACCGGCGAAGGAGCTTACTGTAAACAAGCCCGGTCCGAATAAGGGAAAGAAGTTTTACGTTTGTTCGAGGTTTGTAGCACGTTCAACGTTTGACTACTGAAATGTTAACGAGTGCTCTTTTTTCGATGCAGGCCGGTTGGTCCGGGTTACGATAGAGGCAAGGCCGAAAGACTCAGAGAGGAAGTAAACCCGCAATACAAGTGCAACTTCTTCAAGTGGGCGAGCGATGTCAGGAAGGAATCCACGCGAGCCTCCACTTCGTAATCTCAACCAAAGTCTCAGCCTCGAGGGTAACGGTCGCTCGCCCATGATTCCCATTACGTTGTTATATAACCCTGCTGCTTTGTCCGCCTTGTTGATATTCACTATGCGCTAGTTGTATTCAAGTGGATGGGAGAGAAGGGCAGGCACAGAGCTAACTCATGACTGGCCGGGCCAAAAGCGACGACTCACCTCCCTGTAGATGGTGATTGATTGAGCGGCGAAGCCACTCGCAATGCAACTCGTCGTGGAGACCGTCGTTCACCCCGCAACGCCCTAAACACTCAAAGGAGCCTCTTAGACGCATTCACTCGGTCAACTGGGTTGCCTTGATGAAACTCAGAGGTTTGGAGCTCCAGTGGCGAGTGGTAATTGTATATCTGGGTTTAGTATTGTCACTACCAGCGATCGTCTACCTCTATGGCATAGTCTCGAGCGGCTGCAGAGATGTTGTTCCCAATGGTCTTGCATCTAGACTACTACCTCTATAGATTTGACCTCATCGCGAGTTGGAATTTCCACGACTAACCGGCGCCACCGCGCCTTAGCGTATGGGGTGACGTTGGCCCAACGGTACGGGGATATGAATCTGACTAAACCCTGGCAGGGGAACCACGAGCGCATAATTGATTGTAGGATTTTTCACGAATTGCTGATGACCCGCCGCATATTACCTTGAATCCCCGAGTAGCTGGCGATCTGGGAGAAGTAAACGTTGTAATCACACTAACGGGGATGGATTACGACCCAACAAAGTACACTTCTAATCGTCCTCGTTGGAACTCTACGCTCCCTTCGTTGATTCACACAACAGTGATCAGCCAATACCCCAGGCATACGGCCGACACGAACGCCAACCCACCGGTTGAAAAAAGAAAGGAAAACTTTGTCTTCTTTTGAAGGGGGAGAGAGACGGAAAAAGGGGTGTGAGACCGGTGGGTCGCGAGGAGAGACAAGAATTACAAATAAAATTAGACAAGAACAACGAAAGCACGATAGCGCGACTAGGGGTAAAAGGAAGGAACTTTTGGGGATAGGCCTGGGTCACGAAGAAGCCTTGGTGATCTTCTTCGCGGTTCCGATATTGGTATTATTGACCTGAGAACGCGGGTTAGAATAACTTGGAGGGTGGGACGGGGAAGAAGAGAAAAGTACCTTGGTGGCGAACCGCAAAGAACACAACGACTCGTTCATGTGAACGGACAAGGGAGACAGGTTCAACACCATCAAGGTTTTCGAGTTCCCACTCAGCGAGTGTTGCAGGAGGTATGTCAACTAGAACAGCTCGTCGTCAGCGGGTCTGTCAGTGTTCGGTGATCGCGAATGAGGATCACCTTAGAGTTTCTGTACGGGATATGCTTGTCACTCTTCCCATCTCCTTTCTCGCCCAACGCTGCGATGACATCTCCAAGAGCGCTCAAGCTCTTGTTGATGTTCTGCGTCTCTTTCAATCTATCCTTGTCATTGCCAGCTCCGCTCTTCTCCAGTCGTTCCGAGCCAGCGAGATCGACGAGGTTGAGCGAACCCTCGCAGGAATCCCCACTCGCCAGGTTCTTTCCCGATATCCGGAGAGTAAAGACTGAATGTGAACGAGAGGAGCGTTCGCTAGTGGTAACAGTTGAAACACAGTCAGCATGACCCGAAGTGGTTAGGGTTTGCGACATACTTCATGAGGGTAGCGGCAACCGTCCTTCTTGACTTGGCGAGAGAAAGCAATGACTGTACTTGAGTGGTCGAATGAAGAGGAACAACATTGACGTCAGTCACTCTCGTCGAAGTCTTGTCATGTTTGATCTCGTGCTTCTTCTTGTCTAACTCCCCAGTTCCGAGAAGGTCGTTAATCGTCTCGTTATACTGGCAATGCTAATCAGCGATGACGTCTTAGAACCACGAGATAATCTTACGATTTCGAGAAATTGGCCCTCCAACTTGTATTCCCAGCCTTTCTTCCTCGTCACCTCCGCAACCTGGAATACCTGTTCCACGGCACGAGGGATCATACCCTTGGTTGACTCCGAAAGTCCACCCTCCATTGTGAAAGATTTACCGGAGCCGGTCTGACCGTACGCGAAAATGCAGACATTGTATCCATCGATACAACTCTGGGCCAATTGCGATATATCTTCGAAGACTTCAGATTGAGTCGAATGTGGTTCAAAGACCTATAACGGTTTCATGAGCGACATCGAACTCGAAAATAATACAAAATCCGTGCCCTGTCAAAAGTAAATTGCCACGTTTCCTTGCGTTCCTGGCCCGTGGCGCTCTCGCTGGTCGAGTTCAAGACAATCTCCTTGTGATCGAGCCGGTCGGGGTACTCGATCCTCGCCGTGACCTCTGAAGGGTCCTTTGGTGTTTCGCCTAGCTCCGCTGTCAATTCAGAAGGCAACGGTGGTCGCACTCGACAGAACACCCGGATGTTCCCCTTGAGTTCTTGGACCATATTATGCAGTCGCCTCCGGGACGCCTCAGCTTCCTGCAAATCCTGTTCCAGCTGTTGGACCTTCCGTTGAGCATCTTCCAATTTGAGGCGGTACTCGGAGGCGGTGTAGGAGTTTGAGTCGGAAGAGGCTTGGACGGCGGTGAGTTGGGCTTGTAAGGCGTTGACTTGAGCCTTCAAAACGACGTGGGTGGTCGACTGGTCTGATATGGTAGCCTTGAGGATCGAGGAATGGCTCCTCTCGCGTGAAAGGTCTTGAGAAGAGAGTCGAAGGTCATCCTCTAATTCCTGCACCTTCCTGTCCCTCTTCCGTAGGTCAGCTTCGAGGTCCGCAATTTCCCTCGCATGTTTCTTCTTTATCGAATCGAGTTCGTCCTGGAAGTTCATAAACTCCCTCTTCTGCGAAACCTCCTGGCTCCTCGCGGCCGCCAACTCCCTCGAAAAAACCAGATGATTAGCCTGTAGTTCTGAGAGCCTAGCTTTCTCAGATTCCATGTCCGCTGCAAGCCGAGCGGCGTCGGCAGCTCGAACGGATTCGATCATAGCTACTTGATCCTGTAATTCCTGGAGGCGATTCTCGTCGACAGGTACTGGTTTCGCTCGACTGTACGTGGAAGACACAGACCTAACGGTAACGTTTCTGTTGGAAACAGTCGGCCGTGAGGAGGAGGTCCCGAGACGAGAGGAGACGGCGTTTGATTTAGGTGGTGCACTCGTTGCTCGTGTGATAACCCTTCGAGGACCATTGGTTGTTGTGGGTGGTTTCGAGGTCGTGGAGACGGGTTTGGCGAGTTTTGAATTGACGTTGGCCGTAGTTTTTGATGGACGAAGCGGAAGTTGTGTGACTGTGGTCGACTCTTGGATAGCGTGGAGTTTTCTTGGACGTTCTTGGTCATCGTCACCCGAGTTGATGGCCTTCCGTTTCAAACTGGCCATAGCGGGCAGAGACGGAGGCGGGGACGATGAAACAGCGATCACGGGGTGAGCTACAGTCGCGTTTTCGTGGTCAGTGTGCAGCCTGGGTAAGCGGGACATTTTGAGGTTCGCGCGTTGGACCACTGCAGTTGAACATTGAGAAAGAATCGCGCCTCGGTTAAACCCGAACCGCGTTCTCACAGTGGTCATGTGATCTTCACGAACTTAGCGCTCTAATTTTAAACTTATGCCTGTAAGTACACAGCTCGAAACTTCCCTGGAGAAACTGTACACATCCAGTGGAACTAACGATGAAAATTTACAAAAGTCTCAATTGACTCTGTTATCCAACTCCACGAATGACGGCAAAAGGGGATATGAGATTGCTGAGTAGATCAGCAGATGATCCGTCGAAAGCTAGGACCTTCGTCTCTTCCGCATCCCACTGCAGCTGATCAAGAAATTCAGCGGCGCCAGACATGTGAGCGACTCGGGCACACGTTGCATGAAGGGCAAGCAAATGGGGATCAGGTGGAGGAGCATCCGGGTGTCCTGAGTCGAACTCAACAACCATAGGAGCGCCGTCGACATGGGGTTTGGGACGGATAAAAACGCGGCGGATATATCCCTCGTCCCTCTCGCAAAATAAGCAGACTTTGTAACGGTTTGGCTGTGCATGTGATCAGTCAGTGTGATCAACAAGTCTCCTAGTAGCGCACCTGACTAGTACGTTCGAACCACAGATCCAACCGGTCGAATTTTGCGTGGAGATTGGGCTCTAACGAGAGCAGATTCCAGAGTTTGTGGAC
>Ga0307514_10004443_pt1 | contig 12910 bp, 8 predicted proteins | sample 16_EM_MG_FD_203088 | JGI IMG/M metagenome (GOLD analysis project Ga0307514, IMG submission 203088) | Populus trichocarpa ectomycorrhiza microbial communities from riparian zone in the Pacific Northwest, United States - 16_EM | ecosystem: Host-associated > Plants > Roots > Unclassified | place...
CAACTGATTTACCAATAGCTGAAGAGTCAGTGTTTTCCTGATGGACATGCCTCAAACATATCAAGGTTGGTTAATTTGAATGATTGTAGATTATATGGAATGAAAAGCCATGACTCCACATGTTTATACAAACACTCATTCCATTAGCTTATCGTGATTTATTGCTAAAGGGAATATGAGATGCCCTCACAGAGATCAGTTATTTTTTTAGAGATATATACTCCAACAAGTTGTAGACACAACACATTAAGAGGTTTGAAATGAATATCGTCGAGACAATATGCAAACTTGAGATGATATTCCCTTAATTTTTTTTTGACTCTATGAAGCATCTACCAATAAATTTACCGTATAAAGCAAAAGTTGAAGGCCCGGTCTAGTATAAATGGATGTATCCATTTGAGAGGTTAGAGATTACATATACAATGTAATCTTCAATATTAATTTCATTGTTTTTGTTAATTGAAAATATTCGTTTTATTTCATGCAGGTGTTCAACCTTAAGAAAAAGGTAAAAAAACAAGGCGTATGTCGAGACATCAATATGTGAGGCCTGTATTGTTAAGGAGATCTCAATATTTATCTCATACTATTTTAAGTCTCATTTGAAAACAAGAATCAATCGTTTACCAAGGTATGACGATAATGGTGAAGTGCATTCGAGTGGAAACTTGTCAGTATTCTCCAATCTTGAACGACCCGTACCTAAAAATGTTGTCAGGAGAAGATATTTGTCGGAAATAGAATTTAGACAAGCAAATAATTATATGTTATTTAACTGTGATGAACTGAGACCTTTTATTCAGTAAGTATATTACTTAAACTTTGTTATTAATGGACTATTTCTCTCATGTAATATCACAAACTCTTACATTGTTGAATACCTCGTAGGCAACATCGTCAATATTTATTATCTAATAACTCACAGCTGATCGAATCTCAAATCTTTCGATTACAAGATGAACAATTTACGACATAGTTCAGAACACATATAAGTACTTTCACAAACTCATTATATACCGGGATATTTAATTTCATTACAGAATTCTCGATCACTATTCATTGTTGTACTTGATATACCAAGTTTATAAAATAGAAAGGAATGTTAGCCCTACATTGTCTCTAATAAGTCTGGGTCCTGAAAGAAAAGGTGAAGTATTACAACAAGTATTTTTTTAATGGGTACGCGTTTCATATTGAAGAATATAGGCAGGGTAGAAAGACATATAACAATGAAGTTTGTGTTAAGGGATCAACTTCTAATGAGTTTGGAGTTGACTATTATGGGAAATTAGAAGAGGTAATTGAATTGCAATATCATAGCGAGCAAAACAAAGTATTTTTAATCAAATGCTATTAGTATGACACCACTGGCAGAGGAATCAAAGTAGATCCCCATCACGGCTTGGTCGAAATTAACTCAAAAGCTAGACTTAGCAATGTCAATGATGTCTTTGTTTTTGCCAAGCAATGCTAACAAGTTTATTACACATACACCCCTTTCTTTAGAAAGGATAATTCAAGAGTTGATTGGTGATCCGTATTGAAAACCAAACGCAGGGGTTATGTCAAGGTTGTTAAAAATGAAAATGAGTAATGTCAGAGATGATGTCTTTTTAGTAAGTAAGTTGGTTGAACCATATCGAGTTACTCCATCGATTGACTTTGAAGAAAATTCAATTTTTTTCCTCTTCGATAATATTTTTGTTGATGTTGACGCTGAGGAATTGAATGTTGTTTTGAGCTCTAGTGGACAAGCACAGGTCAATGAAGATGATGATAACAATGATATCAATGTAGAAAATTGTGTTGGAGCTGACGACGAGTCAATTGAAGAAGAAGAAGAAGACAATTATGACTAACTATGAAAGCACAAAAGTACCGTAATGCCACAAACGATAATGTAATATATAGTTATCGATGAAATTCTCAACAAAGAAGTATTTATTTTATAATTGTTATGTGAACTGGTGTTATTGTATTGTGCGTGTAACTTTCAATTTAAACACTTGCAGGATAGATAGATAGGGAATGCAGATGCAATCTGTTATTTACTATGCACACCACTGAGGGAAACACCGATGATTTGTGTTTGTCGAGGCATTCTAGAGGCGAGGGGAACTGTTCCCCCTCCCCCTGGAATTGTTCACTGTCAACACCACTGAGGGAAACACCGATGGTTTGTATCCGTCGGTGTATTCCAGATGTGAGGGGAACTGTTCCCTTTCTCATGTCAGTGATAATTAAAGTTCTGTCAAGTTCCTGAGGGAATTAACGACGGATTGCGAATTCCAACGCGTAGGTAATTAATGCATCTATGATTGTGTTATGTTTATAAATTTTTCCTGACGGAATCACAAATGGACCACCAAAAATCTAGAGGGTTTTTTGAAAATTTTAGTACGAAATGAAACTTTCAGGTAAATTTACCGAGGGAATCACCGATGAATTAATTAAAAATAATATTATTTAATAGTCCATCGGTAAAAATGCAGTATAAAACCCAACGAGACATTGGAAGTTCATTTTTTCTCTCATTTTTATAATCAAACGCTCTCTCTCTCTCTCTCTCTCTCTCAATTCTCACACTCTCACTCTCTCAATCCTCTCTTGTTTCAGGTCTTCTTAAGTATAATTAACAGGTATATATGGCGAATCTTTTGATATATTTTATTTTTTTTGGCTTACTAAAAATGTATTTTTGTTTTTTTTTCTATTTTTTGGTTCAAACCGACTGATTTCGGTTCGGTTATTTTATATTAAAAACCAAAACCCAACCGACCGGTTTTGGTTATGTTTGATTTGGGTTTGGTTTAGTTCAGTTATTTTATATTAAAAACCAAAAACTATATTATTTTTTAGGGTTTTGTTTTTTTGGACTTTCTAATGGGTTTGGTTTCGGATGGATTTGGTTTTTTTTGGGTTCTGTTTTTTTATTTTTTTCGGTTCAATTGGTTTTTGGTTTAAAGCTTATAAAACCGAACCGAACCAAATATTTTTTAAAATATTCGAATCGGTTTTTTTCTTGGTTCAATTTTTTTATTATTATTTTTTTGTTTTCTCAGTTTAATCAGTTTTTTGGTTTTTTTGCTCACCCCTAGTATATGGGAGGTGGTGATGAATTTGTTTTAAAAAAATCAAAACTGGTTATGCAAATATTCATTAAATTTGTGTAGATGCAGAGGGGGAAATCAACTTCATGTTGTGAGCACATGATCGCAGCTAGTTCTTCTAACAACGATGATGACAATGTGTCATTAGATGCCAAGCAAGAAGAGGCACCTGCATCGACTCACGACGCTGCCTCTTCCAGTGTTTTTTATAACGTAGAGGTGGTGTCCCTTCACAGCGGAATTAAAGCACCTGGAAGTACGAGGCACATTAAAAGGATTACCTTTCAATGTAAGTTTGTTTTGCTTTAAGTTTGTTTGTGTTTAACAATTTATGAACTAATATTTCATTAATTTTATCAATTTTCAAAAATTGAGGTCGTCTGGGTAATAACATCGGTGTTTAAATCGTCGATAGAGATTCCACTGTTTCAATGAAGTCAGATCTCCAGACATCTTAATTGGAAACCTCATGTCGATGCATTGTTTTCAAGATTTTAAGTTGGTGTTAACTTAAAATTTTAACTATTTTTTATGTAAATTTGTTTTCTTTATTTAGAATATTGATTTATTTTTCATAAATTTTTAATGCAAGGGTAAATTTGAATGGGATAAAGAAAATGACAATGTTGCGAGGAGGATTTAAGAGAATCACGCTGCAACTAGGTAACGACGAAAGCAATACAATAATTATTTTTTATTTTAAATATTAAAATTTCATTTTTCATTAACTAATATAATATGTTTGTATCATGTAGGTTGCATGATTTTTTGTTTGAAGCGCAAAAAAAAAACTAAAAAATATGTCAAGGAAAACGTTCTGTATGACTAGAATGACATGGGCGGAATATATTTAGCATGTGACATCCAAGCGTTTCACATGATACTCGTGGTTCGGTGTTGGGAACTAGAGCCGAAAAATTCACGGCTCGATTACTACGCACACCAGCGGCTCCGTTCCTTTCATTTTGTATGCGAAACGGATGGTAAGATTAATTTTAATCACATCTATCATTAATTAATTTGTTATTATTTACAAATATATTTAACTTGCAACATTTTTTTTTCTTACAGGCTACGACTCTTGGACGTGAGCCGAGCCCAATGGAGTTTTTTTGTAGAGACGCACGTGCAGAGTGAAGACCGCCAAAAAGGGGTGCAATAGTTCGTTGACAACCACGCTCAACACTTTGTGGTATGTTCGTTAAACCATTTTCTTTCGTAATTTATTATTTTTTTGAATTGAATTTGATGATTTTAGTTTTTATTTCTAGGAGACATATAATAGCCGGTTTTCAATCCAGATTTGTGGATGGAAGCAAGATCGTCTGGTGGACCCAATAGAAATCAAATGTATGGACTCTCTAACACTACAACCGAGAACTTACGGGCGACCCATAGTGTCTCAACCGTTGGGAGCTCGCAATCAGTATCGAGCACCCAGTCTTAAGAGTTTATGGCCTTGCAACAACATACGGCTCATCTCATCAAAAAATATAAGCAACTTTCGACGAATTATGAACAACTCCGTCAAATGGTCATAGACATGATATCTCAGATGAGTGGTACGTGTGCGCCTCTTTTTTTAGCCGTATGGTCCCAGGAACAACCAGCCTCCTTATTCTGCTCCTTGAGCGTCGGCATTGTTCTAGTTAAATTTTTATTTGAACATATAAATTTATGATGAATACTTTGATTTTATATTATTCAAGTTTATTTTTACATATTTCAATTTTATACAATTTAATTTTTTTAATTATTTTCTTTTTTTGTTCAAAACATTTTTTTAAAAAAATATTTTTAATTCTTATAGATGAATATACCGACATACATAATTCATCAATATATATATTCTAGAGGCGAGGGGAACAATTTACTTCATATGCCATTACAACAGTGTTACATCACCGATGAAATTATTTTTATTGGTATTTTACAGAGGGTTGGAATAAAATTACAATAAATGCCACTGCCAATCACCGACGAAATAATTATGTCGGTGTATTAAAGCGGGTGGTTTTTTTTTATGCATTTTCTGTCTGTAAAACCATCGGTGTTTTTTTTACTAATAGAAATGACATTACCAACGAACATATTACTGACGAACGGTTTCCGTTCATAAATTTGTCAATAAATTTTGTACCAACAGATTGTTAGTATAAATACCAATAAAAAGTTTTGTCGGTAAAACTGTTAATTCTAGTAGTGATACATGGATAGATAGATGGATATTGAGGGGGTGGGGTGCTTTAATTAAAGGCTGAAATTCGATCTACTTGATTGGAGAATACATCAAAAGTTTTAATAAATTGTCAGAATATATCAGTCTAAAATGTGATGAAGTAAACACTTGAAATGTTTTCAAGCTTGTGGAGAAGTTATAAAATCATGATAGTTTGTCTACATGAAATGCATGGTTTAGTACATAAAAGGTAAAGGTTGGATAGTGAATTTAGCTGGGTTTCTATTTAGTGCATGAATCCATCATAAAAGAGTTTCTTTAGTAGCTCTAGGAAGTTCTAAGAAGGAGATTTGTTTCCCTTATCTATGAATTCTTTTATTTCAATACAGGAAGCATTAAATACACAAATTGAAAGTATTTACAGGGATTGATGAATAACGTACTGATAGTAATAAGGTAGTGTTTGGTATGCTCGAGAAAGATGGATCATGCATGATAATGTTTTTGTAAAGTTGTTTGATGCACCTTTTAATAGTATAAAAATCAATTTTTGTCCGATCCAACATTGTTTTAGTGGAGAAATTCTTATCCCACTAAAAAGAGAAGGAAAAACTTGTCAAATTCTCTGCACAAGAGTTAACTTGAGTTGATCCAGGTCAACGTAAAGATAAAAATAATTATTATCATAGTTTTAAAACTTAACTAGGGGATCGACCAAGGAAAGGCATGGTTCACGGATTGGGTTGACTATTGACTTTGGTTAAAATACAGATAAAAGTGGTTATTATTGTATTTTTAAAACTTGACTTAAGGGTCGCCCAGGACAAGGCTTGGGTCACAGGTTGGGTTAACCATTGACCTGGGTCAACGTAAGGAAAAAAATGATTATTATCATAGTTTTCAAACTCAAATAGGATATTGACCCAGGGTTGGGCTTGAGTCATAGGGTGGGTTGACCATTAACTCAGGTCAACGTAAAGATAGAAATGATTATTGTCATATTTTTAAAACTCGACTAGAAAGTCAACTCGAAGCAAGGCACAAGCCACGGGTATTCTAAGTATACTAGATAGTCATCTGAAATGACTAATCTTCTTTCTCTTGAAGATATTCTAAAACATTCACTTTCACCCCTAATGTGCAGATGTTGAAATTTTGGTTCAATAATGACTTATTCCTCTTGAGGTGGTATTTCTTGAATTGGTTGTTCCTCCAAGATATCAAGAGGTTGATATATTTAGGGAATGACCAAGGCATTTTCATTCATGAGAGTATTATCTTGATCTCGTGTCTCCTTCCATTGTATCATTTGAGGAATAGAACTCTCATTAGATTCATCATTTTTTATAATTCGCATTTCTTGCCTCAGCAATTCTAAGAGTGTATGAGGGACAATAAAACTTGTAGTCTTTAGAATTTTCTCTCATTTTTAGCCATGCAACAATATCTCTCATTTTTATAATGTGTTCACGCACACTTCTTGTTTTCTAATGTTTCATAGACAACTTATTCATAAGGGTGCTAGCCAATACTTTATCAGAACTAACAAATTGGCTTTGTGAGCATCATACTTAAACGGTTAGATCGCTACCACCTCACATGTGCCATTTTTCTATAGCAAAACTTGATTCTATTAGCATAATAGGATCATTTAAACGCAATGCAAGGTCCGAATCCATACACCCTAATGTTAAAAAGATTTTGTCTTTCCAATTTGAAAAATTTTCCCCTTTCAAAAAGGGAATTCAAGAATCATTGTTCGTAAGATTATTAACAACAACTGCAATAACCTACAATATAAATAACATTTAAAAATAACATAATAATATGAAAAACATAATTATATCAAAAGAAAAATCTAAACCTTTACGTGGGTAGGTGTGCATTCAATACATAAGATTTACTTAATCACGAACATCTTGATCAATGATAAACATGAAACACCAATCAATAACTCAATTTAAAAAAAAAAAAGATATTCCCCATCATTTTTCCTCTCAACTAGGCAAACTTATGTAACCTCTGATATTTATATATTCCACAAGTCACCATGTAAGAAGACAAGCTCATATAGGCTCACTCGAGCATACTTAACATAATATATTACTCTTATCATTTGTTATAGACTCTCTACACATATATTTCTCTTTTCACACACACATTTCTCTTGTATTTGTTAACTTAAGTATACGAGGGTTCCTAGTTTCTAATTATTAGTCTAGAACTCGGTCTAAGAGAAACTTAATCACGTTGTAAGTTTTTCATGATGAGCACTTCATCAATACCCAATAAATGATTTTTATTCATGTTAATAATATATGAAATTATTCACAAATGTTTTTTTTTTAATATAATCAAGATTCATGAGTTTTCACGGGAAAAAAAAGGGATTGATTGTGAACATTTATTTTATATGAGTCCAAGAGGCCATATTTCATGCATTTGTGGTTGAACATGAAATTTGGCTTGGCCTGACCTTTATTTTTGACCGTCCAACGGTGGGCATGCATGTGCTTTTAGATTATGCCATAAACGACGCCGTTCCAGGCTCAACTTCAACACTGACACTCCAACAATCAATATAAAGAAAATAAACCACCTCCAGAAATCGAATATTTCAAATTGAATTACTTACTCTCTTTCTTCTCCACTCGCTCTCTTGCACGGCACCTTGCGCGAGCCTAACCTAGGGTTTCTCTGCAACTCCAAAATCGAATCCCAATTCCTCTCTCTGCTTCCTCAAAACCCTAGCTAGTAGGGTTCTTGAATCAATCAATCTAGGCGAGTCTACTTTTAGGGTATTGGTAGTTAGGGTTAGGCAAGATCGTAAAAAAAGGTGGTACTTTTGCAGGTTTTTGTTTGATTAGGTCAAAAATATGTCAATGGATTATGATTATCCACCGCAAGAGAGGCAATATGGAGATAACGTCCTTGCCTTTAACCGCCATAGTGACGAAGAGCATCAGCAGCAGCAGCAGCAGCAAGAAGGTTTTTATGAGGAAGAACAGCAACAGCAGGAGGGGGACATAGGTAGTGGAGGAATTGAAAGAAACCTATCAATGAATCATCATCATCATCATCACAATCGTGACTCTTCTTCTGCAGGGTTAGTTTGTAAATTTGTAATGTTTCTGTGCATGTAGGGATTTTGGTGTTTTCTTCTTTTAGAGGCTTAGATTAAATCAAAAGCAGATTGCGGATTTCGCTGCTGAAAATGATTGTGATTGGGGAAATAATTTGTGGGTTTTTTTTTGCTGGTAGAAAACTCTTTGTTGGTGGTGTCTCCTGGGAAACTACTGAAGGTAATAATACTTTACTGTTTTAATAATTTGTTGTTTTAGAATTATTAATGTCTTGTAGGATTGAATTGAGCATTTGAATTCCTACAGTGGCTTGTATTTCGAATAGCTAACTTGTTTGGTGCAGTTTTAATTGCAAGCTTTTTCTGTGTGGCTTTGTAATACATGTGGTGTTATCTAGTTACTTTTGTGTTAAAGAATCATGGCTACATATTTTTGTTTCATTTCTTTTGGTTTTTTTGTGAAATATACGTGCCATCTTGAGGTTTAATCATTGACTTGTGGTGCTGAGTGCGCCTGATATTTCACAATGGGAAGAGTTTGGATATTGTATGTGTGACTAACAATTGAGAACTTTGTGGATTGCATTATAGATATTGAATTTAGCTGTGTAGTTGCATTATATGTAAGTCTATGGAATGGTTTTGGAAATGGTCTGTTATATTTCGTATTGGCAGGTCATACCTTGGATCAAATTCCATCAGCAATAGGAATTGTGCAACCTCTAGTATTAGTAATCTCTTATGAACACAATCTAGGGTAATTGGTTATCTGCCTTCTCAATTGCTGCAAGCTAGTTTAGTATTAGTAATCTCTTATGAACACAATCTAGGGTAATTGGTTATCTGCCTTCTCAATTGCTGCAAGCTAGTTTTCTGACACTAAGTCAAGAAATTTGAAGAATATGTGCCTTCCACCTGTGAAGGATTGCTGCTTAGTTCTACAGCATGATTACAGCTATATGGATAGGGTAGTTGTTAGCTTTCGCTTGCATGTGTACACTGCCAAAGGACTTGTGTTGTTCATAGTTCTAATGTTATTAGTACTTAAGTGAAATTGAATAGAAGATGAGGATAGATGAGAACTGATCCAGTGTCAGGTTTAACTATTTTTCATGCGTGAAATTGTGACCAATGAGCTTAAAATCAAGCAGCCATGTTGTCTTTTCTTTTTTTCATCATTTGTATATTTTCTGTTTTGTTATCCTAGGCCATTAAATTCTCCTTCAACATTTTCCACCATTTTATTGTTTCTGTTAGGCCTGTTTTGTCATCTTTTATCATAAAATTCTCCTTGGGTAGAATTGTCTCTCTTCTGTGCTAATATCTATCACATCCTTTTGGTTTCAGAAACGTTCACTAATTACTTTAGCAAGTATGGAGAAGTCATGGACTCTGTAATAATGACTGATAGACATTCTGGAAGGCCACGAGGGTTTGGGTTTGTAACATTTGCTGACCCTGCAGTTGCTGATAGGGTTTTGGAGGAAGACCATGTTATAGATGGCAGAGCGGTAACATTAACTCACTTATTTCCTGACAGCATAAGATGTTTAAGGCGCTGATAATTTTATTCATTGCTTTTTCATTATAAATGGTGGAATTCTTGGTATTTTGGAGCTTACACTGTTGTATTCTTATTCCAGGTGGAAGTGAAGAGGACAGTTCCAAGGGAAGATATGGACGTTAAAGGAGTAACAAGAACAAAGAAAATTTTTGTTGGTGGAATACCACCTTCTTTGACTGAAGGTAGCATAGCTCAATTTTCATATTGAATTTCCCTTTTTGAACGAGCTAAATTTATGTGCTCCCTTGACTGTATTTTCATATTACAGATGAGTTAAAGGAATACTTCTCTGTTTATGGTAGCATTGTAGACCACCAGATTATGCTAGATCATAAGACTGGAAGGTCTAGGGGATTTGGGTTTGTCACATTTGACATTGAAGATGCTGTAGAACAAATCTTTTCAGAGGGCAGAACACATGAGCTTGGTGGTAAACAGGTAGGTTGTATTTCTGCTGAATAGATATTCCTGTCATCCTACTGGTTGTTTATGGCATGATCTTGTGAGATTTTAATAGCTCAAGCCCTTCAATATAAATTTTAGGTGGAAATAAAGAAGGCTGAACCAAAGAGAACTGGTGGTGATTATGGCAGTACAGCAAAGTCTTATACTGGATTCAGCAATGGTGCAGGTGGCTTTGGTGCTGGCAATGGTGCGAGTGGCTTTGGTGCTGGCAATAGTTCTGTAGGTCGTTATGGTCGAAAAATGGGCAGAGGATATGATGGGTATAGTGGCTATGATGGTTATGGGAGTTATGGGAGTTATGGAGGAAACTACCCTGCAGGCACTGCTGGTTTTTATGGTGGTTATGGTGCATATGGTTATGGTTTCGGGTTTGGTGGGCCAATGATGTATGGAACTGGTGTCTATGGAGGAAGTGGTTATGGCATTCCAAGTAGTTACAATAATGCTGCCGAGTATGGTGGTGGTAAAGCATATGGGAGAACTGGTGATGATGATGGTTTTGGCAGCGGTAAAAGGTATGACAATGGCGATGCTCTTGGTGGTGGCTATGGTAGTAATAAGGGGTATGCTGGCGGTGCAAATGGTGGTGCTGCTGTTACTGGAAGGTATCATCCTTACCGTAAGTAACGAGGCAATGGCATCAAATCCTGGCAATTTCATATGAAGGATGTCATCTACATGCCTGGTAAGGGTAGGGGCTGTTCTCAGAAAACTGATGGATATTCTGTTGCAATTATCGTTTATAAGGAGACTGAATTGGTTATAGAATGTTTCTTGTAATTGTGAAAACGCAAATTCAAATTATGGTACTTGGCCCTAGGTTATCGGCTCCTTCCTTGATAGAGTTAAAAAAAAAAAAAAATACAACTTAGCTGGAACTCTTGTACAATATGTCAGTTTTACCGTTAGATAGAACTTTGTTTTAAACTTGTGTTGAGTTGATCAATGTCACTGACCACTCTGTGCACCAACCACCAAGGTTTATTGCACCAATGCTGCTAACCATTGTTTCGAGGATCTGTTTATGTACATGTATTTATTTGATATTTCTGGAATTAATTTCAGTCAATTAATCATATAATTTAATTAATGAGGTCTCTCTGTCTGCTATCGTAAGTAAGCATATTTAAGCCCCTCTTTGATAGTGTGGTCCAAATGGATATTTGTAAAATTTCAATTTTTTTATTTAAAATTATTTATTTTTATGTTTTAGATTATTTTGATAGTTGATATAAAAAATAAATATTAAAAAATAAAAAAATATTATTTAAAAAAAATAATTCGTAAAGTAACTATTATTTTTTTAAACACACTCTAAAATTGAACCCTACAGAGGAATGGAATCTGTAATGGAAAGATGATACATAAAATTGTGTATTTTAATTAAAGATTAAAGTGGGAAGTTAATGTGTTTTTAGTAAGAAGTTAAAATAGATACAAATACTAATATTTTATCTTAATTGTTTTTATTTTATTTTATATATTGTCTTATATTTATCATAAGAGGTTTCCTATTACATATAATGCATGATGTAAACATAACTAATTCATCTTAAATTTAATTGGAAAAAAATTAAAAATAAATAACAATAATCTCTTGGATGTATTATGAAATTATATAAACCATCCAAATGATTTATTATTGTTTAAAAAATAGTTAAACTATTTTTTAAAAAAAATGAGAGATGATATTAATTAAATATTAAATAAAAAACAAAATAATAAAAAAAAGCTAGGTATTAATATTTATATAAATTTGTGAAAATTCAAATAAATATTTGTAACAATTCCAATGATTTACATTATCGAGTAAAAAGTATATTTTTAAGTCCAAATATCATGCTTTTATTCATGTATTTTATTCTTTTGGATGAAAACATGTTTTTTTTTTTTTATTAAAAGCAAAGTTTTTTAAATTAAAACTTATCTATATTTTTTATGTGATTGTATGAAAAAATAAAAGAATGATTAATTTGTGAAAATTATATAAATGTTTACAATAAAGAAATAATAAAATATATATTTTATTCTCATTGAATATTCCACAATAAAGTTGTTTTTTTAAATTATATATATTAGATTCATATATAATTATTCATAAAACAATTTCTAATATTACCATAAAATCTATAATCTTATTTAAAAGTTATGACATCACCGAACAATTTTATAAACATCATCTTAAAAGAAATTTATAAAAAATAATTAATTAACAAAAAAAATAGAAGATGATGGATCAAAATTCCCTTAAAAAAAACAAGTAAGGCATACCTGGCCTGAAAGCAAAAAACCTAAGAGCCCCGGGGCTTGGAAGCAAAATGACTAGGCACCCTAGGTTGGGAAGCTAGGCTCATGTGTTGAATTATTATTATTATTTTTTTAAAAAAAAAAGATAGACGATATATTATTTACCTATTAAAAAAGAAAAAAGAGATTGATAAAATTTTGTTCGCCTAAGCAAATGATATTTCATTTATTGTTTTTTTTTTTTTGTCATATCTAGTGAT
>Ga0307514_10004444_pt1 | contig 12909 bp, 16 predicted proteins | sample 16_EM_MG_FD_203088 | JGI IMG/M metagenome (GOLD analysis project Ga0307514, IMG submission 203088) | Populus trichocarpa ectomycorrhiza microbial communities from riparian zone in the Pacific Northwest, United States - 16_EM | ecosystem: Host-associated > Plants > Roots > Unclassified | place...
TCACACAACACTTTATTTAATCTTGATATTTTATAAGTATATGACTTAGTAATAAGTCCTTATAATCTACAAGACCCCTACCTTTACATTTTTTTAACTTAATAAAATCTCTTACACCAAGCCAGGCTTGATCACCCTGAGCTTCTAAGTCTATACACCAAATCTGTGTACACAGTCCTAGTAGCCAGAAAAACCAGTATATTCAACTAGAAACAGACCCAATATAGACCAGTAAAAACCAAGTAACAACAGCATAAAAAACTACTAGGAAACAACAATAAATAATAAAAGAAATCCCAACAGAGATAACAACAATAATAATAAAAATCCCAATAGAGGTAACAACAATAATAATAAAAGAAATCCCAACAGAGGTAACAACAATAACAATAAAAGAAAACCCCAACAGAGGTAACAGTAAAACAAGTAAAAATCACCTAGCCTGCAAAGAAGGACCAGGCCAGAACTGAGGAGGCAAACACCTCTCCACAGAAACAACAATAACCTGCTTAGCCTCATCCAAAAAATACTCCTCATCCCAACCCCAGTTCTTACCCAAATTATACTAATAAAAGAAATTCCTCTATACATACTCAGTAGGGCACTCCCTATACTGCTCCATCCAACACTGTACCACATACTTAGGAGTAAAAACCCTACTACCCCAAGAAATATCTGCCAAAGAAACAGGTTTATTCTCCTCTATCCTAGAAAATTCATTACCCTTATCAGCACTAGGGTAAGGCCACTCACTCTTCTGAGTATACAAACCAAAATACCTTTCCATACTCAAAGGCATTATAAACCTCACCCTCTTCCTCTTAAACTCAGAAGGAATCCCACAAGGCTCAGACTTAGCTCTGCTCCTGTAATCCCTTTTGTGCCTAGACCTCAACTTATATAAAGGCTCAGGAGCCAAATAATCATCACGATTATCAGAATCCCTCAGATTAATTCTCCTAGCAACCCAGGAATCCTCATAGGTAGCAAGGTTCCTCATAGCTGAGGTTCTGATAGCCATTATGTCTGGAAGTATGTCTGAATCAAGTCAGCAAGGAATATCACTAGGAGAAATTATAGAAACTCCTAAGAAAGGAAAGAAAAGAACTACTAAGAGGAAAGCAATGACTGAGGAAGAAATCAAAACCTTACAACAAAAAGCTGATCCAACACCAAAAAAGACTAGATCAAGCCTAGGAATACAGGAAGTTTCAGACAAAGCAAGAAAACTAATAGTACCAGACATGGGAACTATTAAAAGAGGAATATTTGAAACCCCCCCAATTTCAGACAATACCTGGAAAAGAAATGAAAATACATGGGGGTTACATATGAACCAAGCTATGGTATATTGCTTAGTTCATCAAGCAGTATTACAAGAAGAAGAAAGAGAATTAATACTGAAAGCAGTATTCCTATACTCAATATGGAAAACTCCAGCAGTACATGGGGAACTAAACACAGAACTGGAAAAAATAATAACAACATTATTACCAAAACCAACATACAACATAGCACAAGGAATGCCTTAGCTTGCTATAGAATGGCCAACAATAGAACAATACCTACTAGTAGGAGAGATAAAAGAATAAATAATCAATGAAACAGCAACTCAAATTCATGAGATATCTGATAAAGATAGTGAGAAAGATTTTGAAGATATACTAGAAGAAGAAATAATCAAAAGCACAATACAAGCTATGGAAGATAAATTGCAGGAATTCCAAAAGAAAAATAAGGAACTAGAAAAGTTGCTAAGAAAGAAAGGAGTTCACTTTGAGAAAGACAAAAGCAAAGACAAAGCCAAAGATAAAGGCAAAGGGAAAGCTAACTTACCAAAGGATAAGAGCAAACAACAAAGTAGTAGTGCTCAAGGAGGTGCTCCAGGAGATAATGATAGTAGCTCAAGTGATAGCTATATAGGAGGTGAGAGTGGATCTGAATCAGACAGATCAGTCAGAGAAATTTCACCAAGCCAGAAAGAATGGGAAAAATTAACAGGCCAAAAAGGAATTCCCAAAATCATCAAAAGACAGAAGAATGCCAACAAGATAGTCAAACTCCTACAACCAGAAACATTTGATGGAGAAAACCCCAAATGGAAAAAGACAAAGACCTTTGACCTCTATATGCAAGAAATATTAAGATGGATAACTTACCAAGGACTAAGACAGGACAAAGAGGAATCAGTGGACAGATTCAGCTGGATGTGTACTGGAATAGCTCTCAGTTGGTATAACCAGTATGTGATGGATAAACTAGTGAAAGAGAGAAATATCCATGACTTTATCCTCTATCTCAGGAAAAAGGTGGTGCCATCAATTGCAGCTGATCTAAGATGGAAAGAGTGGGAAGAATACAAACACAGCAAACTAGGCCCTAATGCAAGTGTAAATAATCATGCATAGAAATACCTAGAATTCTATAATGATTGTTTAGATAAGCAGGGGAACAAAATGATCAACATGTATGTATTAAAGCACAAGTTTGTTGATAAAATATTAACACCTATCAGAGTGCCTCTAAAGATACAGATCAACTGGGATATGTCATTTGAAGAAATAATAGTAGTAGCAGAGAAAATACAGGTGCTTAATGCACATGACCCTGCAAGAGGAATAACTACCCCACAAGGCACATATTACTACAAGGATGGAAAAAAGATAAGGCAACAAACACCAGAAGATAAAGGCAAATCACTAGGATTTACAAAAAGTAATTGGAAGCCTGGACAAAAAAGCACACCTGTAGGACCTCCACCTGCAAAAAAGAACTTCCAAAAGAAGAAACAATTTACACCTAGACAACAGTAAGATAAGCCTCAACAATATAGACAAATAGATGATAAGGAAAAAGATAGATTAAAAGCAGAAGGAAAATGCCTCATCTGTAAGAAACCAGGACACTATGCTAGGGACTGCCTCAGTAAAAAATCAATAAACACTGCATACAATCAAGTCCAATATCAAAGCAGACCACCTACAAATCCATGGAAAATGAGAAACCTAAGATCAGCATATTAACAGGTAAATACTGCAGAAACAACTATTATAAGATCACCTACAGATAGTAGAAAATTCCTCATACCTCAAACTAACAGAGTTACTAATGCAGTAAAAGTATTAATCAATGGACATGAAGTACATGTATTACTGGATACTGGAACAGTACATGGAAACCTAATATCTAATATATTCACAACAATCAATAAGATCCCAGTTCAGGAAACTGAACCCAAAATTCTAGAAACAGCAATTAAAGGCAGTAAGTCTAGCCTGCAATATAAAACCCTAGCAGATGTGGATATACAAGGATACAAAGAGCAAATACCATTTTATATGTGTAATCTCAAAATATGGGATGCTATTCTAGGAGAACCTGCATTAAGAGCAATTAATGCAGTGATCCATACTGCAGAAAATAGAGTCACTATACAACCAAAAGGAAAACCTGAACAAGAATTAATAATAATAGATAAGAAAAAGGAATCACAGATAAGTACAGCCTCAAATTATATTGCACCTACAGCAGAAACAATATCAGACTATTCAGGATCAGAAACACCCAGTAGGCATCTACAACAATTCTTACTAGAATGGGATACCATACCCAATAAACCTAGTAAATCCAAAAGACAATTAAGCCCTATCTCAGAAAAATTAGAAGAGCTAGACATACCTCCTACTAAGAAAGTAAAAACCTCAGAAGAATTATTATAAGAGGAAGATCAGATAGAAGAAGATCTAGGATATGAAACAGACATAGAAGACTACTGGGAAAATCAAGATTGGGAAACTTTAGTAAGATATGACCTAGAAAATCAGGACCCCCACACAAATGATGAAAATCAACTAGAAAGACTTATGACTCAAGCTCAATGGGAACAAGAATACTGGATACAATTACAATAAGATGCAACTAGATTACAAATTAATCTACCAGAAAATTACATGTCATATACAGATATGATAAGACAGGCACACTAGCAAATATAGCCTGATGATATAGAAGAACTTGCAGATCCAAAAGTAGAGCCTGACATCATCTGTAATTCGCTACAGATTGAGGACAAATTTAACCCTTTCAAGGAGTACCCCCACTTGTTTCCAGAAAAGAAACCACTCATGTTACCACTATTAAGGAAACCCATGGAAATCATGCAACACAAAATAAATGTAATTCAAGAAAGTACATAGATACTAAAATGGAAAGATAATAATGAAATGTCAGAATATTATATCACTCAAAAAATTAATAAGGAACTAGCAACAGGCAGAATGAGAGCATCAAAATCAGACAACTGTATATGGATGTTTACTATACTAAAAGCAGACAAAAAAGAACCTAGATTCCTGATAGATTGTATACTCAGAAATAAAGTCACTATCAAAGACCTCACACTACTACCTAATGTTAAAGGAATAATTAATTGGGTAGCAGCCAGAAAATTCAGATCAAAGTTAGATTTGACTGATGGGTACCACAATATCAGAGTCCATCCTGACTCAGTCAAGCATAATACAATATTAACTCATATGGGAAAATTTGACTCACTAGTCATGCTGCAAGGAGACTGTAATGTACCTGCAACTATGATGAGAGTTATGAATTAGCTACTAAGACATCAACTCAACAAAACCTACAAAATATATATTGATGATATATTAATTGCCACACATACATACAAAGAACATGTAAAAGCAATCAGGGAAATAATGGACATTTTAGGAAAAGCCAAAATATGGTTCAACAAAAAGAAATATCAGATATTACCACAAAGATTAGAAATCCTAGGACATATTCTCACAGATAAAGGATTACAAGCAGATCCCACTAAGATTAAACAGATCCAAGATTATCCTGTACCCACAACAAGAAAACAATTACAAAGGTTCATGGGTATAGTAAATTACCTTAGAGGGTACTGCCCAGATCTAGCAAGTATATCCACAGGACTTGCAGAATTACAAGAGGAAACAAAACAATTCAAATGAACTCACATGCATCAAAAAGCATTTGAAAGGTGCAAGGAATTAATAATGACAAATCAGATATTACAACTAATCAATCATGAATCAGGAAAACCAATATACCTTATCACTGATGCAAGTCAGATAGGCATTGTAGGATGGATAGGACAGGAAGATGAGAATAGAAAGATAAGACCTACAGAATTCTATTCTAGGAAATTGAGAAACTCTCAAATGTACTATCGAACTTATCAAAAAGAATTATTTGCTATCTATGACTCACTCCAACATTTTCAAAATACCCTGGCAGGACATACCTTTATAATCCTAACAGACCATGGGCCCTTGGAAAATTTTATGAGTCAAACTCAGAAGAATGTAGTAAAAAATAGGTGGCAAACATGGATGGCCTCATGCCCCTTCAATTTTACTATATAACATATTGAAGGCAAGAAAAATATCATAGCAGATGCTCTAAGTAGGTGTGGACTAGAGAAGTATAATACCATCTCAGAATCCCCTCTAAAAATACCAAACCACAACCTACTTCCTACCAAACCATCTATCCCTATTATAACTAACTCCAATTTTCTCCAACCACCTACCACCCCACTACATACAAAAATGCCTGCCAGATTCCACAATATTGCTGGACCTTCAACTGCTCCTCACTGGCAAACAGTGAACTATGACTACTGGAACCAAGATCCAGTTGAAGAAGAAAGTGGTAATACAATTACCACTACAGTAGTAACCACTAGAGCTCAGGATCAACAAGAGGAAAGGTTAGTAAAATCAAAAACAAAAAAGCCCAATAAAATTAACCAAGTACCTAGGGACTTTGAGGAAAACTGGAGAAACTTCATTGATGAAGACTGGACAGAAGAACCAATGGGTATGTGAACAACAATTGATAATCCAGAAAACACAACTAATAATCATTCAGAAGACTGGGAAGACTGGGAAGTAACCAACCCACCTAAGGACATGGAAAACACCATCAGAAGGTCACCACCACCTAGGGAAAATAAGTGGACACCTACCCTGAATGGCACTCTTAGGATAAGAAACAATGATCCTAGGAAGTGTAAGGATGAAGTACCAGAGGAACTTAAGTTCCATCATCCTCCTCCTTCTCCTCCCTCTCCCACTACTAGCTCTCTCTCCAACAAAGCCTTTTGTTGGAATTGCAAAATGAATGGGCACACCATGAATGAGTGTTGGCAACTTCCTTACCAACAGGATGTTAACACTTGTATATGGTGTGGAGACACAGGACATGCAACTCAGAAATATACTTTTGTTATTAAGAAAAGCCCTGAGAATTTCCCAGGTAAAAACCCAATAGCAATAAATCAAGAACCACAACTAAAAGAACCAGATTTTCCTGCACTCCCCCAACAAGCACCTCAAAACATGAGAAGAAGGACTGTTAAGTACAGCAACTACAACCAAGAAGGACACAACAGAACCAAATGCCCAAAACTCTACCCTATGTTTTCAGGAATTACCAAAAAAGACTTCCCCAAATACAACTATTATCAAGAACACCACCAATGGAGAAAGTACAACATAAGAAAGTATGACTTGAAAAGGAACTTAGGAAAAGAAAAAATGGTAGAGCAGGTAAAAAAGGAGGAAGAAATAGTGGGATGGAATGAAATGTAGCTAGATCTGGAAGTAGCAAAATGGGTTCAAGAGAAAGAAAGAAAAGAAGAATATATGGAGGCAATGGAAAAAGATAAGAGCTATAGTAGGATATATAAGGATATAGAAAAAGGAGGAAAGATAAGTGAAATGCAGATTAAAGATGGATTCCTATATGGATATAAAAGAGGAGGATAGAAACTAATCATTCCAGATAACTTTGATATTAAAGGTATGTCAGCCAAAGAATTCTTACTACATGAAGCCCACAACAATACTGGTTATGGAGGACTTCAAAAGACATACTCATACCTGACAGAATATTATAGTTGGAATGGATCTTACTAAGATACACAAAAATTTGTGTTCTCCTGCAACCTCTGCCAATTAACCAAAGGAACAATACAATTACCTGTAGGACTGTTAACATCTTTAACAATACCTACCAGACCTTGGAACAATGTTAGTATGGATTTTCTTTATATAAAACCCATTACTATTTTATTAGAAGATATTTTACCTGGATACAAGCCAGAAAAAAGAAATAGTTCACCTGAAGTGACTTTTCAAAAATTGCTTGTTATTCAAGACAGACTCACAGATTTTACTTTCCTTATACCCTACACTATTTATATCAAAGTACAAGATATTATTGAAATATGGGAACAAAAAGTAGTACCTATAATAGGTCTATCTCAATCTATTATTTCTGATCAAGACCCTCTCTTTATGGCAAAAGAATTTCAAAAATGGTTACAAGATAAAGGGATTGAGCATAAAGCCTCCTCCCCTTATCACCCCCAAACTGATGGACAATCAGAAAGAAAAAATAAGTCAATTATTCCTAAGTTTGTTATTGAAGAAAGCAAAGGAAATAATTGGATAAAAGTAGCACCTAAGGTTCAAACCCAGGTGAATGCTAGAATAAGTAGACCTAGGGGAAAATCTCCTTTTCAAGCTCTTTATGGTTTCAACCCAAAACTGGCAGCAGCAGAACTCCTACACCCTATACCAATATTCTAAGACCCTATACAAGAATATTATAATGTGGCTAGCAATCTAACTCAAGCCAAAATACAACAGTTAGAACAAGCCAACAAAAACAGAAGACCTGCACCAGAATACCAAGTAGGAGACCAAGTCCTACTATCAACTCAGAACCTCTCACCCTACTCCAAAGAAACCAAACTCCACTTCAAATGGATAGGACCATTCCCAATTACCCAAGTCAATAAATGGAAACAATCCTACCATCTAGACCTGTCAGAATACCCAGAATTATTCAGAATCATACCAGTATTCTACACAAATCTCCTCAAAGCCTACATCCCAAATAATGACACAAAATTCCTCTCCAGAATGTTAAAAAGATCAAGAGCTGTGGACCAAGAGCTTTACAAAGTAGAAAAAGCTGTGAAATTTAGGACAGAACCAGGAACAAAGAAAAAGCAGTACAGGATTAGATGGCAAGGATATTCAGAAGCAGATGACTCTTGGATAAATGCAGAAGATATAAGTTGGGATGTGTAAGCAGAATTCTGGAAAAATGGAAATAAAGAAGCAACATACAGAAGGAGAAGAGGAAGAAAAACAAGAGATGGAAATACAAGACCAGAAACTCTAGAAATGATCAAGAAAGAGAAAGAAAGAGTCCTTAAAGGTATTGCAAAGACAGCACAAAACATCAAGACAGCATCACAACACCTCCTCTCCCAACTCCCTCAAAAAACACTATACAAATTCTGTTATCAATTTGGACACCAAACAGAATACTGCAAGAGAGCACTATAGATTGTACAACAAAATCAATGTTGTTTAAAGTGTCTAGGAAAGGGACATAAGGACACAGAATGTAAGTTACATATTATGTGTTGGTACTGCAAAAGTTTCAACTATAATACTTTTGCTTGCCCCCATTTCAAAATATCCCAAGACCCCCAAAACTTCAGACAACCAGGACCAGTCTATATTCATCATTACCTAGATGATTCAATCATAGGACATGAGGAATGTAGTAGTGACCTAACCTTCAATGTAACGGAAAGGATTTGGTTTATACCCTCAGAATGGAGAAACAAAAGACTTATAGATGGAAAATTCATGTACCCCACAAATGTTCAAGCAATGGGAAAAACCAGGTACTGAATAATTTGGTCATAGAGGAATGTAAGGAAGACATAAGTGCGTTGCGACTTTCTTATTTCTTCCATACACCCACCGGGAAGGACTACATTTCATATATTTTACAAGGATTATGTAACTAGGTAGCGATACTACCTTAACAGGAGGATTTCATTAAGAATCAGATTACTTTTGCACACATGATTTATTTCATTATCAGATTATTTTCATTTTACTAAAGCGGACAGAGAAAGCAGTCTCAGTTGGGAAGATATAAGGAACTGCATTGGGCGGAAGAAAGAAACTCTTTTAGGCGCGGAAGTGAATCTCAATTAAGATGGAAAACATTGTCGGGCTTGGAATTCGAGACTTGGCGGAAGGCTCAAAAAGCTATAAAAGACCACGGGATTGTCCTTTCTCTTTCACTTAGTTAGATCAGATCGTTTTCATAGTATCAACTTCAATACAAGAGATCAACCAGTTAATTCCTAAGTCCCTCCGGGACTATTACCCTCAACACATTTATCACCTACACTTTATTTAATCTTGATATTTTATAAGTATATGACTTAGTAATAAGTCCTTATAATCTACAAGACCCCTACCTTTACAAGGCCTAGGTGCAGAAAATCATTGAAATGTTTCTCATTCAAGAAGGAGGCTAGAAGCTTATCCATTTAGAGAACAAGGTGTTCTGACTTGCAGAACTATTGGTGTGTATTAGATTATTGATATAATATATCCCATTCCATGAACTACTCCTGTTGGAGCAGAATATGCGTGAGTGCATCTCGTTTCATCGCCTCCCATTTGTCTCTAGTTTTAATCCTGGGGGAAGTGGGATCAGCCATTGCCACTTGCTGGCTAGTACCTAGGAACCAAAAGGACAAAGGCTCCACCCGGCTATGCGAAAGTGCAGCGTAAGGCACAGCCCATATAACTACATATCGACACCGCCCACAAACAATCACACATCGTGCCAAGGGGGTTCATTGGGGGAAAAAACCGAAGGGTGCACGCATGCCAGTTGTATGGGGCCACGGCTAAATCCTACAGTCTTCTAGGGTGAGGATCCTCAGTCTGGGCAATCCTCATCTCACCGTCTTCAGCTTATCGGATCTCTGCCCACACTTGCCGCTCGACTGCTGTCACAATTCGAGGGAGGAGCCCAGCAGATAGTTCAGGCAAATCTATTCGGTGTTACCCAGACCTCAGGTGCGTAATCACCTCACGCATTAAGGGGCCAGACAATGAATTCTCCAAATAGGCAATTGCAATCCGGATCCTAGATTGGGCCATAGATTCACGTTGTACATGTACATAACTATACAGAGTGGTAAGTTCCATAAGTGATTGCTCAGGGCGGGCGTGGCGGAAGGGGGAGGGTGTTGCCTAGAATGTGGTTCACTTGTTAGTATGCCCATTGGTGGGCGACGGGAGGGGAGGATGATGGAAGAGGCACGGCGGGTCCCCGGATGGTGCCGGGAGGCGGCGAGGTTCCTGAGGCGGTAGACCTTTGCAGACATTGTCCGTAACCAAAAAGCGGGGGAGGGCATAGCGGGGAACAAAGCAGCGGACGCCAGGGCGAAGATAGAAGTGTGGGTGGGAGAGCTAGAGCGGATGCACGTGCACAGACCTGACACAATCACACCGGCTGGCATTCGGCAGGCCTTTCCGCTATACACTAGATCGCTGGATTAGGTAGTAGACGCGGCCTCTCGCCATAGTGTACATAGAGTGCACAAGCTCACTTGCACGAAGCATAATTACTACATCATATGCCCAGGTATATAAAAACATATATATCTACAGTCATAACCCTATCTGGGCCCCGGCTATCTAAGCCTCTTGACTAGGCATGGGCGTGATGGAGTCAACAAGATTCTAAATTTAGTGCGCAACAGCAGGTCGGAATTGAGGTGTCAGTCATTTGAGATGTACCGTATCAGGAACTTCAATGGCCGTGTCAGAAGGTCTGGGGAAATAATATTAGATTCTGGATTTGTCGTCACTTGGAGGCTAGTTTGGTGGGGACAGGTGGCGTCCTCCCTGGTCATTTACATGAAGGGTCCGGTACAAGTCACGAAGTTGCGGATGGATAGGAGGCTGTACCGCACTACATGCTATGACTGGGATCGTTAACACTACATTAACACCAGAGAGGCAGTTTGGATTTTGAGTTGGAGAGTTACACCGGCGTGGATTACGTTTTTCCAGTGATGGATGGGGCAGGCTGCTGCGGTCTATCGCCATAGTCTAGATAGGCTGAATGCAGTCATTAATTAGTCAGCACACAAGTTTGCAGGGCGAAAGCCAAATCAGGTCGAGTTCCGATCACAAGATACATCAATGGGCCAATAATCTGTTGATATAGGGAAATGTCTGCAATGTTATCACCTTCTTGATATTTCCGCAAATTATGGTTGGGATCCAAGGGTAAAGTAACGGGATTGCAGGACATCATACCAAATCGTAACAGTAATTTGTCAACGTAAGTTCGTTGTGAAAGGCTGAGTTGAAACTCTGATTTTAACGCTTTCTTGAGAGCTTCTCGGTGGCTTCCCGGAGGTCCAAATAAAGTGATATCATCCACATAGATAGCAACGAAAAGCTGATGCTTCGAGTGGATAAGTACACATGGGTCAAATGCCGCGACAGTAAAAGCCAGTGGTAACAAGAAAGTTGTTAAACGTCCGTACCATGCTTTTGGGGACTGTTTGAGACCGTATATAGATCGATTGAGCTTGGCACAGTAACCAGCCTTTTCATATCCGTCTGGAAGCTTCATATAGATTTCTTCTTTTAAATATCCATAGGGAAAAGCTCCCTTTATATCTAACTGATCTGGAGTCCATCGGAAGTGACAGGAGAGAGCGATGAGTAATCGTAAGGAGTCATAGCGAATCACAGGGGAAAAGATTTTATCAAAGTCAGTTCCAGGTTGCTGAGAAAAATCTTGTGCGACAAGTCGAGCCTTATATCTAGAGATTTGACCACTAGAATTTCGCTTGATTTTAAAGACCCATCGGCAACCAACAATATTGTGGTTTAGAGGTGTAGGGACAACAGTCCAAACATTTTGGTCACTAAGTAGCTGAAGTTCCTCTTGCATAGCCTGATTCCATTTTTCAGCGTCAGGACAGGTACGTGTTTGCCTGTGTGTTCGTGTTTCAAGATCATCTTCAGTTGTAAGAAGGGCGGAGGCTAAGATGGCTTCGTGAGGAATTCTGGTACTGTGATTGTCTCCCAAGTAGGTTGTGGAGTAGCACGACTTTGATGTGAATTGGTAATATTGCACTCGGAAGTTTTAACTTCAAACATATGATTTGTCTTTGTAGATACTAGTAGAACTTTGTAAATCGATGGACTATTTGTATAGCCAACGAATATAGCAGGTTCAGCTCTTGGGTAGAGCTTAGTTCCAGGAGACCGACGTTCTTTAGGAATATGAGTATAACATGGAGTTCCGAAGGGTTGTAGATGCGAGATTGTAGGCTTAGTGTTGTATAGTACTTTGAAGTGGTGTTTTGCCTTGCAAGCTAGAATGAGGTAGGCGATTTCGAAGATAAACAGAGGTAGTACATGCTTCAGCCCATAGACGCTTATCGAGATTGAGAAGCATTGCTTGCATCATAGTTTGAATAGTTCGGTTGTTTGAAGTCTTTGGGTACTGAGAATGCTGGAGTACGAGCTGATCGGAGCCTCGATTCAGTAGCGATAGACGGTGATGCGGAATCCTGGTCTGTAGGCGCGGGACCTGTCATTGGATCTGTGGGTGGGGTGCCAGTGGGCCAACCGGGCTCATAACCTATTGAAATTAGGTTATAAGATAGAGGCAGCGTTGTAGTTGAACGTTCAATGAAGGAGAGCTTCAATGGTAGAAGAAGAGCTTTAATGATAGAGGTAGCGAGAATATTATTGAAATTAGGTTATGAGATAGAGGCAGTGTTGCAGTTGAACGTCCAATGAAGGAGAGCTGGCGATCATATAGATTTTTATGCGTTGTGGTAGGAAGGCTATTTCGGTGAAGGCAAAATAATCTGAACATAAATGATCAGAAGCTCCGGAGTCAATGATAACAAACTATGAGAGTTGTGTTAGGCACAGCGGAGTAGGTGTATATGCTAGATGCAGACTTGTATGCTGGGGCACGGGAGTCGAGTGCGTAGAT
>Ga0307514_10004445_pt1 | contig 12908 bp, 11 predicted proteins | sample 16_EM_MG_FD_203088 | JGI IMG/M metagenome (GOLD analysis project Ga0307514, IMG submission 203088) | Populus trichocarpa ectomycorrhiza microbial communities from riparian zone in the Pacific Northwest, United States - 16_EM | ecosystem: Host-associated > Plants > Roots > Unclassified | place...
ATAATCATGAACAAAATTGGAATTGCGATCAAATTCTGCAAATGCTACGTCATCAAGCGATCTTTGTTTAATTTATGTAGTTTCATTGAATAATGTTAAACACTAGTTTTTTGAATAAAATACAATAAAAAAAATAAAAAATAATTTTTATTTTTTATTTTACTAGATCAAACCTGTTTAAATACATTTTAAATTTTGGACCGGAACCGGTTCGGCGGAAATAGTGCAGCACGCGAACAGTGCAGCAAGCTGCACTATTCCTGCTAATTAATTAGCAGGATGTGCGCATGTAGCAGAAAGGCAGGAACGCGACGAGAGAAGCAGATAATTTCTGCTTCAACAAAACAACGTTTTCGACGCAGTTAACGGTAGTTACAGGTATAGGGGGTGAAATGAAATTAACCTAAAAATAAACTTTTGTTTTATATAATATCAATATTTATCACGAGAATTTTTTTCTTTTATTTAAAAAATTATAATTTTTTAATTTTAACCTGAAAAATCAAGATACAATTTTTTTTAAAAAAGAAAAAGATTTTATAATAGATACATGACATTGTAAAAATGAATTCTATCTCTGGAATTTTTAATAATTTTTGTTTAATTGGACTAGTTGATTATGAATGTGATTTTTTTTTTTTGTGATTATGGTTAGTATTATTGTGATTTTGTCAAATTTTTATTTTCTATAATGTTATATTTATTTTCAAAATCTTGACAAAGTTTACAATTTTCCAAGAACTAAATTATATTTATTGTAAAATATGATAACTAAAAAACTTTCCACCAAAGACTTTTTTGTATAAAAAAATAAAATATAAGGATAAAAAAATTAAAAAAAAATCAGAGAAAAAAATATACAAATTCAATGTCAATTTTTAATGACATCAAAATGACAAAAATATATAATGATAATCAAATATATATATATATATATATATAGTACAAAGATGATATCAAAACAAAAAATAGTAGATGGATTTTTTTTATATAAAAAAACAAACTAAGAGATACAGAGAAACATTAACCCTGTAAAGGCTTAACTCTATATATATTACATTACAACAAAAACTAAAACATGCAGCGAATTCATTATTAACTTTGTTATTGTATATTTTATGGATTATAATAATAGTAATTCCTTTAACTCTAACATTAAACTTCGACTCAAAGATAACTTTATATTTAAAAATTCTTAATATAAGAATGACGCTATAAAATTAGTTAATTTTTTTTTAAGTTAATGTTTGATATTTTTCTATGTAAAAAAATATTGTTTTATAATAAACAAACAAAAAAAAAATTTATGTTTATTCTTCAACTTTATATTGAAATTTATAGCTCAAAAAACATAATATAATCTCCTCTAATTAATCCTAAAGGATCTCTTTTGAGTTGCAAGCTAATGGTTATAAACTAATAATCAACTAACATAATTACAATAGTGAAATAAATCTCTAAACAATGTCTAATGAGCCAGAACAAATCTAAATTAAAAATAATTATTCAATATTAAATAAATAAGATAGGATAATAAAAATAAAGTTTTCAAGCTAATTTCATATATTCTTGGCAGATTTTATACCTAACTTCAAACATGTCATTCTTTTTTATTTAGATAAATTACTAGACCTATCATGTATGACCGAGAAGCTTGAGATTTCTAGTTTTTTTTCCAACTTGAATCGCAGTAAAATTTTACTTATAACTCTAGATATGTCTTAAATAATACACAAAAATCTAGTCCGATAAATTCATCTAGTAACTTGGATTTTTTAAATAATATTTTGCTGAATTCTATTTGATATAAAAATTTATCACAATATGGTTTGATGTATATAGTATTTGATTGAAAATTTTATTTTGATTTGATGCATGTACCTCTGCCGTAGTCAGAGAAGCACAAAACGTGCCCAGTTCGGAATAACCCACATATATCCTCAAATAGAAACTCGACGAGATACCTCATTTTTATTAGGGGAAGGTCGTTTCTGCCACCATATGTGCCACCACCAGAGGCAAATGACCTAACTTTTCTCCCACGAATATAGGAATCTCTTTAAAGTATAACAAGCTACGACTAGCTAGTTAGTTAAACAGTTACATTATTTTTGTAGTTTGCGTGGTGGGAATTTTGGAATGGATTTCAACTTTGATGAATTTCTGAGTTCTGGTATCGGTGATGATAATTTTGAGTGGCTGATCAAGTTTCTAAAGGGCATGCTAAAGCCACTGGCTGCTACAGCAGTGGTGCTTATGGCGGTGATTCTGTCCTATATGCAAAAGCTTGGTTTGGAGGGAGAGATGGTGTATTCGATTATTAGATCCTTTCTTCAGCTCTCTGTTATTGGGTTTGTTTTGCAGTTCATTTTCAATCAGGATCATGCTGTATGGATCATCCTTGCTTACCTTTTCATGGTTCGTATTAATTTATTTTCTTTGTTATTTCTGTTCTACATCAATTTTTTCACTTGGAAGTTCTGTATATTTTAGTTTGATAAGAAAATTTAAAGGCAATAAAGAAGGATATATCCAAAGGGTTATATGAATTCCTCGAGCTGCTTCTGTATATCCTTTTTTTTTTTTTTGAGATCATATCAATACAGTATCTATGCGTTGAAAAGTTATTTATTCTTTCTGGCTCCTTTTCTCATTAATGAACTTAGCTTAATTCAACTGATCATGTGCATGTCTCGGGTTTATTTTCCTTTCTTTTTGACTCGGACTTTCCATGATACAGGTATGTAATGTTAGCTCGGTCTTTGCCCCATATGGAAGAACACAGAGAAAGACAGAGAGAGAAAACAAGTTTAGTTTTGTTTGTATTAGAGACAAAAACATGGAATTTCTTAACCGTAGATGTTAGCTTTGGTTTTTCTCTCAACTAACAGTCCTGGCCATACCTAAAATTGTCTGAATTCTGACTTCGCTTCCGGGTTTGACCAAAAAAAGCAACAGGAACAGACTACTTCTTGTTAGTTTTCTGCCTTTCCATTTCTGGTTTTTTATATACTTTTTAATGTTAAATCTCCATTTTACCGTAGATAAATTAACTTGGCTGCTTGCATCTTGAAACTTGCGTGTCAAGAAAATCTTATCCAGAAAATTCCTACGATCCGTCTGAAGTTTTTGTGATTCTCTTTCTAGATTAGAATTGAAGGAATTTGGCAGCTGATTCCTTTTCTGCAAGACTTCAATTAGGCTTGTCTCACTTTTTTTTTTTAAAAAAAAAACAATTATTTCGAGTTCTTGACATTGTTGTTGAATCCCCTGACAGGTCTCTGTTGCTGGATATACAGCTGGACAACGTGCCAAGCAGGTTCCTAGAGGAAAATTTGTGGCTGGTGCTTCTATCCTGGTCGGAACTGCAGTGACATTGGTCCTGCTAGTTGTATTGAACGTTTTTCCCTTCACTCCACGGTACATCATTCCCGTTGCAGGCATGATGGTTGGGAATGCAATGACAGTTACTGGAGTTGCAATGAAAAGACTCCGCGATGATATCAAAGTCCAAATGAACCTGGTATGTTAAAGACAAAAACTTTCTAGGAATCTATCATTCAATGCCAAGTGTAATTAGTCCCTCAATTTTGATTCATTTGCGATGTTGAGAGATTCTCAAATCTGCAATTTGGCAACAATTTCCATATTCGATTTGGGTGGTTTTTGTGGCAGGTAGAGACAGCATTGGCTCTTGGAGCAACGCCGCGTCAAGCCACACTTCAACAAGTGAAAAGGGCTCTAATTATTGCGCTTTCACCTGTACTGGACAATGCCAAAACCGTGGGTCTCATTTCACTTCCTGGAGCAATGACTGGGCTTATCATGGGAGGAGCTTCTCCACTAGAAGCCATTCAATTGCAAATTGTGGTGATGAACATGCTCATTGGTGCATCAACTGTTAGTAGCATTATGTCAACATATCTTTGTTGGCCAGCTTTCTTCACCAAAGCTTATCAACTAGAAACCAAGGTATTCTCTACTGATTGAAGTTTCTGTGGTTTTGCTATGATCAATGCTCTACACGAAAATGTAACACTTGAAATGGCAAGGGATCGGTATCAACATCTGATAGAGCCACCATCATTGTAAACTACTCAAATATTGAGCAACTCTGATTTCGAAACGATCAGGCAGCGCACCTCTATGTACTCACCTGAAGTGTTCTCGCATTATTTGTTATGGTATGGATTGCATGATCTGACTAAAGTTTCCCAGCTGTCGATGGATTTTATAATTATGATCACTAAAGTCTTCCTAGTAAAGAAATTCTTTTCGTAATTTTAGTGATCATGAAGAAAAAGTCTTCCTAGTGAGTGGACCTCAGCCCTCAGCCTAAAAAAGAAACATTACCTATAAGATGTACCTGCACGGGGGAAGGTGTTAACAAGTCGTGGGGAAGGTGGACTTGATGCGCATCTAAATCTACGTAAAACAAAGCGATAAAGGAGCAACTTGTGCAAGTAGGCTAACCAACCCACGTGTCATCAGAGATTTAAACTAGAAAATTTCAGCTGCTCGGTCTCGGATTCACCATAATCCTGGACCATTCGCATTGAGAATCAGAGGTTTTCATTGGTCTTTTTCCAAATCTAAGGTAATTGGCACAAACAGTACTATAGTTCTGGTAAAATCTCATTTTGTATCCAATTCAAGCAAAATTGCCCATCGCAGGACGCAATTTATAACTCTCATTGAATAGAGACCAGCAGAGGTCAGAACAGACAGGCACAGATATCATATATGTTTATTGCATGTTGTGTATATATGGAGAAACACATATAACCAGACAGTTTACCTGTGAAGATTGTTAGAATGCAAATGCATGTTCTCGATTTACAATGTTAGGTCTTATTAGCTGGATGCCCAGTGGTGCTTGAGACAATATAATTAGCTTTATTCCCGGTGATCCCAGATTGACTTCCTAGAATTGTTGAGCTTGCATTATTAGGCGACGGAGGATTCACGATAGATTTGTTAAAACGGCCACCAAATGGACCATGATAGTAAATATTCCCCGGAGGATCATAGGAGCAAACAAACAGGTGACCTTGAATATTGTGACATAAAACATGGGCGCAGCCTACACGCTGAGTCGCATTCCATACAATCTGTGTAAAATGCCCGCAGACACTGTTGTTGATGCATTCATTTGTATTTGGATCGTAAAGATTCCTTTCATCACCCCAATACTTGACTACCTTGGATGCATTCCAGTGATCCCGTAGAGCCCAGAACAAGTTTTCTCCATAAGGGCTATTGGGAGAGTGTAGCAATTTCCTGCAGTTATCAAGGCGGGTGTCGGCCCACCAGCGAGCATATCCAGCTAACTTCTGGTCCCACGCCAAGAGTGTTAAATTGTGGATTTCCCTGATCTTGTTGTGAGCAGCAAGGAATTCAGCAGGCGTTGATAATTTAGCAGCCAGCAATGGTTTTTGTCGATTTAATTTCCCCGGCCTGGACAACCTGACAGAGTCAGCATGGTTAGGAAGGGAGAAAAGGAGTATGATTGCAAGAGCTGCAAATCTCCACATTGGTCTTGCTTTCGCCTTAGAATTATGGTTTAGGAATATGGCCGCAAGCAGGCCGACGAGCTAGCTCTCAACAATGCGAGAGCGGCTGCAGGAGAGGGATTGAAAAGATGGTTGTCTAAATTAGCGGCATTTTTCACTACCATCAAGTCTATAATTAGGCCTTGCCTGTGTACCACTCAATTGCTAGAACCATACAGCATTGTTTAGAACTTGGAATGCGTATTTTTTTGTCTATGACAAACTATAATTGGACTGCTCAATTACCAGAACAGTAAATGACTGCTTTTGAATCTAATATATTCTAATTTTTTGACTATTTTCCCTACCCAAAACCTCCTCTTACTTAATGTGTAGAGATTCTGCCATGGCGTTGAAAGTTTTTTTAAATATAGAAGAACGCTATACTGCCATTCAAAAGTTGTGAGAAAATCTTAATCGACTCCTTCAATCCAGATTACATGTTTTTTTTTATACAAAAAAATATCATAATTAAATGGTTTTCGTTGAAAATTTGGATGGATGGAGATTGGAGAGCTCAATGGAAATTCTTGAATAGTTTGAAAATATTTATAAATTCTATGTTTTTTATAAAAAAGGAAAAAAATAAAGGAGGACGTGATGCATCCTGCGCGCCCGCCCCGGCGTAATCCAGACAGCACCCCCGTCAAATAAAGCGCAGCGGGAAGCGGTCAGCTCACGCAAACGAACCAAAAACTTAAAAAACTGCCATAACTAATAACTCACTCTCACAGGCTCACACCTTTTTCCCTAAATCAAAACCCTATCGATATCGGATGAACACTCCCTCATCATTATTATCAGCTCTTATTCTCAATCCATCAAGAATTTATAAATTCAATCGAATCTAAAAGCAATGTCGATATGGTACCATCGCCAACATTCTAGGGTTTTTTCTGTCTTTGATTTTCCTCATCTACTATCCAGGTAAAATGAAAATCTCGTCTTTTCAACTGTGTTTTATAATTGATTTGATGGGCGTGTGTTTGGTGACAAGAATTGTATTATCCACTGTTGTAACATTGGATTCGATGAAAATATACAGAACACAAGAGTGCTTAAATGCTAAACCAGCCATATATTTCAGTTGTAAAGGAGAAAACATAACTGTATTGCCTGATGTTAAACAAGTTAATGTCTCTTATACTTTCGAAGAATCTTGGCATGTAAGGGTTCGCTTATTTTATATTGAATTTCTTTTTTTTTTATAAAAAAAACAGAAGATAAAGAGCAGATGAAAACATTTACTTAGCATGTGAAACAGAAGATTAATTCAGATTCTTACGCTCACCGCAGATGAATTTTACTAGATTGCAGCAGAACTGCTCCATGCTGGGTTCTGTTGAACCCTGCCTCTAATAATGCTAGTAGAATTCTCCACTATTATCAGCCAGCACTTTAGTACAAAAGAAACTCAAAACTGATGAAAGTGGCAGAAGCTGCTTCAAGAAGTCTTCCTAATTGGATCTTTATTCACCAGAAGCCGTTCAATGTTTCCGAGTCAAGCAAGGCCAGTAACCGAAGAGACCTTCCCAGATGCCAATCTCATCCGGGTGCTCATACCCACCATTGCACAAGGTATCTCCCTTCCTCTCATCAAACCAGGACTCGTACCCCGACCAAGGACTATCATCATAATAAGAAAACTCGGTTTCTTTGTTTTCATAAAGGCCAGAGTAAATGTCTCTCTGTTCTTCACCTTGGAAGCATTCTTCTCTGCCTCGCAATCCACTGCCATTCCCATTGGTATCAGTACTGTTGCCATAGGAGGAGAGGTCATCGTCCCAGGAATCCCCGAAGGTGAGGCAAGACTCGTATTTGCTCCAAAAATCCCTCCAATTGTTGTATGGCGGCTGCTCATCTTCACAAGGGTTATTTGCATAGTAGGCCTCTTCTTCACTATATGCTGAAGAAAAGAAATCTTGGAAGGAATCTTCCTGGCAAGGAGAATCAGAGAGTGATGGTGGGCAAGGATAGCATATCGCTTCAAACAACGGAGGACAATCTTCATACACTCCAGGGATATCATAACTGTCAAAAAACAAAGTCGGACAATCTTCTGCGACGGCTGATTGTGGTTCTTGCATGTGATAATTAGAGGAGGTCATGACAGATGTAATTCAACCACTGACACTTTCTTCGGACTCGGTCTTAATGAATCGCTGCAATTAGTCCTCCCTATAAATGGTTTCATTTTTCCTGTCAATTCCAGTATCCTATAGGTGGGGTTTGAGAGAAAGAAAGTGGGTTGTTTCGGCACCAGCCTTCTAGGGGATTGCCCAATCTATCACCGCCCATATACTGTTGAGATTCTATCGCCATCTCTGCATCCTTTTACCAACCTAGAGACCCTTTTGAAACCGAATATACCAGGGAAAAAAAACAGAGAGCATGCATAAAAGATTGGCATCTCTAGATTGGTGTTGAAAGCCAGAGCATCTTTACGCAATTTCCCTGTCACTAAGCACAAAGTAACCATTCCCACTTGCTAGAAAAGTGTCTTTCCTCCTTTCATTTCTTTTTTTGTCATTCTCGTTTCTGTTAAAACCACAACATTTCTATTGAAATTCACCGGACAGTTCTGGATGAGTTCTATTGTGGGCCTGGCATTTTTTTTCTTAGAAATCTGATTTTCTAATTTCCAAAATTCACAGATTTTTAGGCATGTCAAGATTTGCACAATCTGGAACGAGGTTACCATTTGACATGTGTTTGACAAGTCAAAGAACATTGATCAAATAACATCACCAGTTGGAGAATTTTAGTCCTTTTAATCTCAAAGATCGAAAAGAATTGCATTGGCAGATTTAAACAGATCAGTTTGACAGGAAGATCAAACCAAAAGAGTGAAGTCCTAATCTATAACTATAGCAAAGGAAAAGGAAAAAAAAAAACTCATTTACCATAAGTGAAATGCCAATCAACAACAACCCTACAAACAAAAGGTAACATAAAAGCTAACAGCGCCCACCAAGAATTTTCACTGATCTCAAGGATGACTGGTGTCAGTCACCAAGACTTGGACGATTTGCTCGGCTAATGAACCTGATATAATTTGATGCCTCTTTGGATTCACTTGAGATGGCAAAGCCTCGGTTCTTGGTTTCAAAGAATCATCCAACAGTGAAGGAATTCCATTACATGGAGAAGTTTGAAGTACTTAAATGCCTTATGACTGTAATGAACACTAACTTGCCTGAATCTTATTACGTATCCAGTTTTGTTAGTGGGATCAAAGATGATGTTAAAGCCAATGGTGAAGATTTTGAAGCCAGTCACCATGATGCAGGTCTTTGAACAAGCTAATTGGCAAGAGTCGTCAAACCCAGCCATGATTAAAAGAAGCAGAATGGCTAGTAAGATGACTATTTCAGTGGGTGTGAGTAAATGGACAGGACAACAACCTTGAAGATCACAAAAAAAAGAAATAGAACAATAATAGTTGGATTAATTCAATGGTCCAATTCATTTCCTGAAGACGTTATTTGGGAGGGATTAGAGAAGAATAAGATGCAGAATTTTTTGATGGGGAGGGTATTGTTAAAATTACAAATGAAGAAACAATAGCATGCAGCAGCAATAGTTACATTTTGCACGTGGTTGTAATGGCAGTAGTTAATTCAGCATGTGCTAATAAGTCTCTTGTACTAGGTAGTTAGTTGTGGCTGTTAGTTTGGCAGTTAGAGTAGCTAAGAAGTTGTTAGTTACAATTGTTAGTTGGAAAGTGTAAGTTCGTCACTTGAGGTAGTATAAAAAACAGTGGACGTAAAAATGAAGCACAATTTCTGAATCAACTCTTCTTGTTCTGCATCTTCTTCTTCTCTCTTATTTCTTTCTAGACTTAACTCGCTAGGCTGTAACCTAACAAAGGGCAGAATCAGGTTGTGCAAGAAAGGCGAGGGAGGTGGCATTGGAGACAATGATAGTGGTGGTGAGGTTGCGGGCATGAGCCAAAATTGCTAGGCCACTAGATGAGAGAGACGTGACCATAATGTCTGAGCAGAGGGATCCAATGGTGGAAGTGATAGAAATGAGGGCTGCATAAAGAAAGCAATCAAGATCCAAGAACGAAGAGAGAAATTAGAGAAAGCATCAAAATCTAAGAATGAAGAGAGAGTCATGTATATTGTTGCAGGTGGGTGCTGGCTATGTTTCCTGCCTTTTTCTTCTGGGCAACGGTTTTAACAGAATATGGTAACTACGATACTGACAGGAATAGTTCCACACGCTTCTTCTATCACTCAACAAGAGTGTGGATCATCATTCGCAAGGCTAATTATCTCATGTATAAATAAAAATACAAACAAAAGGTGGGAGCAGTTTTTTCAAATTCAGGCTCCTGGTTAAATCCACAAGGCTCAATGCTGCAAATACCACAACACCTTGGAATTATAACTTTGCCAATGCATATAGAAGGCTTAACAATCTCAAAATATGCATGACATGCAACACAAAATAAACAAACAGCTAATATGTAAGCAGTTTGTTTGTAGAAGGTATCAAGCTAAACTAATTTTCAGTACAAATTGAAAGCAAGGATAATTGGATATGCATTCCTTGAAAACATTTTTTTAAAAAAAAAACCAAGAGCATGAATAATAGGTTGAATTTCTGACTATTCATGATGATTAAAATTCATGCCCAGCTAATAGATTTATGACTATAGGAGAGTAATCAGACTCCATAGACAGAGCAGGGGAAGTCTTTATTTTACACAGTCTGCTGGTTTCAGTTGAATTAAGGGACCTCCAGCACCTTCAGATTTGATGAAGCCAAGACAGCAGCTATCTGATCTCTTGACCAATATACTAGAATTAATTCTGGTCCTTGAGATCTTTAATCCAGCCACAACACGGCAAATTTTGCCAAAAAAGGGCTCTATAGAAGACTGGCAAGGACAAACCGAAAGGAAGTTTATGCTTTCTACTTGATGATCTTGCTAGCATCTAATACAGTAGTGGTATCGTATTACAGCACAGTTGAATGTACATGCACTAGACTCCCACTTTCATCTCTCTTTAAACCCTTTTCCTTTTGGCATAGGACAGCAGCCCCAATCCTGTTCAAAAGTTTATATTTGATCTGATTATCCAGGAAAACCTTTCATACTAAACTTTCTGACCAGCTCAATGAACAAATAAAAAGGAAAGGATCAAGGTTAAAATGACCTTGAGCAGTTTAAGCAGGGCAAGTCGGATCGATTTAACTAATCAGAACTCCTTAAGGAGCGATTGAAGTTGTCCAGTTCCTTGGAATGTGAACCATAGATTTCCTTAATAGTGTCTCTACAGCTACTGCAAGCAACATAAGAGAACAAAGATGAAACATGAGCATATGACTAAGGTCACATACAGCTAGAGCCTTGCGTGAAAGTAAAAGTAGATGGACCTACCCGCATGCCTCCTTGTTGAATTTCTTCTTAGTAATGCCATACAGTGACTCGAATATATCTGGCTCCACACGACAAAAATAGGGACGATCTGAAAGAAGAAGAAAGCCCGTAGAAAGCAAAACGTTTACAAAATTAAAGATGACAGCAAGAAGTTGATCAAGAAATGGAGCTAGCGATAATCACCACTCACCAGGGTAAATTGAGCACTTGCGTGTGCTTTTCTCATAATGTATACACCATCCATCCGGGCCTATTAAGCTTTTATAAAGCTGAAAATCCATAATTCAGCAAAAGAAAAGGAATTAACAAAAAACAGTAAGAGCTTCGCTACTCTTTTGGTTTCTTTTTTGACACATTCCGTCGAACAAATTATGTGCATTGTAAATATTAAGAAAGCGAACCTCTATATCAGAGGGGTTTGTGAAGATTTCTTCAGGAGTGGCGAAAGCAGGGCCCTTAGCCAGCTTGCAGCAAGCACCACAACCCTCCACGCACCGCCATAATGGCTCTTTCTTGCTGGTACCGAAGCCAGTGTTGCTAAGTTTTGGCGTTGCCCCGGGCACTTTTGCATTCTTCAACTTTCCTTTCTGGGGTGACCGGCGCGCTGCAAAGATCACACTATTGAAGCAGGGCAGAGAAATGGCGGGTGACATATTCGAGGATTAGATGGATTCTTGGGAGCAAGAAATTCGAAATAGCTCCTGGGCTTTGACAGTAAATGAACTCCACGACGAAACGTGTAGTTGATTACAAAAAAGCATCTGGGTAATCCTCCGTTGTACACAAAATCGATTTCAGAATTCAGATTAATTTCGCCAAAAACCCTTCAAAAAGACTTGAATTGATATTTTCATCCCAAACCTGGCAATGGAAATTGCTCACCGTTTTATTTGATCTTCAGTTAAGAATTTGAGCGGCAAATCTTAACAAAAACCATGCTTAGTTTTTTGGGCACAACAGATGCACGCAATGCACAACCTAGCCACAGTTGATTCGAAATTCAAGTTCGGTGGGACCTCATTATAGGGCAGAAGCACGCACTGATTATTTTTTTCTCCAGTTTTTTTGCGAAATAAATAAACATTCAGCTCCATCCACACTAAAGTTGAGCTCATAATTGCCATTTGCCCTAGATGTCCTGGGATAATATTGACAGGCCATCCAGTTTGTAGGTTCTAAATCCAGAAAAGCAAAAAATAAAACAAAACGAATTTGAATGCATAGCTCTCCATACCAAATGATTAAAATAGGCTCCCTAATCCAAATAAAAAGTTTCAAATTACATCTCTACTTAGCATATAAAATGTTTGACCATCTAAATAGAGCAAACTTAAGGTCTTGGTGACGATTGGGAAGTGCAAACAGGTACACCAATTCCATTGGGATGGTGCATTTCAACGTGACACGTCACTATCTCTCGGGGAGCGGTTGTTGTCCTCATAATCATCATCAACGGGGCTTCTATCATCCCTGGGACTGGGAATGCGGCTGCGACCATTAGTCTGAGGACTTCTATACCTCTCATCTCGAGGGCTTCTGCTTCTGCTTCTTCCCGTGGGGCTGCCACTGTACTCTCTATCTTGCTCATCATCCAGTTTTCGAGATTTGGGAGAAGGGCGTGGGCTGCCTTCATCAGGTGTTGGGCTGCGCTTCCTGGCCTTTGTACTCTTTGGTTCAGGGCTCAATGACCTGTTCTCATTCTCAACACTTCGCTCTCTCTTCGGTGGTGGGGATCTTGATCGGCTGAAAAAGAACAGAAGATCCAGATAAACCAAAATACAGCAAATGAATAACCCAAAAATCATCAAGAACACCATACTATGTGTGATATGAGAAGATTGCATAATCATATGCTTTCAAAGAAAAACCACAGACCTGTAGCTTCGACCTCGGCTATAACTTGGGCTGCGGCTTCTGCCACGGTGAGGAGAGCGTGATCTACCTGGTGATCGAGAGTAACTCTT
>Ga0307514_10004447_pt1 | contig 12907 bp, 11 predicted proteins | sample 16_EM_MG_FD_203088 | JGI IMG/M metagenome (GOLD analysis project Ga0307514, IMG submission 203088) | Populus trichocarpa ectomycorrhiza microbial communities from riparian zone in the Pacific Northwest, United States - 16_EM | ecosystem: Host-associated > Plants > Roots > Unclassified | place...
CTGTGATGCTGCCACCACTACTAGTGATATCTCCAATGGGGATGATTTTCCGTGGGAAGGATAGCACTACTAATATTCCGACAAGGTCTAAGCCATGTATAGTAGTGACCCTGATATGTGTTGAGTAGGTCAGTCCTTGTAAGAAATTCGTGTTCCTGTACAATGGTTAATTTCGTTATTCCTGTTTTCGAACAGTGATGGCAGGGGTGTCCGAGTGCGTCCTTCGTAGTGATTCTTTAGTATTTCCCAGGCCACTGCTGCTGTGTCGCAATCGCAGATTAATTGCTGTGGCTCTCTGTCACAGTTTGCCAGAATGGTGACCAATGCTTTGTCTGTCTGGTTGGGTGGCAGTTATTTTCGTCCGTGAGTGGTTCCGATACTTTTGGAGGAAGTCATAGTGGTTCCTTGATTTGCTAGCATAAAATAAAGCACTTGTTTCGCAAGTGGGATGTGAAGCTCTCGGGCTGCGTATATGAGACGATGCTATTATTCTCGGGAGAGGCTAAAGAACGGAAGGAAAAAGACCCCAATATATAAAGACTTCCCCGAGATCAAGTAAACCTCCATATATCAATTAAACCCCCACAAGCCAATTAAACAGATCAATTAAACACCCGCAGATCAATGTCACAAACCCACACCACATGATTACTTACTATCTCTGCTGTCCTGGAGAGATTAACAGCTTCGACATCATCCACAGGTTATGGCTGTCGATGTAGACTTGTGCCATATCTAATTCCCACTAGTCTATCAATTCATGAAACTGGACAATAAAAGTTATTAGATGGATGGCTGGAATTATTAACTGTTATGTGAGGATCTCTTTCTTCTGCTTTTCGGAATAATCGACAAAATTCCCCGGGAAAATTACAATGGCCATACCAGTTCCCTGTCGCATGGGGCCGCGCCTATTAGGATGAATTCCCCTTCTCCGGACTCGATATCTAGAGTATTTTGTTATAGATGGGTACAGGGTGATTATTGTCTCAGTGGAAAACGACAGATGCGGTTAATCTCCGGGTTCCCCACAGCCTTATCCGATTGGTCGTTAAGTCAAACGACATGCCCTCTCCCGAGGCTAAGTAGGGCAAGACTACCATGGACGCGAGAAGGGATGAAAAGTAACTAAATTTGATAACCAGGCTATTTATTTGATACTGTACAGCCTCGACGAGTTTCTTTTTGGGATGATTGAGACCTCTCTAGGTAGTGCTTTTATTCCCTGGATCAAATCCCCGCTGCACTTCACATTTACGGAGTCGCACTCCCACCAAGCTTAAAGGACACCACTATAGATCCTGGGGTCATAAAGAACCATTTGCCTTTTTTTTTTGTCTGTACCCATTACTCTACTCCTTAGTTTAACCCCTCAGTAACCTGCCCACTGAACTCGGAGGAGTCATTTCAGGAATACTGATGACAATTGTTCTTCTTTGTTCTGGTCACGGCACTGATAGCCTCTGCTCAAAAAAAGCATTGCGGTATACGGCTGAAGGCACACTCGACACTTACTACTCGGCAACAACTCTGTGGAGTAGGTAGTGCTCGGAAGGTCTGCCAATCAAAGCACAAATAGAGACCAAACCTGAGTATCTAACACTACACGCGGCTGCCCCCACACCCTCCGCATTACTAGTGAGGTATATTTACCTGGGATAGTGAATTAAGCTTGCATAAATCTCAGGTGCAGAATCGAAAGAGGCCTACATTCGACCCCGCGGTCTGGCGCCCATGGTGTCTCAGGGGTTGGGACAGGAAGAGCGAGAGAGTGTTGAAGATTGAGAACAGGAGGTGTCCAGCCGGCAGAGAGAGTTAAGGCTGCAGTTCGTTTCTACGTCTCCAAGAATACTACGTCCCATTTTATAGTCTCGAAGATCTGGGGCATCCACCACGACCGAAGGGTGTGTAGAGCCAGCGCGCAAGCTCCCACTCCAGAGAACTACTTTACAATACCAGGTGCGCTCTACCTTAATACCTTGGCCAGCGCTACATATAGGTCCCGCCAAGACTAACTGAAGCTCTTTCGTCCCGACAGTTCGTAAAGCTCTGGTCCCTCATGTCTTCCTAAACCCAAAAGCAAGTTTGCATGTTGAGTGAGTCCGTCCTTGCATTTCCGGCAGCCCTAGATGGTTACTATTTGCGTGCTTCCTTACATCAAAGCAAGGTGCCAGGCAACGGTTCAATGATGCAAACAATATACTAATTGATTCAAGCAATCGAAGGAGATATACAAACCAAGCACGATAGAACACCCCCACCAGCACAAGCATAATTACTATCACATTGCATAGCAATCCCCCTCGATAGCGTCTACAGGTTCGGCACACGTGGTAGAGAGACCGCAAAGACTCACTCTTAATAGTACTCTCCCTGGCCACTAAAACTCTCCAAACTCCGATTGGGCGTTAAGCAGGGCTTCACCCTCACTTGCTTCTGGAGGATCGTTGTGCCAGAATTACGGTACAGCAACCAGGTCATACTCCAGGACACTAGGACGACTGTTTACCTCAGCTGGTAGAATCGCCCCAAGATTGCAAGCTCCGAGGGGGGCGGGCACGGCTCACCACAGCGGAGAATTCTACCTCCATACAGTGCGAGAGTTACCTCACACCAGCCTAGATTCCAGTTGGTGCCCTTTTGGTGCAACTGGCTCATCACTGGGTCCACAGAAGCACACTAGGCTCGTCCATTGGACGCAGTAGACACACACAATAGAGCGCGTTACTAGAAGTGTCAGAAACCTGGGAAGAAGTCGCCCAGCGTTATTGCCCAGGTATGCAAACCTACTTTTGGACATGATCTTTCAGATAACATCCCTCCTCAATAAAATTTAAGATGCTGATTATCATCTCGCAATTAAAGCCCATAAATCATCCTCGGAGCAAGACCGATACGTGACCTTTGTGAACTACCCCTCTTTTTGTTTACAACCTATTTGGTTTATCTGGCTGCCTTCAGCATTATAAAATTGCTAAATCGACTTTGTCTTTTTCTAAGTATAGAAATCTTCCACTCTGGGAATAGCTTCACTTTGGGAATTGTGGGGGAGGTGGTATTCCGCAGGTAATATAATATCAGGGACAGGGTGGGCGGAAAATTAATAGTGCTGGTAGTCTGGCATAGTGTCGGGTCAAACCGCTATTCCACCTCCACAACGCGCTGCATAACCACCTGCTATCTCTGGGCCTGAGGCCGCTCCACCGTTAAGCATATTATACACGGAGATCAGCTATCAACATAATTAGTGAGGTTTCCGTTGAAATTTGCCCGAAGTGACAGGATTACTTCAGCACAGATCTCTCAGGCCTCGCCAACCGCAGTTGAAAGTTCCAGGAAATAGGTCCATTGCTGGTAAGCGCTCACAAACACAACATGGCTGCCTCACCGATTACATTACCGTCATTCTCGCATCAATCCAGTCCATCAACATCATCTAATAGGTCCAATTCAATCTCTTCACCAACAATCCTCAACAGAATGATATCGCAAAGTGCAAAGCCAAGCCACACATGTCCATCATGTGCCCGACCATTTTCCAGAGCGGAGCATCTCGAAAGGCACCTCACAACTCACCTGCCCTCTAACACTTCAAAACCTTTCACTTGTCCGTCGTGTGGCAAAGGCTTCACTCGGAAGGATGTTTTGACGAGGCATGTACGAGCAGTACATGAAACAAAAAGGTCTGATGTGCGTAGGAGCAGGAGGCGCAGCTGCCGGCGGTGTGCAGGATTCAAGATTAAATGCTCTGGGGGAGCAAGGGCAAATGCAGATGGGCCTAGAGGTGATGAAGCATGTGAAGCTTGTAAGAGGCGAGGAGTGGTGTGTGTTTATGACTTTGGATCACATAGCAATGGCAGCGCTGCTAGAGCAGAAGACGTTGGAAAGAATTCTGGTACTGGGAGTGGGGATGATGATATCTTGGATGACGTCTCGGAAGAGGAAGGAAGCGGGCGTAATGGGATAGATGAGAGGATTAGCAAAAGGAGGAAGATGTCTGATGCCTTTCTTGACCAAGGAGCCTCTCCGGCAGTGAGCAATGTTTCTCATCTCCTTTCGGCAGCTATGGTGGCTAGCCCAACCTCGCCCCAGCGAATAGCAGTAGGTTTAAGTATGGATGATGAGCCGTTCACGGCAGCAACAACTGTCGCGAGCTTGGTGAATTCCATCAGCGAGAGTGGGCAGAGGACGCCAGATATGATCCCCGCTGAACATTTGATGTCAATGGTAACCAATAAGACGTACGAAGATTCGCCTGGGAAGCCTGTGTCTCCGGGATCAATTTTCACGAGCGCCGACAAACTCCCATATTTCTCTCAGTCACGATTTTCACTAGCACAAACATATAAAAGTTCTACTACGGACTTCAGACAGGACACGCCGAGGGACTCGCCACTATCCCGGGCATCACTTAATCCTTCCCAATTCATTGCCAACTTGACACAGCAAGCTTCCAGTCCGCCGCAGCGACAGTTTTCGGTGAATAGCTCGCTGCTGATGAATCCAGCCACTAGTGATAGGCGTTCAGAAGAACCATTCAGCAATTTACGATTGCCGAGTTCTTCCTTGAATAGTGGCCAAAACAGTGGATTGCCTGACATTTTACCACCCCCAACGTTTAATATGGTAGGGGAAACAATTAGTAGCCCAAAGCTGTTCTCGAATGTGCTGCTCGCCCCAGGAGACAATAGAAGAGATGAGTATATGGGAGATTCGGTTCATTTGGAGAGCGATGATAATTGGTTTTTTGATGTTGGGATATTCGAGACTGATTGGCTGAGATGGGGCGGATTTAGTAGCGAGCCATTACCTGCCCCAGAAGTGGAGCAAATGCCGACTGGGGCTCCCGTTACAGAGCGGCACATGTCTACTTGCTCCAATATCTCCGCCAACGGTAATGTCCCTAGTCTGGCCAACTCACGCTCTGCCAGTGGTGCTACGTCAAAAGATTTCTACTCTTCGGCGTCAACACCTTCAGAATATGGTGCATATCCACCCAATTCAAAGGAAGTCAGATTACCTTCTGTGAGCCCAATTAAAGATAGTTCCACTGTTGAAGATCTTCTTCCATGGGGCTGGCGCACTACAAGAGAAGAGCCTAAGAGGCGCATCACATTGCCACCGTTGAGGCAAGTTTTGGAAGATTGTTCTACAAAGAGACTCGACTGCAGCGCTACTGCCTTCAGTTCTCGGTTTACCTCGGCCGACTCTAACAGAGTGGCTGCTCGGATTGGCACTGTGAGTGACAATATTAGAAGTGATTTGATCTCGGTGCTTAAGGTTCCTTATGCTCGACATCCTTACTATGACGACTGTGATATCGAGCACAAATTTCCATCAAAGGAACTGATAGATGGGTTTATCGTCCTCTACTTCAAACGTTTTCACTCCATATTGCCCATGATTCATAAACCTACCTTCAGAGTTGAGAAATGTCCTAGCATTCTTCTTGTAGCAATGGCAAGTATCGGAGCTAGTTATAGTGATATAGAGGGAGCCAAAGGATTCGCAGATGGACTGAGCGAACTCTGCAAAAGAGCCCTCACGTGGATGGTAAGTTGCTCGCCACGACGGCTCTATATCTTTCCTTCATACTGACCTTTATTCATGCCAGGCTGAGTTCGACAACGGGTACCTACGCTCGGAATATTACCTGACCGCGTTCTGCCTTCAACATGCATATGCGTTAGGATCTGGGCACCAGGCACTATACGATGCTGCTGATTCTACAAGAAGCTTTCTTGTTGCAAACGCCCGGAGGTGCGGCCTGTTCTCGGACACTACTTCCCCATGTACCTACCCATCATCTGTGCCAAGTTCACCTCGAGGTAACGCACCAGACACCGAAGAGTCGCCATACAGTCGGGGAAGTTTAGCTACCCATAGTAGTGACGAGCAACAATTAAAAGCACGATGGCTTGCCTGGATTGAACAAGAGAAACGGAAAAGGGTGGTGTGGGCAATATTTAGCTATGATTCTTCGTTCTCGACGTTATCAAATCGCCGTGGTGACATTTCGTTGAACGATATCAAGTCACGATTACCATGCGAGGAAAAGATGTGGGAAGCACCTACTGCTGAGGCATGGGGTGCAATGTTACCACCCCTTACAGCCCCTAATGCAAGCCTTGCATACCGTGGAATGCCGTTTTTCCCAACGCTTCGTGATGTAATTGCAGGAAAGCTGGATCCCAAGGAAATCCCAAGTTGGGGGAAAGAGCTATGCGCATGGGCATTGGGGAGAATGCTCTGGGATTTCAAAGAGATGGAACAAACTGCTCAAGGGTGTGGTGTCAATGGCGTCAGTGGTCTCGGCCTCCCTGCACTTACTGAAGGATTAAAACAAACTAAAGAAACTGCATTGGCTGCCCTCACGGCTCTCGGTGAAGCCGCATGGAAGAACGATAGGGGCGAGTGTGATAAAGTCCATTCAAAGTAAGTCTCATTCTGATTTTGAGGTAGCAATCTCAATACTGACAAATCACAAGTCTCACCTCACTTATTGCCCACTATTCCCATCTTCACTTTGGGGTTCCAACCATCTCCCTCATCCTCTCGTTAGCTCGGAACCCTCCACTACCGCCCAGTATGAGCAAATGCTCGCCAGATACCCAGGAAGATGCCCGCATCACAAGGCTCAGGTCAATCTTCTCCGAAGATCCGGTACACGCAAGAACGATTGCATGGCATGCCGGCCAGATTATTGGTATTTCTAGATACCGGCCGGTTCATACGCCTGCAGAGACCATGCGGGTATTCCTTGCAGGTGTGGTCCTTTGGGGGGTTGCTAAGTGGTTTGTGGAGTGCCGATCCATGGCGGCGGCGAACACCTGGACCTGTGGTTTGAACGACAGTGTCGACATACGGTTGGATACGATACCCACACCTTCCCCGCCTAATCCCGAATCCTCCTGTGGAATGCCAGCGGTGGTTTCTGAATGGATCAAGACTGGTAAAGGAAGAGCAACCATTAGGAAAGATGGAGATGATGCAGAGACTGGTGAGGCTGGTGAGACACAATTATGCTCTGAGCGCGGAGCGAAAGAAGTTCTCCAAGTTGTCGTAGGCATTCTTGGGAAAATGAGAATCTGGGGTTTAGGGGCAGAGTTCAGACGGGTGCTCGAAGTAATGGGAAAGTGAAGTATTATAGAGCGTATATATCCGTTCAGAGTCAGAAGGGTTAGGGATTTGAAGGATAAAAGTGTTTGAATATATTTTTCTCGGGGGCATGGTGGGTGGTTAAAATTAGGCCGCTCGTATAGGTATTTGTTTTCGGCGCTTTTTGGCCCTGGATTGTCAGGTTCTATTGGCTGTTCTTACGCCTGGGTGCTATTAGGTGCTACTTTTCCCGGCGCCAGATGACCCGTCTATTTCGATTTTCATTTGTTGGTACCTCTCTGTGTTATTTCTCTAGTGAGGGGTGTTGTAGGATAAATTTGGGGATTTGGTTACATTGATTTTGTCGTGGTGTGAGTCTACTGTGAATATCATTGTCTGATCGGAAAGAGTTGGCACTTGGGGCAAGTTGATGGGACAAGTTTTCTTGCTTCGACTTTAAGCCCCTGGTCGATGCATCAACCTTACATACACGGCTTGGTACCGGTAGTTTGGTGATTCGACTTACCCACTGGGTGCTGGGACACGTTTATCTTCTCCGGCTTTCTTGCACTGACAGGGTTACCTTTCTGCACGTGCGCATCATCAAGATTGATGGGCCGGTGATAAATTGCCGATAGGAGAGTGGGCGATCCTCAGCTGGCAAATGTATATATTGGGAAACAATAGGGACCCGTCCGATGTCCAGTCAATAAAATTTATGGGAAGAAGGCAGGTGCATCAGATAAGTTTGGTTTGTATGACGCGGGTAATACCGTGCAAGAAGGGAAGATATATTGCGTTGGAAACACAATATCCGACAGAAGTATTATTTCCGATTCACACGATAGGGAGTGCGGCACAAGCACAGTCTGTGCTAACTGGTGTCATGTAGCTTTTCTCTGGTGGTTCTCTTGGAATGATATACAGATATGAGACACCACATGTATCCTTATCACGTACCCCTGTTCTTAACTACTGGTACCTTAGAGTAGGTACCGGTAGAGTACTCTGTACAGTATCGCAAAAGCTGGTGGTTAAGACCCCCATACATCACAAGCACCCGACATGGTGACATTCAGTACAAGTAGAGAACGGTGTAGATAGGTGTATGTGTGTCTGTGATGTACCGATATTGTTTTGATCAATATACTAATTCAATATGCCTATCGATATCGCTCAAACACACCAAAAACTAGTGGCTCTACAGCCTGAAGTCTCAACGCTCTGAATCACATACGCAAACCAGAAAAAATGTAGAAATTCATCCTATACTCGAGGGGTCAAATTGAAGGACTCTTTCTATGCTACAGAAGACTCGAGTAGATGAGGATGATAGGGAAGATCCGATTTGTATTATATTAGTAGCTAGACAGTTTGGGATGAAGAACTACATATTACATCAGTTTATTTTCCTGAAGAATGTACTGGATATGTCCAACCACTGGATATAATCCTGGATGAGGGTGTTTTGGAAGAAAGAGAAGCACAAACTGGAGAGGACTATGATGATAATGTTGGAGGTAGACAGGTTGATAGGGCTTGAGATTCAAATAAGTAACAAAGGATCATTAAGGTATTTAGGAAAACTGGGATATCTCAAGACCACAAGTTAAAATCCGTGGACTTCCTCCTGGGGAATTTGTAGGAGGTATAGTGATCGGGCAGCGCCACACTGGCAGGGGGCAAACCACCAGTACTCTACACTATCAACCGCATCCAATGAAGGTCCCGTCAAAAGGGTCATGGCCGTCTCATTCCATTGACGTATAGACTGCAAAAAGAAAAGAAAAAACTCTACCTACTGTACGAATATGATACTCTCCTCAGTATAATTGCACTACATGCAGGTTGCAGCTAGCCAATTGCCAACAGACCGGCCAATACCTAGATCCTCGTCTACCTAGAGGCTGCACCCAGTGCAATATGTAGTTCATCACTGGACTTGTGCCCCACGCCCAGGCGGTTCGAGGCCCTAGTAGGGCGCCTTACGAACGCTTAACGGGTTGTCGCAGCTGCGGGGTAGTTGGTATAACAACAATACTCTGTGGTGGGTATATTTGCACAGAGTTTGCATCTTGAGTATCCTGAACTCTTCAACACACCAGACAGCCACAAACAAAACATACCAGAAATCGAATTGCCAATTTGAAAATCAGGAGCTCGAAAAGTTGGTGATTTCAGTCCACAGGATTCTTTCTCATAGCCCCAAAATTTTTTGAGCTGGACAGTTAGGGTGAGTGTTCCTGTCAGTTATAAGGATGCTGGGCATAGATCGGGGTGTTGTTGTTTCAGGCCTAGTATCATTCGTGGGGTAACTGACATGGGTCTTGCGGAAGATAGAGTTTGAGATATGGGTCTTTCATCTGCAATGCCGATGGGCTCGCTGATGTCGTTGGGATTTTTGGCGGTTTTATGTTGGTTTGCGGTGCCTGCGCAAGGTAAGTGAAGTTGAAGTGCTTTGGGTAAATTACAAGTGCTATATGGATGTTTTACTGATGCTCATACTCCTTAGCATTTGGTGCTGGCAATATCGCTTCTATATCCACCGCTGAGGGTGCACAATGGCGTCATGGAGACATTGAAGATGTCCTCCTCACACTCACCATGGCCGCCTCCTGCCACAGCAAAAAGTTCGACTCTCTCCACGTTAAACGTGTCTACTTTGGGAACTGGCTTCGTGACTACTCCCAAGCCATTGATGTTGGGTCATTGAAATATGTGGACAAGAATACAATCCGCATGCTTCTATGGGTTCTCTCATTTATGACGTTTGGGTTTGCGACGGGGGAGTTTGAAGTCACTGAGGAGAGGCTTGGGTGTTACCGCCCTGAAGAGCATATCGATAATCCGAAGGGATATCCCTCGGATGCGCAGGCTTATGATGCGAGGTTGAGAGGACCAGTGAATGAGAGGCTGGAGTTGGCAATTGATCCTGAGACTGGAATGAAGAATTATATTGCAAATGAGAGGGTGGGGATTATGACTAGTGCGAATTTAATTAGGAGGACGATTGGGAGGTCGATTGAGTTGGGGAGAAGCTATGCGAGGACAGGTATTAAGAAGGAGAAGTATGAGGCGTTGAGGTTGCTCGGGACAGGACTGCATTGTTTGGAGGGTAAGTTTAATGAAGCATGGATCACTTGAATTGAGATGGGTACAGCGTGTTGACTGGGAGCTAGATTTTGCGGCGCACTCAAATTATATCGAGCTTGCATTAAGGGAGCTCGGTGAGATGGCTATCTTCCCACATTGTGGTACCGCTACGCAGCAGTGGCTTCAGGGTAAACCGATCTTCCCATTGACCACTGGGACCTTTGGGGGTGTAGACTTGCTTCACTCCGTCCTTGGTGAAGCATCAGACAAGATTGTCCAATCCGAAATTCAGCAGCTCGAAGACAGCATCGTGGCATCGGAACAAGCTGCAGAGCAAGACGGTGGTGAAGGATCTATAATACAGGGACTTCTCACCATGCTTCCAGCTAGCCTACTCAGTGGCGGTGGTGGTGATAACGATCCAGATGTGGGCAGTGGAAGCACTAATACAGCTGATCTTGGTGGCCACGCTCTCAATTTGGAAGCCAGGGCAAAGAAGAAGAAACAAACAGGTGATGATGGCACAGGTGCCGATCTTGCAACGTCTCTGCATGGTATTATGGAGTTCCACGATACTATTACAAGGGCCATCAGCCGCGCAGTTCAGTCGATCCCTGGCCTGGCGGCGCTGGTTGAGAAGCTTTCTGAGACTGTCAGTATTTTTGTCTTCTCTTTGCTTGCGCCATACCTTATGCCTATTCTTAGGAAGGTGAAGGGCGAGCTGAACGTCGCTAGCAGCGAAGTTATTAGCGAGGCGAAAGTTGAACAGCATAATATCTTCCATGACCCTCACTCGAGTGATCCTACCCACTCCATGCTCAGCAAGGACCACTTCACCAACAGGCTCAATGAGCCAGCTGGAAAGGTTGCGCAAGAAATTGTCCGATTCTGTGTGCCGCTTATCATGCAAGCATGGGATGACGAGAGTATCGATATTGGAAGCTTGCTGAATAATATCATTGCCATCTTCCATCATCCTGCACTTAGGACGCATCCCTATGGACCTCATCCTTGCAGAGAGGCGATGTTTGAAGTTGTTAGGCGTTGGTGGCAGGGTGAGAAAAGTGAGGAGGAGAGGAATATGCTGAGGCATGCACTGTCTGCTGAGGGAGTCCGGGCGGGATTGAACCATAAGGAGGGCCACGATACAGGTTCTGGATGCGCGGGGCATGCGCCAATTACCAAATTGGCTACTACCCATAAGAGTAAGAGTGCCGGGCCTGAGAGGGGTTTGGAGAAGAGCCTTAGTGGAGGGGCTGGAGGGCTGCTAGGCGCGTTTGGCGGTGTTGCGGCAGCTGGTGCCTTGGGGGAGTTATTTGGTGGGAAGAAGGATAAGCAGCCTATGACGACTTATGGATACCACGAGACGGCCCCTGTTGAATACGTTGCTTCTACGTACTATAGTGGTGGAGGTAGTGGAGGATGTCAGATTAAGTCCCAGGGATATCATTCCGAAGGGCAGCGCCAGGGGTATCAGGGAGGGGAGTTGCATTATGATAACAAGATCTACGTTAAAGAATCACACAAGGAGAAGAAAAAGGATAAGAAGGACAAGAAGAAACAAAAGGTGGATAAGAAGGCGCTTACAGCAGGATTTGGGCTGGGTGCGCTTGGGGCTGGTGCGGTGGCCGCAGGAGCGTATGCACTAGAGTATGGAGAGGGTGAAGGGTTTGCAATTGGGGGGTACAATTTGGAGGGTGGAGGTGATGAGGGGGATGAAGATTATGAAGAGGAGGAAGAGGAAGAGGAAGAGGAGGAAGAGGAAGAAGAGGAAGAGGAAGAGGAGGAGGAAGAAGAAGAAGAGGAGGAGGAGGAGGAAGAGGAAAGCGAGTGATTAGGTGTGTAATCTTTCTGGCTACCGGGTTACAATATCAAAATCTATGGATTGGTGGGGAGTGGTAGTTTCAGAAGATTTCCGGAAGGGAACATAATTGATAGCCTATAGCCCTAGCTATGCCGAATTATTGAATTGGAAATTTTATCTTCACATTTTTATCTGGGGCTGGGACTGGGGCGGCATGCAATTCGGGCTCTGGGGCCCGTTGTTGTCGAGTCTGAACTCAACCACAACAAAATTACGCACACTCCTGCAGGACGACCTCCAACTCGACTTTTGACTATGTTTGGTTGCACCAGTATTTATAGGCATTTAAGGTTCAATAAGATCCAGGTATGAGAATTGAGTTCAGGGTAAACATCTATCTCCCCCAGCCAATCCAGAATTCTCACTCGGAGCTTGAAATTGCTAGGGGTGAGAATACCTGAAAGATCTCCACACAAATTTAGATCGAGTTTTTCATTCTCTCTAGGTTAGTGCTCATAGACAGCAGATATACTTTATGTCAGTCGCTACGTCAAGAATAGCAACATGCACCATACTGCTTGATATTTGTGTATATAATCAGGATTACGGTAGATTACAGGGACGTGAATGCAGTCATAGCTATGAAGTGAGATAAAATAAGATTCGACCAGGTCTGGGCTCGCCTTATTAGCCTGGAATATTTTGGACTCCCCGGCTATAGGGGAGTGTTTTTAAGGTAGTTTTAAGGTATATTATCTGCAATTACAACTCTACCTTTTGCCACATGATAAAGATTATATACTGTGCATATATTGCAAATGCAGTCATCAACACCCCAGCCAGCTAATATTCTCCATTCTCTTTCTTCCATCTTTCCAAATACAAATTCCCTGAGAACGCGCCTTGCTCCTC
>Ga0307514_10004448_pt1 | contig 12902 bp, 12 predicted proteins | sample 16_EM_MG_FD_203088 | JGI IMG/M metagenome (GOLD analysis project Ga0307514, IMG submission 203088) | Populus trichocarpa ectomycorrhiza microbial communities from riparian zone in the Pacific Northwest, United States - 16_EM | ecosystem: Host-associated > Plants > Roots > Unclassified | place...
ACCCCCCCCCCCCCTCTACCACCTGGGCGACGTCCTCCAATATTGCGCGTCCTAGCGGCGTCCCTTTGAGGGCCTTCAATAGTTTCCAGCTGAACTCTCCATACGGGTCCGGTGCTGCTCACCCACATTGGTTCTGCTTCTGGATTTGTCCCCGTCTTCGTCAAAGCCGCCCCTGTCTCGCCTGCCATCCCCCCTTGACCCGGACTCAACCAGGGGAGCTGTGAGTGAGAGGTGAGGGAGCTGTCGTGCGGGGATGCGTGCCGCTTCTGAGGATGGGTGCGTATGGATGCGTATGCTAACGGTTTTGGTAGCAACACGGGGAACTAGTCCCTGGCAAGCACACATCCCCAGTTGTAGTCTACCCAGTTCTCGGTTAGCACTGAACTCCACACCAAGCCTTATTAGCATTGCCGCTCTGGACACGCCTACGTAACGTTCGCAATCTCACGTCCTTACCTATAAGCTCAACTAAAACAGCGCCCACCGGTTACCCACACTTGGTTTCCCAGGACTCAGCCGTGATAGAACTAGTACGCCGTTCTGCTACCAACGCCTTCGACGTTCTTGTATCCATATGTTCTTAAGCTTCTGGTTCCTGTGGCCAACTTTTTTTTTATTTTAAAGAATCATTAATCGCATTCATCCTATATAGAATATGGCGATGGACTGCAGCTCCCGGAGTACCGGGTGGCTTCTCTCTCCCACACAGGCCAGTCCCTGCCTCCCCCAAACTATATACATAATACATATATGTTTACAATATGAATTCTGCCACTGCCTCGCACCATTGCTCATCTTCCCATAGCATCTCGCTTCGCCTGCCTTTCCCATCTCCCACCCATAGACATTCCATCAGGTGCGCGGCGTTCTGTGGTGTCCACCCATCACACACACACCACTGTTCCTCACACTTCCCAATCTCCCATAGCCATTGACGCTGTGGGCCCTTGTCCGTAATCATATACACTAGGCCCTTCAATGCTCTCGCGGTTCAATTCATGTGAGCCGGTGCCCTCGGGTATATTGGGAATTCTTGTTTTATACCCGCTGGCGTGGCCACTGCTACCTCATGATTCCGCCGTCCTCTTCTCACTGTCTTTCCTGCCATCTCATCTGCTTTTTCGTTTCCTTTCGTTCCGTTGTGCCCCTTGACCCACATCAACATCCTGTGGCCAACTATCTATAGTGCATCCAGTGATCAATATTCCTTGTCCTGAACGGCAAATTCTGCAACACTTCTCAGCTGGCAATTGAAAAAACTACCACCGCGAGTCGACTTTGTGGGGCTTGTAAAATATAGTCACGGCGTTGGTGTTCGTTGCTTGAACTCAGCCTCAAAAACCAAGTATTACCCGATTGGGAAAATTGACTCCGCCACATTCTATTTTTAGAAGAAAGAGTCATTAATCGCATCTAGACTACGGCGATGGACTGCAGCCTCCCGTTTTTTTTTTTATTTTAAAGAATCATTAATCGCATTCATCCTATTCTAGAATATGGCGATGGACTGCAGCTCCCGGTGTGTCTTGGGTGGCCTCTCTCTTCCCCGCGGGCCAGTCCCTGCCCCACAGGGTTCTATTATGTAAATCTAGTGCTCCATATCATCTCAGGAAAAACTGAACTTTAAATATATGCGAAAATACAGCGCGTAAATCCTTCATCTGTTCTCACAATTTGCCATTTGGGGATGTCCTGTACTTTTCCCGGCTTATAGCAATTGCTTATTTGAGGTCTGCTGGTCGACATCAGTTCCTTGCCTCACGTAGGTATCACACATCCCTAGAACCGCGTGGGTAAGTCAAGGATGTTTCCCCCGGAACAGAGCAGGTAAATAATACACAACCATAAAACAGACCTCGCTAGTGAGACACCAAATTCTGCCGACAACCCTTGCTAGGAGACTACCGTCAGCCATCATGTCCACGGTTAATCATAACTGGTGGTCCGGAATAACCTCCTGCCCATCCTCAATCTCTTGACTTCCACCGGGTCGGTCATGTACTAGGACGTTTTCCGTTTTCCGCGACTTATTCACCGTCAAGGACTACGCCGGGGAAGGGGGAGGGCCCCAGTGAGGCTGCAAACTGGCTTCACATTCAGTTTAACCATTCCAGACCCGCTGCACTATCCACTTCCGCATCCTGAGCTCCTAAGCAAACATGCTGCCATCATGCGAGTGGCTCGTGCTGCTGGGGCGGCTGCATTTAGAGACGACCAGTGGGATTACCAGTATGAGGAAGATCTTGAATGGCAACAAGATGAAGGTCCAGGTGAGGATCTGTCCTATACCCTAAGGCATTTCTGACAGGATGCAGTGTCGCCAGAGGAGCCCTAGACCTGGGCTCGAGACTTTTGCGTGAACTGTCTCAGTTTGTTAGTGGCTGGGGGCCCACCACGGGGTTTCGGCGACCGGTCAACGCGAATTAATCACTGTTGTTTTGTCTAGTCTGGTATTGGATTGAGTTCTTATCCTCGTGTTAGGATTGTTTTGGTTGGCCATTGTCTCAGACAAGAACGGCAGTCAGTTCTTGTTTCTCGATGCCGGGGTGTAGACGGAGGATACGATTGCGATTATGCTCTTGGTTGATGAGTCCATCGGCTGAATTCGGATGAGGAAGGCCTAGGGTAGAAGATAGAGAATGCTGTCTGAACATCCTGGCGGGCTCTCAATCTTTGTCATCATCATAGCCCCCAAGTCACACCATAATTCCTGCCCGATTAGGCATACCGGGATTCATGGTGCAGGAGAAGACGCCTAGATTAGGGCCCTGGCGGCAAAGTCGATTTCACAGGCGACTCTAGAGCACGGGCTGGACAGGTTCTAGTATGAAGTGGTGGACTCCAGCTGAAAGGCCAGTCGCAACCCGCCAACCGCCGTTCGGAGGAGGGTTGTGCTAACCAGACTATAACCGCCGACCCGTCAGCGTATCTTCTGTCAGGGTATTCTATGCCAGAGTATGCTATGCCAGTTTATTATCCTATGCCGCCTTTTTTTTAATTTTATCTTTTTATTCATGAATGATATTGAGCCTACATAGACTATGATGATGGACTGCAGTCTTCTGGTCTCCCAGATGCCCCTCTCCCCTCCCGGACCAGTCCCTTTTACAAGACAAGATCCGGCCTCGCCCCCTCACCGCACAAAATCCGCCACATCCTCGCACCACTTCTCATCCTTTCGCGCCTGTTCTCTTGACCTTCCAACGTCGTCTCCCACCCACGGACGCCACTGCTTATTATCCACTCTTGTCATACAATTATTCACCATTAGGCTCATAACGTCCCATAACTCCATCTTGACTAGAAAATATGATTGAGTTTCTTTCACCTTCGAATGGCGGGATATAATGTTCTAATAAGCAGCAACGGAGGGTGACCGCGATGAAACTGGGATTGCTACCCTGCAGTGCTGGAATAGCAAGACTCCACCAGTAAAACTAGGCCAGTCGAAGTGGTAGCAGAGGTGGGAGCTAAGGTGGAAGCTCCAGAGCCAGAGGTAGAGCGAGTATATTTTTCGACGCAACATTTTTTATGGAATCCCCGAGCTGCCTTTGCTCCAAACCCATCAGATTCCCTATACCTCAATTCCATAGGCTCGAACTGCTGCACAAACTGGATATTGACGGCTTTGGTAGTTCTGATAGTGGAGGCTGGTATTGTCTTAAGTGTATTGAGTTGGTCCGGAATCACGTTGAGAAATCCATTCAACAGCCCCTTGCGAATCACATAACATCTTGAGGTGCTGGTAGGCGACTAGCGATAGCATTCTATATGTATATGAGGTTTTGCGAAAGTATAGATTCACTCTGGACGGCATAAAACCTTGATTCATTGCTCATTCCAAGGCTTGAGTCGCCGCCTTAGATGTTCCAACTCTTCCGAAGTCAGATCACTCAAATTACCTCCACACTCCTGGATGGGATATACAGCCTCCTGCACAACCTTGCTTCTAATGGAGTTCATAGGAGCCCCCATTAGTTTGGGAGTGCTTGTTCTGGACCTGGAAGCGGACATTGTAGTATGGGTGCGTATGGATGCGTGTGTAAATGGTTTTGGTAGCTGGGTGGGTTATGGTGGGGTTGGGTGAGATGTGTAACCAGGGTAAGATGTGCTGGATGTTCTTATTGGGACCTAGGCTAGATGGGGAGATAGTCTGGTTGGATGGGGGGGGGGGGTTGACCGTGGAACCAGACAAATATTCTTAAATCTCATGGAAGGATCACAAACTTTTACTCTAACAATCTGCCCTTGCCCTATTTCCACCCCGCATCTCGTTTACGGCCACCTGTATCCAGAAGGCGTGCCACAATTGATCTCCCATTCCCAGCGAGTTTGAGCCCAGAACAATATGCCGAGAGTAAGTGTCTAATGCAAGTATTGTGTCGAATCGGGGTGCGGATGCGGGCTTTGTTTTATGTTAGCCCACTGGGGATGTCTGTGTTGGGTTGGGGGAGAGGGAGTTTCAGTTGCTTCGGGGGAGAGAGAAAAACCCAGCGTACCGCCAGAGTAGGGTAGCGAGCAGGAGCATTGTTTATATTTCAGTAGTCGAGTGGTGGTGTACAATTGCGTTCGGTTACAACCAGCAGTTTCAGGGGCTTGGCATAAGACGACAGCGACTATTCCATCACCATAGTCTAGATAGGCTGATGACTCAAAAAAAGAAAAAAGATAACAGCCCAGCTGGGAATCGAACCCAGATCACCCACCTCATACCCTAGTGTCAGACATGCTGGACATATAGTCTTATCTAGCAGGCTTCTTACCATTAGACCACTGGACCATTTGTTGGGAGGCGATGTTAGGTGAAAGACTTACCATACATCACAGGGATGGGGCTCATCACCGGGAGATGGCGTGTTCGGGCCTTTGGCTGGTTTTCTGCAAAGCTCAAAATTTGGGGAAGTCTTATGTACTTGTCTCAACCAAATACTATACATATATATCGGTAGCGGAAGGCGCATCTTATGGGATGTTTGGAGTAACCAAAAAAACCACATGTTGCGGAAATATTCTGTATGCTTGAGGGATTTGCTGCAAACTAATGAGTTGATCTTGTTTGTCACAAACGGCACTCAACCGTACCGCTGCCATAGTAGCATGAATAGCACCCACAAGTGCACAGGCCTCTTGCTCCTACATATTTCGAATGCAAAGGTTTAGCGAGTGAGTTAACCAGGCTGGGTCTCTCCCACAAATTCATGCGCCTGGTACCTTATATAGCTGTCAGCCACTTATCGAGAACCTCAAGCGCTACACCCCCTAGCCGTGTATCCCCCACCACCCCGCGTGCAACACCCTACCTTGCGTACTTGAGGTGATTCTCTCCAGTTCCCCCATGTACTTTCCGTTTTCCCAACATCTAATCTAAACTGGACTAGACTCACTGACATAGACTATAGCTACGAGTCTCAGCATTAAGTCAAGATGATAGTTACAGGCAACGAGCGACAGAAACGGTCTCAACTCCTGAAAGAGATCATTGCTGTTGCAGACGGCGCCCTCAGCCTTGTCAACAAGCTACCCTCCCTTGACGGCATCGATGCCAAAGACGCAATAGCTGTGAGGTCGTTGCTGTTACTGTTGGAAAGCCAAATACCTGACCTGCAACACCACGCTAAGATTGGCTCAGCTCTGGTCGCAAAAGCCCTGGACTTGCAGTTCGATATCATGGCCCTTCCAAGCTGCCAACTTGCGGAGATGTTCCTTGGGCCGGATTTACAGAGGAAGGAGTTGATGCGGTCGTGTGTGAGATTAATCACGTTCTTTCAGAATCTTTACGATTTCAATCTGTCAATCCAGAGTAGAATGAATGCCGCAATTGCGCGGCTCCGCAATGCTGATCTTGATGCGATTGTGTAGCAGCTGGGTAGGGGTGATGGGGGGCTAAGCACAATTGGGAGAGGGCTCATGGGGGTCGCCCCCGCGGTTCTGGTGAGAGGCACGACACGAATATCTAGTGGTAGGCCTCGCATCACCAATCTCAGTTGGAGTTACAATATTTAGCATAGGTACATACATAGGCAATACTAGTCTAGTTGCACTACCCCTCGTAGAGGCCTCTATGGGGGGAAACAGATTAGGAGTGCCGCTGTGGGATAGCTGCCTTGGCAATCATACTACAGTAACTATCCTCCCTCATATGGCATACGTGATGAGGTTATCGTTGCCGCCGTCAACATCTAGTTCACCACTTTAACGACCTAAACTCCAGCCCCACCCTCAAGGTAAGCCTTCACAGGTACTACCGTCGAGGATGTACAGCAGAGCCGCTAACATACCCCATTGAGTAGAAAGGTCCTTAAGATTTCACCCACCATGTGGCTTCCGAAGGTACACACTAGGCAATGGACAGCACGCGCCACTCTGCTATATAGGTAAATAGATCGCCTCAGGCTTCCACAACGCTCGAAGCGAGAGTATCCTAAAAGCACTGGGGTACACCCAGCGGAGGCGCAGCTCAAATAGACAAACAGCTACCCCAGGAGTCACCATTCCCTATCATCTGTCTCATGGGTCAACCTCAAGTTCGGTGACCTTGCCCATACTAGGTATAGGGCGGAACAGAGTTCGTCTGATGGGCGTTTCTGGTGATGGGGGGCTCAGAGGTGGCGATGGCCCAAGTGCCAGGCGGAAACCCTTTCCCCTAGGGTGACATGACGGGGTTGGCGGGGATACCGTTTGCATCGAATCATCGATGATAGTTGTGCGGGTGAACTTCAACATGAGGTTTGAGGCTCAGAAGAACAGAGACTCGCGAGTCGAACCCACGCTTTGTAGTTGCAGGAATTGATATTCGCTGAATGTTGTTAACAAACCTTTACTGCTCTGCTCCCAACCTTCAAGTTAGTTAAGTACGTACACCCTCTTTAATGTCAGATCTTATACTAATTTGGTATCCATGCAAAGGCCAGCACTGTGACGGGCTGCGGGTGCCGCGGTATGCAATCTCTCGGCTGTTTCACGCACTGTCTTGTTGCGTTATATTTACAACTCATATGTATTATTCGTTACCCCGCCCATGCACCATTCACCTGACCCGAGTCCGCCCAAGATGGCCACCCTCTACGTGCCTTGCGCCAACAATCTTGAGCCATAGCCCCTGGCCATCCTGCGAGGTTCAGGCTCTGGCCATGCAGAGCCAGATGTAGTTACCTCAAGTCTTTGTGTTCGCAACAAGACTACACTCTTTAAAACCTCCATACCATCGTCCTGGAGGCTCAACCCTCAAACCCTAGTAGCCTGGAGTTAGCAGCAAAGTGACTGCTCTGTACCCCAAAACCCCACTGACAAATCCATCAAGTCGCAGGTAACATTTATACGGGCACAGAACTGACACATAGTTGGATAGGTATGACTTCAGACAAACCCCATCGAGGGATCCTCCGTCGCCGCCTAGTCGAAATCCATAACCTTGCCTCAGAAACCATTGACGAGCTATACCACCTTGCAGTTTTGATGAGCAGCAGAGCAGGAGATCAAGCTCGGGGCAGACTGGACCAAATGAAGCTGGTGTACGCCCAAACACGGCTGGCGAGACTGGACTCGACTTACTCACTACATGTGCAGAAACTCGACTCCATAACCCGGGCGGTCAATGGACTGGCTGATGGGGTACTGCTGGAATGGGGGTTGTCAGAGGATATCAGAAAGAAGGTATTGATGACAATGACTTGTCGGGAACAAGACAGGGTAAAGATAATTTCGCAAAAGCTCGATGAGCTAAGGAGTGCCCTTGATCAGACGGATAACTAAGTTTCCTGAAGGCTGTTGTTCTGTGTTGAAATCATTACCCGCATTCAGGCTATCTAGTCTACGGGGAGAGTGCCTACAGGCTTCAAGGGGCTGGGGGAAATCAATACCAGCAGGTGAGCCGTTCTCATCAGAAGGTTGTAACACAGCTTATAGGTCTTCGCTCTGGAGCCGAGGCAACAGCGGTGGTCGTGGGGTATAGTTATAGGAGGTATAAGAGTGGTCAGTGCAGCAGTTTTATTTCTAGTTCTGGTTGGATTTGGAGCTGTGCATTCAATATTCATTGGAATTTTGCCGTGGCTGCGGCGGCGAGAGAACAGTAACATAGAAAGAAATATAAGAACAATTCGGGGGCATAAGATGACTCGGAGAAATGGGAGAGAAATCTTCAAACTACCTTTGTTATTCACAATATACTCGTTAGATTTGTTTCGTGGTCTTCCATGCGGCTGCTCTCATTCAAGGGAGGGCAAGTTGGCCTGTTTACTCAACAAGTATAAAGGGAAATCGTTAGGCACATATGGTACTTCGCTTGGCGCGTAGTGCGTCAACATCCTGCCATTTCCTAGTTCCCCTGGCCAGCTCCCTGCTGGCCTGTTGGTGGTGGAGGCACCCGCCCTGTTCCGGTGCTCTTGTACCCAGACCATCGCTCGTGACAGGCCACCCCAGATAAGGCAATGCCAAGCCAAACCGAGGAGTCTGGGCACGAGATCACTGTCCCGGTGCCCTATCATTAGACCACTGCAGCTCTTTTACCCTGCCAGTCACGTGGCTAGTAGGTGCTTTGTTATTAGTTATCCCAATCCTCAACACCACCTCAGGCAGAACAAACAACAATAACCACCAACAGAAATATACGTACACTGGTCTCGGAGTATTAATTGCTTTCCTAAGATGTTTCCTACATCACCATTAGTTGCAGAAACCAGTGCCAACCTCACTATATCAGCAACAACCAGTGTCAATGTCACTATATCAGGGACTGTCGACACCAATTCCCACCCGGCCCTCCACACAGAGACAGTGTCTCTTCTCCCCGTCTTGCCCGGAGACAACCAGCTCGCTCACCCCTTGCACCTCCATGCAGGCCTTACAACCTCTACTCCCAGCCCTACAGGTACAACACCCACTCCGGGTGTCGATAGTCAATCTACCCTCACGAGTCTTTCTCACACCACTTCAGAACCCTCTCCAAACACACCCGGCTCCTGGTCTACTCACCGCACGACCCACTTCCACCACCCCCATCACTCACAGGTCACTGAATGTAGTCCTACATTGAGTGCTTCTGATTCAGCTGCCACTACCTGCACGGACCTATGGACACCATCCAAGGGCAAATTGGTGGCGGCAACTCTACCAGGCTTCCTCGTGTCAATTGCGTTTTTAGTCTGCTTGGCGTGGTGCCTAAGGCGGAGACGAAAGAAGGCATTGCAGAGTAAGTTCATCCATATCGCAGGGCCTGGTCAGCACAAACCTGTCGTAAAGGGAGTAAATGCTAACTTGGACTTTAGATCGCAGGGGAAGACAGGTTGCACCAGAGCATGGGTTGTAGATTGCTAGGGTTTGACGGTTCGGAGGGGGTGTATACATACATATACAGTGGGGCCGGTGGGGGATCAAACGAGCAGTTTGTCTGTGTAATGTACGTGATGTATGTTGGTGGATATGGAAAATCGGCTCATGCCATTCCTCTACTTATGTAGAGCTTTGGTTTGGTTCTATCTCTTCTGAACCATGCATAAGTACGGCACGGGTGATGGGTTACATATGCGTTAATTTTGCAACAGTTTTATAGGTAGTTATGAGTGCCAGTGGTGAGCTACGGAGACTCTGGGGAGTGGAAAATCTACTGTTTATGGCGATGTCAACGCGTTGAATAAATCTCTCCCTCGCTATATGTTGGTCTTGCCAGAAAAAACAAACAAACATTGTTAATATGATACCTTGTGTGCCCTCCACTCGTGACTACTTACTTAATCACTTCTCAACCCAGAGTTTCACCACCTACATAGGTTCTGCAACCAACAGCGACCAGCTAGGGCTCGACCCACCTTACCTTTCCACGATACAGTATGCACTTGTCAATAGACGAGCCGGCCGACCTCTCGGGCTCTAGCCCCTCACACAATCCACAATTTAACAACCAAACCATGCCCCAGTTTACAGCAGCGGCCGGGATAGACGCACCGGTAAACAACAGGGCGGCCTCCCCCCCTATCACAATGACCACCCCCGCTACCCCTACCTTCTCGGCGGCCGCCACGACGATATCCATCACCACTACGAGCACCCCATCCATCCTGCCCTTCTCCTCCCCCGGGCTTACCTGCTCAACGACCCCCAACGCGTCAAAGGACACTCCCACCTCCCTCTCTCGCGGGGATCCAACGCCCATTCCCGTCGGGTGTGGGCACTTGGGTAACTTGACAGGCGGGCCGAAACCCCCAACCAAGGGCCTCTTAGTTGCAGCCATATTACCGCCCTTTCTTGTTTCGATGGGGATCATGGGGATTTTTGTTTTGTATGTGAGGCATCGGAGGAGGCAGGCACAGCGGAAGTAGGAATGTAAAGGTCTGCCCTTCCTGAGCAATGTGAGCATATACTAATTCTGGTTGTAGAACGTACCAAGCTGCTAGGTAGCCATGACTACAGGGGGAAGAGAGGTGGGGGGGGGGATGGGATATGCATGGTGCTGTTGTATGTACAATAGTACAGCTGTGTTGGAATCGATACAGTTGCTTGCAGCATCTCGTGGCTAAATGTGGGGTTTTCTTAGGATTCATAACTATGTATGCGTAGGAGGGACAGCAGAGAAAAAACTACCTATTCATATTTTCCTCTCACCAGGGTTCTTATCCAGTTGCCTCCGAGTGCTTTGCTGTGATGTCTGTGTCCTAAACAACCCTGGCTGCCCTCTCCGCTCTACACATCCCACCAGCCCACGCACAAGCGTTCGTTCCTGCAAGTGCTCCCCTGCTACGAGATTAGGTATAACACACTGCGTGGGTCCTAAAAGGAAGGTTGACTATGGAGTGTGATTTCCCTCTACCCTATATAGGATCACCTGCTCAAACTAACGTATAACGATGTGGGGGCAGTCGGACACAAGGACGCAGACAGTGTGGGTAGGACAAGAGGGGGAGCGTCGAGGTAAGAGGTCAATCTCACTATAGAGGTGTGGGGTTTTGAACCACCACGCAATGCTTTCAGATGGGGTTGATAATTAAATAGAGGGACTTGCGCGATGACCCTAGGGGAGCAACAAACGAACCGAAATAGAAGGAGATGTGGGCAGCCCCAGTGATTGTGCAGTGTACTGCCACCAAACCCAACAGCCCCGCCAACAGGGTCAAGTTAAAGCTATGGCACAGGGAGTAGTAACGGACTCTGGAGTTGCACAGCCTACTTGTCATAGTTTAGATTACTAGATTGAATACGAGTGACGGTTTTCGGAAAAAAGCAGAAAGCCATGGTTCAAACGAATAGCCTAGGGGTGATGTGATGCTGCTTGGCTAGGCAAGCAGAGGTATTTATCATGATAGAGATTGAGAGCAGAAATCCAGGCATGTAGCTACAGTCCGTGGACATAGGTCTTGGTAAAACAGTGAAACCATAGCCAAAATGGCCAAAAGTGCCCTTCGTAGACACCTGCATAATGGCAATCATCTTATGAATTCACGGTCGGCTTTTTGAATATAGTTTGAACTTGATACGGAGTTTCTAATTCCTGGCTTTAGCATCCCTCCACCTGCTCTGGTAAGTTTTGGAAGTCCTCGAAAACCGAAACCTTCAAAAAGTCACTATTCCCCATACAGTTTAGAGCTTTTTCTGCGATTTTGGAAATGGCCTCAATTCTACAGTCACCTTTGCCTCTCCACGGTATTTCACCTAGGTACAAAAGTCAGAGAAGGGACAATCTGGTTTCCTCTTAAATCTACAATCTTCTTCATGTGATTACCTTACAAACTCGGTTTTTAACATTTTTTGCATGACGGTCACTTTTGGTGTGATTTCGCATTTTACCAAGACTTATGTCCACTGGCTGTAACTATTGAACAAACATCACCTCACATGTTTGAAGTACCTAAATTGGCCTAAGCGGACCCTAAAATCGTATTATATAGTATGTACGGACAAAGGATCAAGTCTAGTGTCCTGGGATGCGGGGTATGGTTTGTGGTGTGGGGAGTTGAGCAAAATAGTAGGTACTATAACGTACTTAACCGGGATGTTCCTCACCCCCGGACGGCAAGGAAATGACCTCCGAAAATTCCAAATCGATCTCTAGGAAGCTGAAATTAAACATATTTCAACCTACTATTTATGAAAAGCTATTCCGCATGTTAGTTCCATGCATTATAAAATTTAAGGCAGACAGTATTGAGATATATACTTTTTTGGTAGTCCAGCTATAACAAGGGTCAAGCCAATCAATATTACTTTCTAGGCCCTAATATTCGCGTAGAAGAAGGCTTAGAGAGTGTAGTTAGTACTGGTGAAGTATCAAAGGGCTGGTCGTGTAAGGAGGAGCATGGTGTTTGAAGAATAGTAGTATCTGACTAGCTACTTTTTATGACTGAGAACCCTCTGACCGCCCACTCTTGTGGAGTTCGCTCTTCTTTTCCCAGACTTTTGTACTTGCTCATCTTGAGCTTCCTTACCTAGCCTCAAGCCCTCCACACCAATACCACTGATAACTCTAAGGTTCGGTAACCCCCCGTTGGTCCTTTCTCTTTGTACACTACCCTGCTGCCGGGGCTTGTATTGATATTCCTCTCAATATCAACTTCTTTCATAGCTCCTGATGTAGAAGCAGAGACTGGAAATGAAGTTCCCTTAATGTTGGATTGAGAGACTATGAGATGAGGTAGAATGGTTGAGGGAAAGATATTGTCTACATTTGGATATGGAATATGCCTGAGAGGCTTTCGGTAGTTAAGAGGGTAAAGTCCAGTTGCTATCCCGAAGCAATGCTTTGCTTTGTAAATGCACGTTGCCGATTATTCTTGCGTAGTGACCAAAAGTTTCTCTTTCGAATAATATCATAGCGATCTCTTGCCCAAATATCAACTCCCTTACTATACGCATATTGTAAAGAACTAGGTAAACAAACCAACATCCCGAGATTGAAGGATATGAATCGAATAAGA
>Ga0307514_10004449_pt1 | contig 12890 bp, 5 predicted proteins | sample 16_EM_MG_FD_203088 | JGI IMG/M metagenome (GOLD analysis project Ga0307514, IMG submission 203088) | Populus trichocarpa ectomycorrhiza microbial communities from riparian zone in the Pacific Northwest, United States - 16_EM | ecosystem: Host-associated > Plants > Roots > Unclassified | place...
TCGTGGCAGGTTGGCGGCAATGATAGTGAGGTGAGTTGGTGTAATAGTTCTTACTTCTTGGGCCACGAAGATCTTTTTCTACATGAGTTGGTGGTACTTTGCAAAAACCATCAGTTTTTTTTTTTTTATTCTTTTTCAGGATTGGCAGGACAGCATTTTATTCAAGGTTTTGGATTCAAAGCTGTAGTCAAGATGGAAGTTGTTCTTGTATGATTTGTATATGCGGTAATAACTGTGGTTTAAAGTATTTTTTATTTTAAAAAAATATTTTTAATATTAATATATTAAATTTATTTGAAAATATAAAACTAAATTAATTTTTTAAAAATATATTATTTAACAAAATATAATATCAACCGTATTTCTAAACATCATATTAGTTGTAGACGGTGTTTAGAAATATATTATTTAATCTATGATTTACCTGAGGTTAAATAAATTCATATCATTGTCCATCATCTAAAGTAATTCTATGTGAAAAAAAATATTCCATTCAAATCAGCATTCATCAAATTGAGATGAAATTGTCATCTTCGTAAACGAGCAGTAAACCATGGAGGAATCGGTGCCTGCGGATGGTGATGGATGATAACGATTAACCTATAAAAATCTTCATTTCTGGTTCTCTCTCCCTCCCTCTCTTTATCCTTCATTTATTTGGTGCATTGGATAGAACTGAGCTAAAAAGTCGTATGATCATTAGTCAAATCATTATTTATTATTGTGTTATTAGGAGGGATACCTTCATGCAAGAAGAAGGGTGTCTTCATGTTAACCTGTACGTAAAAACATAAGGCTATTTGTTAAATCACTCATAGCTAGCCTTTGTTTTCCAAGTCTCATACAATTATATTTCGATTTTCCCTTTGAATTTACGCATTTTTTTTTCAATTTTCAATTGTTCTAGTTAAACAGTTTCGATGGTTCAATTCACCATCATCCCCAACAACAAATTGATTGAAACAAATGGAGAAGGATCGAAATGAATAAAGTATTGTAGTTTATGGTCTAAATCCATACCTTTAAGCGGAAAAGCTCTCGTATAAGAGGCTGGTTGCTATTGAGTTCAAGCATCGGAAAAAGGAGTGACAAACCTTTAAATAGTAGTAGTTAAAGGCGCTTTACCTCTGTCTTTACGCTCAAACTTTTTGAGAGGAGAGTATTTTCCCAAACTATTACTTTTCAAATGAACGACTGCTTAAGTGGATTGCCGACAACGAAGTTCATATCCTTGAAAATGAAATCTTGCACGTCTGATTGTGCTTATCATGTCGTGTAAATAAAGGTAGTGGACGTCACTTCCAATTAGTCTGGATCTCCCTTCTCCTTTTTTTGACATTGGAATTCTTATCTCCTCAGAAAACTTCACTATGTAAAATCCGAAAGCTCCAACAAATCAAACAATGCATTAATGAAGAATTGACGTACAAAATAAGTGACGGGTAAACCGTCTTATTTACCCAATGAATAGTCGAGTACATGTTTCCCTCACGACCCCCTCTTTAACTCCTCATCCTCAAGGTTTTCCCTCCATCCCTAACCTCATTTTAGCACTACTTTCCTGTCCTCACGTCAAAGATACACTTAATGTTTCGAAGATAATTAGCCCCCATGAACGTTAAATGAGGGCATCGCAATGATATACAAAAATGTTCCTGCTCTACCTCCCGATGAAGCCTAGCCAGCGGAGGATAACAGCTAAGATCAACATACAAATAGCAAGAATCATACCAGGTCTCCCCAGTAACCAGTTCTTTGCTTTCTTTGCACCTTCCGCTCCTCTTTGGATCCTATCAGCCCATCGCATCTGCAGCAATCCATGGGAAAATTATTTTACATTCGTAATGCAGTGGGGGCAATGATAAAAAGAATAGCCACAACTCTGAACCTTGTTGACCGTTATTTCAGAACAAACATGTAATAAAAATAAAGGAAAAGCACGGTTAAAAGGCAGAGAAAAGTCTACCTAACATTTTATTTAAATGTTATAGATAAGAACTTGAACAAGATTGCTGGCAAATTTTGAACGAGAAGTATGCAAATTCATTGAAAGTAAACATGGAAAACAAGGTACCATTTTATCTAAGTCCTCCGGTGAGAAAGATGACATGGCCTGTTGAGCTTTCGCTGCATCTTCTTGAGAAAGTTTTATTCCAAATTGTTCACTCATGTTAGCCATCATCTCTGGGCTCAAATTCTTCATCATTGACGTGAACATCTGCCAATTTGCAAGCAAGCAGACATTAAAATACAACAGCCATGCAATTAAGTGATATTCTTATCTTATTTATTAAATTTTAAGCAAGCCAGAAAATATTGTGTGATGCATATAAAAAAAATTCAGATTATCAAATTATAAGACTTTCTATATTCTAGCATATGAACTTTCTCCAGGGAATTTATAAGAGTCAGAGCTATCATTTAAAGTGATATTTTGAATTGCAAATAATACTTTGAAAACCTGAAAGTAAGTCTGCACGTGTATTGGATCATTTCAAAATGACAAAAGGGATTCTATGATGTGCAAAATGAGATCTTACTGGGATAAGAATTCAATAATTCAACAACATTAAAGCAAAGAAAGCCACCATACCTGCCGCATAGCTGGATCCTTCATTTGGTTTCTCATCTGTTCCTGCATATCAGAAGTTGAGGCAGGAAAGCTAGATGGAGGAGCATTTCTTGAACTTGAAAGGAAATCACCAGAGGAACTAGTTTCACTGATGCCATTATTCCCATTAACTGCAAAATATTCTTGAGTTTCTGTTGGTTTTAACCTAGCACTCAAACTTGGTCCCTCAGTGTTTAAAGCTGCAGCAGCAGCTGGAGCCAAGCCATTTCCCCTCAAAGAAGATGCCATTTCAAACATTTTCTGAAGCTCTTCCGATGGCATCTTACTCATCATATCACTTGCTGTTTTAAGCATGTCTGGCGTCACATTTGGAGGAACTGCACCTGGTCTGAAGCCATTAAAACCGCTATCTGAAGATCCTGCAGTAAGAGGATTCTCCCCCTGGAACGAGGAAGCCATTTGAAGCATTTTTTGAAGCTCTTCGGGTGGCATCTTCCCGATCATATTTGATGCCGTCTTAAACATCTCAGGAGATACCTCTCCAGCTTTTGCACCACTTAAAGCAGCCAAAGTTTCAGGATTGGCATTAGATATGAAATTTTGGAATGACCTACAATCAGACACAAGGAAAAATGGAAAATCAAAACAAATTGACAACCAAGATTAATGTCTAACTTTATGGTTAATTGACAGCAAAAGAAGACTACCCTTTTTTAAGAAAACAAACTCCAGACTTGAAGTGTTAGAAAGACGGGGATATCAGCTATGTTGACCTTGTTTTGTTATTTCATTAATTGAAAGAAATTGGGCATGCTTTCATAAGTTTGCCCCAACTCCATGTCATATAAAAAAAAATTGCCATTACAGTATCAACCCCAAAATCAGAGAAATTTTAGGAAACTATATTATGGCAGCAATTATGTTGCAGGAGACTGCAATTAACATTCCATGTAAATCCACCATCACAGCAATACAATTCAGATAACTTACTCTAATGAAAAAGAAGGGGGAATTAACAAAAGATGATCCCCAAGGGCAATGAAAATCCATAATATCTCAGCTATACAGTTTTTTTTTTTTTAAAAGCTGGTCTGTTGAGAACCCAATACTAGAGTCAAACAATAAATATATAAAAATCAAGCAATTTTTAGATGGATTAAAAATTACCTCATAGCTTCCGGGTCATCTTTCAAAGCCTCCAGAGGCTCTGGATTGGATGTTGAACTCCCACTACGAGCTTCCCTTCCACTTTTGGATGTATCAACGCTTTCCCTTGCTGATGAACTCTTAAGGTTTTCAGAGACAGTCTCAGCTTCTTCAGTTATTTCTTCAATTATCACTCCTGTCAAACAAGTAGAAATCAGTTGTCAATTGAGAACTTTAAAATGGAACATTCAACTCGTAGGCGTTCGAGAGAGCTGAGGGAAAAAAAGAGGAAAATAACATACCTCTTGGTGCATGATAACCACCTTCTTGAGCCAATCTTTCCTCAGCATTCCTGTATCAACAATTAACTTTACAATCAACATCACATATTAAACACTAGTGCCTTTATTTACAATTCCGTTGGAAATTTTATCACATTATATACAATATAGAGGAAGGTCAGAAGATATGAAACTTCCTAAATATCAATCAGATGACAAGAAACTTAACAGTAGACTGCTGAGGAAAAACAAATGAGAAAATAAAAGGGCTAAAGCTAAAAACTCAACAAGCAAATGACTCCCATACTCTTTAACAAGACATAAATCATAGTGGAAGAAAATATCAAACTGTACAACTTCCGGCCCAGAGAATGGTCTAAGAGTTTCAGATGAATCCATACCTTAAAATGTCTGCAATAGTTTCATCATCAGGGGAAACTTCATGTGCTTTCCTCAAATCAGAGACAGCAACCTAACATGTATCAATAAGCCATTAGATATCTTATCAAACACGAACAGACAGCACAATGCAGCAACCACTGCTGACAATTGCAAGATCTGCACAAATGAACTTACTTCCAGTTGGCCTAGTTCTCTGTAGGCTTGACCCCTTCTATAAAGGGCTTTAGCATTTTTGGCATCATAACCCAAAACCTGAAGTGATATAACAATCCAATCAGAAAGAAGCAAGCAACACGCGCACACAAAAAAAAAAATTAAAAGCAAAGGAACAAACCCTATTCATACCACCAATATATTTTTATTACTACTACTACTACATCAGTTCTCTGAGTAAACTGAATTTTCTTAGTGGATTGTCATACCTCCGAGCCCTCTTTTATGCATTCATCGTATTGCTTTGTTTTCAAGTAACAAGACATTAAATTAAGAGAGCATGCCAACAAAAGTGTTCTGCCTTTGGAAGATGGAATCCCTTTAAGATTTTGCTTTGCCTGAGAAATACAGGGAGGAAAATAATTTCATCAGTTTCAAAATGCAAAAGGTACACCAACAGGAAGAACTAATACTTGTATATATAAAAAAGTGATAAAGATAAAGATGCAGCGCTTACAAGCAAATATTTCTGCAAAGCATCTTTGAACTTTCCTTGGCTATGCAGCTCATTACCCTGCCAAGGTAGGATTCAAATACACAAGTCAAATAAACACAAAAGCAGTGACTACAATTACAAAATCTAGCACTAATTACCCTTCAGCATTTAAACTACTAAGTACATTCACCACTAACCACTACATGAATAAAACGCAATACGCACATAATGAAAGCTTACAAACAGAAAATCATCTAATTTAAGATTTGTATTTACCTGTTTCTTCAACATCTGAGCTGCATTCATTTCATATGTGGCCTGTGCATCAGCACGGGCATGCATGGCAGCAATCTCTTCTGGTGATGCATTGATCATTTTCTCACCAATCTCTGCCATCTCTTCAGGGCGTGTATGCTTTAACTGCTCTGCTGCCTGTTTCAAGTCCTCAGGCCTCATGTTTCTCATGCCTTCCGATGCCATTTTCACCAACTCAGGATTAGACATTACCTGCAACACCAACCAACACACCACAACAATCAAAATCAATACAATCACAATCTGACCAAACCATGGATGTAAACAACACCAGATAAACTGACAACCAGTTTCTACCGATAGTCAATTCAGATAAACACGACGCAACATTACAATATATTCATCTTAAGTGCTTAACGAGCCATTAATGATTGTTCTTTTCCCTTTTCTCTTTCTAAGTTTCTGATTTGTGCAGGACTAAAGGTACCCAAATCAATTAGATTCATCCACAATCTTAAAGAATTATTATTATGAAAAGGAACTCGGGTGCACACACTTCGTCAGACAAAGCTCGGACCAACACACGACCACAAAATCTCAAAGAATTAAACTTGCAGTTTCTAAAATCTCCACCGATTCGAACAAAAAATAAGGAAAACAGGACAGCCCATTATTTAAATTCAACAAAAAACACACAAAAAAGCTAGGTTTAACCATAAAAAACAAAAAATCAACAGCCAAAATTCAAACTTTCCATTCTAAACGATAATCAAATCAAAATTCACAAAGAAAAAACAGTTTCTCCCAAAATTGAACTGAAATACACATGAATTGATTCAATTAAAAACAAACCCACATCAAAATTATCATAAAAAAACAAAAACAAACGAGCAGAAGCAAACCTGTTGCTGGATCCTGGCGAAATCGGCGGGTGTCATGCGACTCATCTGTTCCTGAGCGATTTTTATTAACTCGGGATCCATCATTCCGTTAAACATCTTTAACTCTCTCTGTCAACTAATTGTTAAACAGATCAAAAAGAATTGGTGAACTAAAAGTAGAAGTATAAAAATATAAAATTGAACAGGAGAGGAAGCTTTTTTACGGAAACTGTTCCTCAGAGATAGAAAGGATTTTGCAAATCTTAGTAAAAACAAGGAGAGAGAAACATAAGTAGTTAATGGATTCCGTTGTGTTTTTTTTTTTTTAATATGTATATGTGTGTGTGTTTTGGAAAGGCAAAACTTTTTCGGTCGCCCACCAAAGCTGAACTGCGATTGAAAATGAGTTGAATTTGAATAGATGAGTTGCCAAAATTTAATGGGATAGATACAAATCAGTCCCCCACTTATATACGCATGAACTAATAAGTCCCCAGTCTTTAATATCTTGTTAATTTCTCCCCAAATTTTATTTTGTTGAACTTGATTATTTGTATCTCAGCTTTAATTGGTCACAAAAAATTAGGCATAAAACTCAACATAGTATATATGCCATCTATATGATATTGGTCTCATTGTATGGATTGAGATATGATTAGTATCTATAATTGATATATTATTTGTTAAAAAATATTATATTTGCTACATTTTTTTCACTTTTTTTTGTAATTAAATAAATTTATTGCATATTATATAATAAGATACTAAGATTTACCTAGTAGAATTTAAAAGAAATTATTTCAATTAAATTGATTGTATATCATTCTTTTCATCTAATCAAGAGAAACAATGAGAATTTTAAACAAATATTCTAACAATTCATCTTTATAATAATTTTTTGCTAATAATTATATTTCTTTTGAAGATACTTTACACACATCTTTATTTATATACAATCACAATATTTATAATTACATGTGTAATTAAAATTAAGAGTGACAAAGTAAATATTAATTAATTTCCAGCTAATAGAATAAGAATGTTTTATTTAAACTTTTCCATGTCATATACTCTAGGAAAAAAAATACTATAGTGTTTCAAATTAATAAAAGTAAGCTTAATAAATCCAATTTTCACGGTAAAGAAACTATGGGGAATGGGAGATGTGGGGATAAATTAGCAAGAATCTGAAGGTTAGGGACTGATATTTAATTTAAATATTCCTTGGATACTGATTTGTAGTGACTCCAAATTCAATTAAAAAGAAACCGAGCGGAAATAACAATCGAATATGCTTCGGTTCGTTGAAATTTACTCGTTCGTCCGTCCCTCTTTTCAAATCATTGACGATAGGCCTACTGTTGGCCCATTAAAAATGTTTGCAAGCTCAGAGTTGATCATCAAAACCAGGCTCCAGCCCTCTCCTTTTTGTATATAAAAAAACATTTCATCACTTTTTAACCATTTTAAAAGTCTGATTTTTTTAATATTTACTTTTATTTATTTTATAGTTAATTTGGCATTTTAAAAATAGATCAAAGTTTAAATTTTCATTATTTCTAAAATATTAATGTTAATGATCCTGATAAATCTTAGACTTAAAAATTAGGTTCAAAACTTGCAAGTCTGAAGTTGCACTGGAGAGCGAATGCCTGCTTTGTATCCTTGTCAACTTTGGGGCGTGCAGTCATGCTTGCAAATAGCTTTCTATCAAAATCCCATCTACCTAATGTCTCGATATCTCCTTCCTGCGTCAAGAAAATTGCGTATGGTAGATCAGACTCACCAGAGCAAGGAGCTTATGCGAAAAGAACGCAAGACTAGTTGTGGCTAAACCAAATCCTCTCATGAGATTGATGTGGCCACACATGACCCTCCACAAAAAATAACAAAGCCCAAGAATATCTGCAGGGCTATATATAGAAGCCAGACAGCATATTCGGAAAGATGGGAAAGCCCGCCTCTTTCTCGAGCATGTATTTGTAAGTCTTGACATGGCGGCTACAATAGGTTGCTTGGCCTCCAGATAATTTTAAGGAATGGAGAGGACCATTAGGTATGTATTGTGGATTTTGGACCATTTCTAAGATAGAACACCATTCAAACATCCAGGGAGCTCACCCTCCACCACTTCACAATTTGTTGGCTCTAGCTCATCCACTGGTGCAAAATTTCCTGCGAACACTTGATTTGGATCGACCGATGGATCGAGAGGAGGGTGATCAATGAATTTGGATATGGTGGTGCGAAGGCTTTTTTGGAAGGTTGAAATCAGAGAGGATAAAAGTAACGAAGGTGATAAGATTGCTTTCTTTTCTAATTCTCTGTTTGTGCTTTGTTCGAGGGAACAAAGTGCGGGCACCCATGCTTCTCGTCTGCGAGAAGGCCGGCCTATGGCAATTATGCTTCGGCTTGCTGGAACATTAATTACAAGTATTTCCTGACATTCTCTTGTAGAGTTTTGGATCAGTGTATATATATGTTGGAGAAAGAACCCATTTCTTGCAACAAATTAAGGGCTCTAGAGATCAGAATAGCACTGCTAAGTGCTACTCAAGGGAATGTCAAGATTTAAAATAAGAGAATTGGCTCAGTTCTTGTATAGAATGGCAAATCATAAAATCACGGGGGAAACGCATGTACGAGCCTAACGAGCTTTCTGTCAGAAACAAATCTAATTTTTAATTTGATTAGCTGAAATTATATAAGCACATTTTACCTGCCCACTTCTATAGTAGGTTAATTTGCTGTAACAAAATGAGTTTGTGATTATTTCGGATTTTTTTAGAATCATTACATCTAACAAGGCCTACACCTTAAATAACCATGTTAGAAGTCCTATACAGAAATCATCCATTAAAGCTTCATTCCAAAAACAGGCAACCAAAAAGAACAGCTCTCAAGATGAAGAGCAAAACCTGGTAGACAAAACAGCATTGCATCCAAACACAAAAGATTCCTAGACATGTAAAGAAGCACAAACGAGCTTTTTGATGAAAAGATAGTTGGATCATACTGAGATTTTGTTAACACACTCCACATACCCGGTTTTATAATAAGTCAGCTGGGTGTAACCAGTTGAGGTCGGGATCGTTTTGAAAGTTTCTTAATTTTTTTAGTTATTTTCGGATTCCTTTTCTAATTAGATTCTATAATTTTAATTTGACTTGATTTTAATTAAATAGTTACGGGGTTTATTTTTTGAATAGATGATTATTTAGTTCAGAGGGAGCTGTAATTTTAGAACATGAGAGACTATACTTTCTTTACAATTTAGGGGGTGTGATCTTTAGAGTTTGAGAAATCCTTTCTATAAAATCCATCAGTACTCATGTCTTCAATGTCAAATGTCGTTCACATGTCATTATTTTAGAGTATGGGCCAGACTAAATTAACGATTGAACAAGGACTGTGCTTGCATATAAAAGTAGGACCGGTGCTTGCCATTTTGCCCTCGATATTGAGGTGAATTTTTGTCTATGATCGAGCTGCTAAAGTACTAGTTAGGGATTGAAACTTAGTTGTTGCTGTTTCTCTTTGTTATACAGTAAAAATGAGTGGACAATTCTGACATATATACAGCAATATTACAACCCAATCTATTACAAGGTGAGAAAATTCCAGGCTCTTGTGCTTTCACACCTCATGAACTATATATGATTATTTGTATCATTTGAGGAAAAGAATAAGAGAAAAATACAGGGATCATATGAGTTTCAGAAATTAAACATTGCAAGAGCAAATTCTCACTCTTTGTTACCACCATAGAACTTGAGGACCTCTTTGATGTGGATGGATCGATGAACTATATATTAATAGATCTTTCCGAATTAATGCAACTAAGAAAATTAGTGACAGACTCAGGAAGCCAAGGAAATTAAAATCCTGTAACTTGTGGGGCCTGTTTGCTGTTTTATTTAGAAATGTATAGTACTTTAAGTGCATCAGTTTTTTAATAATAATAATAATAATAATAAATCATGTATATTTTTCAGTTTCTAGATGTAGCTTGTGGGCAACCATTCCGTACACTCCACTCCACTGCACTCTTTAATGAATAAATTCTCCAATTGCAAGTGGATCATTATAAATAAATAGAGAAAATACAAGAATTGCAGGTGTTGCTGTTCGTTTCTTTTATAAAATATAAGAGTAGGATCTAATAATACCCCTCGATATTTAGGTGAATTTTTGTTTATGATCGAGCTGCTGAATCACTTGTAAGGGATTGAAACTTAGTTGTAGCTGTTGGTTTTTGCTATTCAGTAAAATGAATGGAAAATTCTGATATACAGGAATATTTCGATCTTGCCTATTATAAGGCCCTTCAAGAAACTAAACATTGCAAGTCTAGCAAATTCTCACTCTTCGTTACCGCCATAGAAATTGAGGACCACCTTGACATGGATGGATGAACTATTAAGGAATCCTTCCAAATTAATGTGGGCATGGAAAATAGTTTTTTCTATGACAGATACAGGAAGCCAAGGTAATTAAAATCTTTCAACTGTGGGGCTTGTTTGCTGTTTCATCTAGAAATATATATAGCACTCTATTTTTGTTATTCCCAACAAGAAATTCATTCGGTTTTTTTTGGTAAGACAATCTGTATTGTTGTAGGCAAATGCAAGTACTAGGGACTCGGCCAGCAAAATCACGACCACCATTAGGACTCCAGGAGGTTTGATGAACAAAGATTCGATCCATGATACCTTTATAACAGCTAGCTCGGAAAAAACAACATGAAGCATATCGATCAAGACCTTCCACGACCAGGAATTGCAGCATAAGAAAACATGAACCAATGGACTGATTAATTAATCAAACGAAGGGCATGTGTTTCACTTTGTCATTTGCTGCTTTGTGTAATCTGCATAGTTATGGGCTGCAATTTCAAGAATGCTGTCTCGGTAGGAATTTTGTTGCAAGGTAGGGCTAGCTGATATGTGTGTTTCTGACACAGATTATTCTGTTTTCTGAATTTACTGCGATTCTGTATACGGTGCGTGTGCATGCATCCTTGATTAGCTTGTCAACGATGTCATGGCAGTGTTAGTCTATCTTTGCCTAATTATGACCAGAGATCACAAGAAAATTGTAAATCAGAGACCACTCGGCTTAGTTTCATTCTTTTGTTATGAATTAAAAATGATGTATAAAATAGTTCATTAATTTTAAAGGTAAATTTATGAGACGAGGTTTCGAAAAATGCCAATTTTAATACAATATTGTCTTACAAGAATAATATAATTAAAGGGCTGTGGGAAACTAAAGTTTATTGGATGTTATTGTCCTTATAAATGAAATTTGGACTAATTTTCATATAGATAAAACCCTTAAATAAATTCTTTTATTAATAAATTAATCCCTGCACCCACTCCACTGCACTCTTTTATTAATAAATTCTCATAAATATATATAAATAAATATTGATATTTTTGTTTGAAAATATATTGAAATAATAGTATTTTTATTTTTTAAATTTTATTTTTAATATTAGAAAATAAAAAAAAATTAAAAACATAAAAAAATATTAATTTTATAAAAAAAATAAAAATTCGCATAAGCTTTGCTATGTACAACGCTCAAAATAAGACGACTTTCAGTAAGTAAAAGTAAAGAAAAAATTGTTGAAATACTTGATTCAATCAAAGTTTTATAATTCATACATCAATTCTTCGAAAACTTTCACCTAACCATTATATTCTTAATACATATATATTACACGAATATATAAGGACCGATTCATTCATTCATCATGCAAAATCTTATCTAAGAAACTTTATAATTTTTAAATGTGCTAGCTGGGGTCGAGATGCCACAATTGATTTCTCTCATAAACTAATTGTATATGATCACCACATCCAGAACGTTTTTCTTTTTGAGGGTTTGGTAGAGAATCACGAACATGATTATAAAACTTGGCCCGGCGATTCAAAGCCGATGGACTGGGTCAACTTAAAATAATGTGCAAAACAATATTGTACAATAAAAATAGAAAAATATCTTTTAGCTTTTAGATTGCCCTTGATCATGACTTTCTACTTGCAAGAAACGTTTCCAATTAATCACTATATAAAATTAATATTTTTTTGTTTTTATTAAAAATTACTTTTCCAACGGAAAAAAAAAGGCTACAAGTCCGAGATTAACTAGCGGCTACTTGCACTGTTCGAATACATATTTCTTTGTAATTACCAGTTAATTATTTGACAAGCTATCTTGACTTACAAAGAGGCTATGGAAACCATATGGAACACGTCTAGGAAGTTTAACTTTCGCAACAATGTCAAGATTTGGAGACTTGGCATCCATAACAGTAAAATTTGATTGACCGGAGTTCTCATCATGCACGTAACTCACCACAAATCCATCATCTTCGTCTTCATCGGATTTCACAGCATTTGCTTTTCTAGGAACAAACAACGGCTCCCCTCCAAAGCAACCTGGCCCGTAAAGCCTCCTCGAGACTTCGCATTCTTTTTCCAAATCAATCTTGGCTAAACCTGACATCTTTGGTACCTTTTCAGCAATTCCCAAATAAGCATAGCGATTTTTCTTCCCAATATAGGAAGGGTTGATAGATCCCAACTCCAAACTTCTTTTGGACAAGATCTTTCTTGAAACTTTCCCTGTTCTCGTGTTGATAGTCAATTTTTCCAATGAGAAATGGACCTTCTCTATTTTGTGAAAAACATTTGCAA
>Ga0307514_10004450_pt1 | contig 12884 bp, 13 predicted proteins | sample 16_EM_MG_FD_203088 | JGI IMG/M metagenome (GOLD analysis project Ga0307514, IMG submission 203088) | Populus trichocarpa ectomycorrhiza microbial communities from riparian zone in the Pacific Northwest, United States - 16_EM | ecosystem: Host-associated > Plants > Roots > Unclassified | place...
GCTTAGGTTTATCATCTCCTTCGGGAATTGGGGAAATTACTACTGGAGGGCTCGGAGATGGTCCAGGCCCTACGACCGGAGGGGTTGGAGATGGCTTGGGCTGTTCCAATGGAGGAGTTGGCGTTTTTGTTGGCCCATGCCCGCTGGTAAATGGAGGCTTAGGTTTATCATCTCCTTCGGGAATTGGGGAAATTACTACTGGAGGGCTCGGAGATGGTCCAGGCCCTACGACCGGAGGGGTTGGAGATGGCTTGGGCTGTTCCAATGGAGGAGTTGGCGTTTTCGTTGGCCCATCCCCGCTGGTAAATGGAGGTTTAGGTTTATCATCCCCTCCACAATTTGAGTCAGCAGGTTGCTTAGGGCTGTCAGGCTTCGGGAGTGGATCGTTGTGAATCACACCACCACTGGGCCCATCGCCTGTGCCAGCAATCACACCAATATGAAGGGAAGACAGAAGGACGGCAAGGTAAACCAAGATACGAAGACGAGCCATGTTTAGAGAGGACGGAATGCTATAAGAGAAGTAATGGCACGGCTTATATACATCATACGGAGTCAAGTTGTTATCCGAAATATTTTCTAGCCACCATGTGGGTAGGTGCCACGAGACCGAACATCGAATGATGCTACATACAGCAAGAGCTTAGCTGCAAAAGAGGGCGTCTTTGCGGAGAATAACAAGAGCAGGTTGTGCCCTAGCCAGAAAATGGTATTAACCTGAGTCTGCATCTTGGAATTTGAGCGCTGGCAAGAACTTAGACCTATCTTGTACGAGCGCTTATTCAAGGCAAGTCCCAAGCACAGCCACACAAACGCATGGCTGAGTTCCCTCCACCATTTTATCTTCTCCTTGCCCATTCCCCTCTGTCAAATCTGCCAACTGGCGCACTCTCAAATACTCTTGCGCATCCAGTAATTCAGTACCACTATGCAGACGATTCGCCTCTTTCTATTATGCCAACACAATCCGATGAGCATGTCCTCGTCTTTGACTACAACCCCAGATCCAAAATGGCTAACATCCAAAGCATCTCCGACACGCTTGCTGTAACGGGTTTCAGAGTCGAAGAAGCACCGGGCGCCGTGGCAGACGAGGCAGGAGTTAACAGAAATACCTCCATGTTCATAGTCGAGACAACCACAAACGATCAGTACGTGTGTCATCAGTTTCGTCGTCCTGGCTACACTCTTCTTTTCAGCCATATGACGGCGACACACATGGATCGCAAAGCGGCTCAAGCGACCTTGGCACAATTCAAACACAGGTGGTTCTGCTTATTTGCGATTCGGACTTTCAATGCTAAGTAGTTGCTAACAAGCAGGAATAATGTCCTTCGTCGCGTTTTAGAATATCCTTCCAACTCTCATCATCCCTCGATATCTCGCGTATCTGAAAGCCCACAAGCAGTGATTGATTTATCAACAGAATCTTGAATTCGAACGTATATATTTTTGAATTGTGCATTGTCGTGTCAGCTTTTCAACAAGTTTCTTGTCTTCGCCTATCGTTTTCCTTTTTTACCTGATAACTTGGCTTTCGAATGGCTGCTTGCTGGTGTTGGCTTTACTTTGTCGTCTACTACAGATGAAATAGCGGACAATCTGCACAACACAGCAATGAGCAATATTCAACAAAGCATGTACGGTCGTACCCGGATCTGAGATCTCCTTGTTGAATAGCATTACTTATCTTCGCCTGTTCTTGCTTCAACTCATCAAGAGTCTCAAAATCCAAATTCTTCTGCTCAGACATGTCAGCAGGGTGTGAAGATGATGATGAAAGGCAACACTAACCGTAATATATGGCGTGGCTAACATCAACACACCGCCAAAAATCATGATGAGCATCATCGGGTTCGACAGCATGCCTTTAAGGTTAAAGCTTTCTTTAGGTGTGAAATACTCATATTTCTTCACGGGAGTGACCACAAGAGGGTAAGGCAGGAGGACAGGAGGAGGCGGGTTCCACGGTGTGCCAAGGATATAAGGTCGAACCTCGACACGACCATTGATGACGTCTACTCTTAGCTACAGAGGAAAGGGACTTCAGTTTGAATGATTGTGAGCGGCCTCTTGCGTACCTGTTCAAAGGCGTAAGATCGCGAGACTATCGACAAAAGATACGTTCCGTCAGAAACGTCTGGTCTGCATGATATAATTTCAATTCTTTTGGGGACAAATATGGCGGAAGGACAACGGGAGCTCACATCGTGAATTTACCATCTGCTGTGATACTGCTGTAAGCTGCACCTTCGTCCAAAGCTACGCCCGCATTTCCTAAGGCTGTCGCATCTACATGTCATTGAATCAATCCATATTCTATGATTCCATGCGTTGACTGGAAAGGACGAACTTGCACAAATATCATTCCATTGGATCTGACCAACAATGTCGACCGCATGAACGAGTGCAAAGCTAACGCGATTGATCGAATTGAATTTATATTTGCTGAGGAAAGTGTGTACTTACAAACAGAGAATATTGAACAGGAGAACGGTTAGACGCGACATGAATGCTGCTCAAAGACAAGGTCAGAATACATGAGCAAATACGCTCTCGAAGCTGTCCATCATCCTCATATTTTGCTGATTCGTCTTACTCCTCCGAACCCAATTAAAATGCGTCAGAAACGAACAAAAGCATATCGCAAACTCATGCAGCTTTACTGCATGTCTTTTGGCTTTCGACAACCTTACCAAGTCCTCGGTATAGTGCTCCAAACCGACTCATCTCTTTCATAAAACTAACAGACCATACGGTCCAGTCGACTCGGAAATGTGTAAGGAAGCCGTAACACACAAAATAGATCTCAGCGACCGATTCCACACCGTACTTCAAGGGGAAGTCAAACCGAGTGCGTACCCAGAATGTCCAACCGTGATCGAAGTACTGACTGGTTATGACGGCAAAAAAAGCCGTCGTCATTCACCATTAGTGATCACCCAGTGCTGTGTCCATGAACTTTATCTCCAGGGAAGGGCGCAGCAAGCTGCGGTAGATATCGCAAAGTCATTCGAACGGAGGAAGTGTAATCACAAGGAAGCAATTCCGGGGGATGAATGCCTTCAAAGCGTAATAGGTTCGTATGCTGGGTCCTGTCGTCGAAGGAGGCTGAGCATCGTTCTAGGTGGTAATAACAAGCACCGCTACGTCGTGGCGACTCAGTTGCAGCCCCTTCGTGCAAAATTACGTGCCATTCCTGCCACACCTCTCGTCCATATCACTCGTTCCGTCATGATACTCGAACCTCCCAGTGATGCAACGCTGGAGGCAAAAGAGATAGTAAGAAAGATCACCGTTGTTTTAGGTCCTCCTGACTTCCCTTTCGCAGAACGAAGAAGAAAAACTTCATGCGACTACCCCAGATTTGACATCAGTTCAACCTTCGGCAACTGAAACGAAGAAACGAAAGGGCCCCAAAGGACCAAATCCCCTCAGCGTGAAAAAGAAAAAACCTTTACCGCAACTACCTTTGCCACATCAGAGGCAAAACCCACCGAGCGTAAATACCGGAAACAAGAGAAAAGCAGATGACATGGATCGCGGTGATGTTGAAACAAAAAAGAAGAGGAAGCGAAGAAAGAAAGAAAAGCCTAACACTTCCGATAGTCACAATAATTTCGTAGAATCAGAAAAGTAAATTCATTGACGATGATGAAGGCTTTACAACGGGTATGACAAACGACAAATGGCTACATGAAGACTATATCTACTCTCCACCACGAAGACGGAGAACAAGGTGAAGAGTCGACTCCTTCTGAATATTGTAGTCGGAAAGAGTACGACCGTCCTCAAGCTGCTTTCCGGCGAAGATAAGGCGCTGCTGATCGGGCGGGATGCCCTCCTTATCCTGGATCTTTGCTTTGACGTTGTCGATCGTGTCGGATGATTCAACCTCTAACGTAATGGTCTTTCCAGTGAGAGTCTTGACAAAAATTTGCATGCCGCCACGGAGACGCAAGACAAGATGGAGAGTAGATTCTTTCTGAATGTTGTAGTCAGAAAGAGTGCGGCCGTCCTCCAACTGCTTGCCGGCGAAAATAAGGCGCTGCTGATCGGGTGGGATGCCCTCCTTATCTTGAATCTTTGCTTTAACGTTGTCGATCGTGTCGGAGGATTCAACCTCCAAAGTGATGGTCTTCCCGGTGAGAGTCTTGACAAAAATTTGCATACCGCCACGGAGACGCAAGACAAGATGGAGAGTAGACTCTTTCTGAATATTGTAGTCTGACAGAGTGCGGCCGTCCTCCAACTGCTTGCCGGCGAAGATAAGGCGTTGTTGATCTGGAGGAATTCCTTCCTTGTCCTGAATCTTCGCCTTCACGTTGTCAATCGTATCCGAAGATTCAACTTCGAGAGTGATCGTTTTGCCAGTGAGGGTTTTCACGAAGATTTGCATTCCACCACGGAGACGAAGGACGAGGTGGAGGGTGGACTCCTTTTGGATGTTGTAATCCGAAAGGGTACGACCATCCTCCAACTGCTTGCCAGCGAAAATCAGACGTTGCTGATCAGGAGGGATGCTGCGATGGAGTCAGATAAGACCGCAAACCAACCACCGACGACACTTACCCTTCTTTGTCTTGTATCTTGGCCTTGACATTGTCGATAGTGTCGGACGACTCCACCTCAAGGGTGATAGTCTTGCCGGTGAGAGTCTTTACAAAAATTTGCATGATGATTGAGTGACTGGAACGGGGAAGAGTTTGGAATGAAGCAGAGGCGCAGTTAGGTGGGTATATATATTTTGTCGGAGATTCAAATCTGGACTGCCTTGCTGACTCACTCATCGTCCCACGTTGTGATCCTTCTAGAACCATTTATCAGCAGCGAAAATAAAAATATATTCATTCAACGGTAACGATTCCCTACAATTCCTCATTCGTCGGACCATAACCGAATTGTAAGATCCTTTTCCATACCAGCAGATGCTATAATATTTCTAAAAGGATGATTCTATGTATGTTGGCGTTCAAGAGTCATTTTAAATCATGTAACGGGCATTCATGTCACTTACAGCCACTGCCAAAACGACATCTTGCGGTCCACATGAATCAGTGAACTCAAAGAAAGGGACGACCAACTTACCTCGGTGCCCTTCAAGAATCTGCAATACTTTCCGAGTCTGAAGGTCCCAAATATATATCTTGTTGTCTTCGCTCCCGCTAACAATATATTTTCCCTTGGTCGTGATAAAGCATGCTGGGATGCAGTACGTTCTATTGCTATGTCCAGTGTAAGTCTTCACGCATCGCGAGTTCTGGTAATTCCATAATCGGATCGTCGAGTCCTGTGTCGAAGCCAGAACGAACGCGGAATTTGGAGAAAACTTGACATGGGAACTGAAATCATGGGCCTGAGCAACACTGAACTTGACTGGAAACAGGTCCATACCAGATAGGATTATCGTCATCTACCAGAGTTTTTAAACATTGACCAGACTCGGCATCCCAGATGCGTCTGTTGCTTATGAGCGAGTGGTCAAGACCTTATATGACCAACGCTTACATTAGCCCATCCATTGCACAAGACACTACAAGAGTCCCGTCGTGGCTGAAACCAACGGCCGTTACAGGGTCAGAATGAGCAGGAAGAACTTTCAAGAGTTTCGCTGGAAAGCAATGAATACTCAGCTATCAAATTGACAGTGCTTCATACCTCTTGCGACATCCCATATCCTTACTGTCTCGTCGAAACCCCCTGATGCGAGAAGATTCGAATTAGGATTATAGTTCACACAGAACACAAAGTTCGTGTGCCCTATGAGTGTTTTTGCTTCAACACGCTAGAAATAAGGATACTCATAGGTTGATTTGACCGGGATTTGATCAACGTACCCCTGCCAGACTCCATATCCTGATAGTCTTGTCGTCCGATGCAGACGCCAAATGTTCGCCATCACTGGACCATGCGATGTCAGAGATGCCTTCTGAATGGCCTTGCAGCGTTTGGATGAACTCTCCAGTGGCAACATCCCAGAGTTTTATCAACTTGTCCGCACCTTTCTCCAGAGCTTTTCAGCAAGAAAAGGATATGAACCATTGAAAAATCGGCACACCAGCAGACGCAAGCATTGACCCGTCTGGGCTGAATTTCAACGAAGAAACAGATTGCAAATGTCCGCTGAGAATAAAACGCATTTTATAATTAGGCCCGTTATTCGAGGAGGATTTCTGATCTGAGTCCATTTTTCCGTCAGAGAGATATAGCTCAAAGCCGTTATCATTATACTGGGCGTGACTGTGACCTAAATGTCGACGTGACATGACTTGGAACGAACAGTTTTGCCCATCCTTACTATGGCTTCAGAATGGTCATGTCCTACAACGCGAACAGAAATAATTGAAAACCTTGTTTCTGGAGTTGGTAAATCTCACAGATTTTTTGCAAGAGATTTATCCAATAAACCTGTTTGCAGATAGATACAACCCTGCCAATGTCAGCATTTTAGAAGACTATCTCTACCACCAACTTAGGAAAGAGGAATACGATTGCCTAGCGAATTTGGCCATTTTAAAATTGTAGGCTGGCTGACTATCATGGGATTTATCGCTTATGGTTCTGTGTTCGTGCAGGTACCAGTTTAACAGCGAACTCTACAATCCAGACGTGGTAATCAACATCCTCATAAAGGCACTCACAGCATGTCCTTTACCCGATTTTAACCTCTGCATATCCCTGCTCGATGACCGTCCAGTAAACATAACTTTAGACGAGCCCGATCCCCTTCCGTCCGTCCTTCCTGCTCTGAAAGTTCTTCACAACCTGCTCTACCACTGTCGTTTTCCGGCTTTCTGGCAAACGTACCGGTCGGATGAACTTGAATTTCTACGAGACAATTATACAGTTGAGATTTTGGGATTTGAAAATGCTATCAGAGCGGTTGCTATCCGCGCAGTGAGAGCGACGTTCACGAGGATCAGCGCCAGTCGATTGGGAACGTATTTACATCTATCTGGTGCGAGAACTTACTTCTATGGAAGTGAACAGTGTTTATGTATAAAATCACAGGTGATGACCTTGATCAGTATATCAAAGTACTCGGTTGGACAATTGATCCAGCTACCAATGTGGTTACGATCTCCCCAAATCCCGACAACCACATCGAGGCGACGGTCGTGCAAGAGACGATCAAACTTTCTCGTATGTTAACTTCCTGATTCATAGTCTTCTTGATCCCCTCATTCTTTAATCAGAACTCACAAAAATCATTGCCCACGCCAAAAGTTAAGATTATATACGTACAGAAAAATGAGGACTCTAGATCTTGAGGAATTCGTTACATCTATATAAAGGTGGCAATGGTCCCCCAGATAGCCATGATAGTTCCAACGACGATGATGAGCCCATCGAAATGACTACAACGTTTGTCTATCATAACTTTCGCCAGGACAGGACCGACAATAGAGATCATGAACGCAGAGAATGACCCGAGGAAAGCCATCGTCGAACTAAAATCAGGTATCATCATGGACACCATAATAGACAGTGTCGTGACAGATATGCGCTGGAGAACACCTAAAGCGCGCTTCCAGCGACCAAAATGTGACCCTTTTGGGGCCACTGAGAGACCATCAGGCTTGGCTGCGAGGTCTTCAGGAGAAGTCAGGGGTGCGTCAAGTCCAAGCAAGATCTCGATGGTGGCATTTAGCTGTCGTTCAAAGTCAGATGGAAGGAAACGCAAGAAAAAATTTGTCAGAAACAAACTGGTTGTGTGTTCAGACCGAATTTGGACCTAAATTTGTGTGAATGCGAGAAAGCATGTTTACAAAACGTCGTCACTCACAAGGGGCTGATAACAAGCAGCCAGAGGCATAGTGTGTTCAGAAGAGGGTTATAACCAGGCGTTGCTAGCAAATCTATACTAATCTATGGTGGACGTCAATACCTTGCAACATGTATATCCGTGTCCGTACCTCATCGCTGACATTTTGACCAAACATGAGATACCCAGCATATCCGATGACAGTGTAGAGGCATGTCGCAACACTCTACAAAAACTATCAGGAAGGAAACTCTAAGGGTCATCCTTCGACTCACAAATGCCCGATTAATCATGTGGTCAAACTGACTAGGGTCAACCATGTCCCTAGCGAGAGAGGGAATGACTGCGTGTCCGGAAAACTGGAAACACTTCAGAATCGTCAACAACTGTTGAAATGGAATACGTACACCAGCCATAAACAATCCAAACGCGAGACCAAGTTTGGGGACGCCTTGGATGCCCAGGTCAGTGGAACAAGGACTCCAAAGACTTCCTGGTGCATTTCCCTTTGAGAATCCATCAAACAAAATCACAAAAATCAGAAGAACTGTGGATATGATCCCTAATATCGAAGCATAAGACAGTAACGACAATGGGAGGAAGACGGGGGGTAGGAAGCTGACGTAGAATAATGATTAGAAGACGGGGCAGTTAAAATAAAATCTTACAGGCTCACAGAACAAGTCCCAAAGCCTTGTAGTAGTTTGATGATTGTTGAGGCAACAAAGAGTGTAAAGAATCACCGTATAACGTGACTAGACAAACGCTGCGGCACGAAATGAATCTAGACAAAAAATCTGAACGTAAACGGACCGACCTAACAGCAAATAATTCCAGACAAAACATAAAACTAATGATTGGAGTAGCCACAGGCCCAAAGGCCTTTCTGCCGATGTCCGAATATGACCGTATCCGAGGATCAGATAAGATGATACGAGCCAGGATTTTTGCACTGCAAAGATCATTAGCCAGAACAAGTGCGAGTCGAGCGTTAGTACATAACCCACGTATAACACGCCACGAAACCATATGAGATGATAATAATGGTGCCCATAACCCAACCGGCGTATGCAAACGCCAATGGTTCGGACAGCATTCCCATGCCAAGAAGGATAGCAATGGAATTGAACAACTGAGGTTCCAAGAAACGTCATGAGCTGTATGCATCCGACAGTTTAATTTTACACATACCGTCTGTCCATACGTACTCTGACCATTGTTTTTGGAGCTGATGACAGAAGCTCCAGACATCCGCCTTCGGCAAAGGGGAGGAGCCGACAGATAGTTGGGTACCTGGTCCTGAGAGTCCTGTGGAATTGAGGGGCCAGTCATGGGATGAGCGTCATTCCAGAACAAAACCCTGGAAGGCTTTTTGGCCAGCAGGGGAGCTTCTTCTCCGAGAATAGAAGTAACGGGGGGAGACAAGATTGGTCTGTGCACACGGGTCTCTTCCTTGGGCGGTTCATAATCCTCGTCCCAGTCCAGCTGCCCGATAAAAGGATCGTCGTGCGCCAGAGTCGAGGGCATCGCATCAAAGTCTTCGTCCTCATCGTCGAGGAATGGCCGTCTTCGTAGTTGAGCTTGTGATTCTTCGTCGTCGTCAAATACAGGTGTTTCTGAGTTGGAAGGGACATTGGAGCCCGCAACAAGATACTGTGCACGGCGATCTGAACGATAATTGAGAACTGCTACTACAACAGCTGTCAAACTGTAGATCTCACTCACATGACTCAATCACATCCCTCATATTCGACCGCGCACTGGAGGCAGATCCTACGAAAGGTGTTGGGAAGGAAGCCATGAAAATTTCAAATTCAAAAATTGCGGCTTTTAAGATAAGGTCAAGATCTAAACTTTGAGACGGATCTTATACCTTTTCGCAGGCACAGGGTGCACCGGAGGCTCTGCCGGTTCCGATGTAAAAATATAATCCTCAACAATACCAACAACGCGAAAAAAAGGTGTACAATGTATTGTTGTCGGATACGTGCATGTTTAGTAAATAATGCGGAAGTCTAGAAAGTGGAAAGGTGTAATCAACGAATGATAGGTGGACGTAATAATCAGGACGAGTTGACCGCCCTTCGGTTCGTCCATAACATATACGGTTCTCTGATAACGTCCCCTTGGACAGATTTACGAGAGCTTCGTCTCGCGTCCGGGAGTCTGGCGTTGGAATTGAGATCCTACATAGAGAATTGAACGTATCAAAAAGGATAGCTTGGATGGCTACTCACTGCTAATCGCTTCTTCATTCCTGCAGTTATGTGCGGCCACCATTTTGTCAAAGCGGTCTTCAAGGCAAGTTCCCTGTGACCTTTGGGATTTAGCCAAGAAACATAACCTTCAAGCTGCTCAAAAGTACAATCAGATTGACCAATTAGAAGGCGACATTACTAACCTCTTCCACCTCAATGAACATACACCAGTCAGCAGGAGAAAGAATTTGATCAGCGCCCTCCTCCTCCTTCCGTCTTTCATCAATGTCCTCATTATCATCTACTGCTTTCTTTTCCAGTTGCTTGAGGTCAAACTCACTCGGGCCTTGAATGAACACACGCCCAGTCCCATACTGTGCAATCCCACCACTTCCCACTAACGACGCGGACCCCATACCATCAAACCACCAAATTCGGTTATAGAAGCGGTCTTTCCCGAGTGGCTTCACACGGATCGCGCCAAGCAGCTTTCTGAATTCCCGCTCAATACCCTCGAGTCGCCGTTCCAACTTGTTCACTTCTTCGTCTAGGCGTCGGTGGTCCGCCATAGCCTGCTTTTGCTGTGCCTGTTTTGCTCTCGCCGCTTCCCGCTCCTTAGAGTGCGCGATAGTATGAGCCTTCACGCGCAGATCTTTGGAACGCGACCCCTTTCTGCTAGTGGCTGGAGTGGACTCCGAACCGCCTTCTGACATATCAGAGAGTTCGCTTGAGTCCTGCACAACAGACTCCTCTCCATTATTGTTTGGAGTTTCTTCCTTGGTCTCACCTATAAGGTTGCCCATTTCCTCTTGGCTGAAAGTGTGTTCAGTGAAGAACTCGCAACTGATTACTCTGTCGACTCACTATTGCTTCTTCATCCGATTCACCTCGATCTTCTCTTTCCTCAGAGCGGTCAACTGTTCTTCACAAGAATCCATATGCATGTGAATTGCCTTTGACGAAATTGCCAGATTACACATAAAGGACAGAATCGCGATGCGATCAACCACAGGCAGGGCGTAGTACCGTTCTTTTGGACGAGCGACAGCTGCAACAGATGTCTGTTGGCCGTCTGAATCAACTGACCCTTCCACAGATTCGAAGAGTAATTTCGTTAAAATTATCGGAAGTCCAGGGAAATTAGAGAGATTGGCATGCTAAATGAGATTTCATCAGTGATATTGATGGCAGATCAGAGGCAGGCAACTACGAACATCTTTTAAACATCCAACGAGTGCATCCTCCCAGCCTTCACGTCCTTCTGGATACCGCAAGGGAACTCTTTCCCAGTTATTTCCAACATCTGCCATGGCCGCTAGCAGGTCATCTAGCGTAACGTTCCAGATAAGTTCCGGGTCCCTTCCTGTTTGTTCCTTCTCCTGTAGCAGAGACAGAGTAGCACTATGCCTCGTAAAACCGACAGTGCGGAGGTTATAGATCACGGTCGAATGAATTTCGGCAAGCAATTCACAGTGTTGGTCAGCTGTACAATGGCGAAGAGCGTGTTCCAGTTCATCTAGGGTAAAGGTGGACAGGTGCAGAGGTTGTCTGTAAAAATCGATATTATAGTTATTGATTTATTTCATTGATACATGAGCCGAAGCTGTCGCTCACCCGTAACCAACTAAAAAGTTCCAGGACATCAGGACAGATTCGAAACCATTGTCAAAGGCTGCCAATGTCGCTATCGTACCCGGAGGCCTCGTCAACCTCATGCCAGCCTTCTTGTCCTTTTCTGTGGTACGAATATCAAGGTCTTCAGTGGGATATCGAAGGGGTTTCTTTTTCTTCTTTTCGGCAACAAGCCGGTCAGCCTCCGCTTTGGCCAATTTTTGCTTTTCTTCCTTGACTCGGGTCTCCTTTTCGCGTTTATCTGAAAAGAAAATGTAATCAGCAAAACAGTTTATATGCAGACGTAAACCGACCTTTATCATCTTTCGCAGCCGACATCTTCTTCTGTTTCTTCGATGGCGGCCCATCCTTGTCTTCCCAGGCCTTTTTCCTCTTGTCGATCTCCCCTTTCTTGATGTTTGCCACACCTTGACGTGTTTCCTCTGGCATAACGGATTCCACACCATATCGCGCAGCGATAGGCGGTTTGACCGTCCATGGGGAAGCTACTGCAGCATCCCGGTCCACACAATCACGGATGAATCGCCGAAGGATGGACTTTGAGAACGATAGTCGATCGCGACTAGAAACACAGCGACACGTTAATTTAGGAGCCTTACATATCGTGATGTACATGCCTCATCTTTTTGCAAGTCACTTCAATCAGACTTCCGACTAGTTTCTTGTCATTTTCTGTCGGTTTAGCGGTCGATTTCCCTTTTTCGTGACTTTTGTCACGTTCAAGTTCCGTAAGGTAGACCCAGTAGTAGTATAGTGCAGGATCGTCTCTGGCTATGATTTCTGCAATAGGGGTTTTGAGGTTGGCACTAATAACGTGGGGTGGATCGTCATCAAGGGTGGATGTAGCAGTGTGATCTATGTGCGCATCTCGCGCTTGCGGATCATCGTTGTATTTTGGAGGGTAGACTTTATCGACTCGAGCGTGATACCTGACATAAGGTTAAGAAAGACTAACTGGGGAGAGGGAAGTAACACACTTCACGCCAGAAAGATCAATGATGACTCCTAGATGGTGAATGAGCAACATTGGGAAAGAGGTAGACAAATGACTCGGAAACATACTTTCGCCAGGAAAGTAACGATCTTTAAAGCGGTCGTAGACAGCTTCTACTAGATGGTCTAGACGCCCCATAACCTCTGTAAAAAGGCAGTAAACGAAGCAATCAATAATTTGTTTTAAAAAAAACAAGGCGGGGACTTACGCCATTGAACGGCTTTGAGTACAGCGGGTTTGAGAGGTTCTGAAAATCTCGCGTGCAGTGTCCTCGCTTCTTGACGCTCACTTTCTA
>Ga0307514_10004451_pt1 | contig 12880 bp, 8 predicted proteins | sample 16_EM_MG_FD_203088 | JGI IMG/M metagenome (GOLD analysis project Ga0307514, IMG submission 203088) | Populus trichocarpa ectomycorrhiza microbial communities from riparian zone in the Pacific Northwest, United States - 16_EM | ecosystem: Host-associated > Plants > Roots > Unclassified | place...
CCCCCCTTGCTCTCTCAGCGCCTCCTCATATAACATCTCAATCTCCCTCTTATAACTCTTCGCCGCCTGCGCCCTCTTCAACTTCAACGTCGGCGTCAACAGCTCATTATTGATCGTAAACGGGTCCAAGCACAAATGTACATTCCTAACCCTCTCGAATCCCGAAAAGCCCGTTTTCTTGATCACATCATCCATATCCTTACACACCTGCCTCCTAACCTTCTTATTCCTGCACGCCTCCGCAATCGCAACATCATCCGACGGATCAATTTCTTTTCCCAGGATCTTCGAAGCGAAGGGAGCAAAGTGTACTCTGTCTACACCAAATACGCCAACGAGGAAAGATTGTAATGAATCCCCATGGATGTAGGATTGCATCAAGTAAGCAAGGTGAGATTGCAGGTTGTTCTCGATTCGCTCTGGGGAGATGTATTCGCCCTGGGAAAGTTTCAGGATGTTTTTGACTCGGTCGATGATAGTGAAGCGGCCAAATTCGTCCACCATGCAGACGTCCCCTGTGCTAAACCACCCCTCGTCATCGATCGCTTTGGCAGTTAATTCCGGTTCGCGGAAATACTCCTTGAAGCGGGCTGGCCCGCGGAGGAGGAGCTCGCCTCTAGCGTAGGGTTTATCAGTGACGTTGTAGTCCATGTCCGGGACGCTCTTCAAACAAGCCTCAATGCAGGCACTGGGGGGGCCGCAAGAGCCTGCGGTGTTGTCTTGGACGAGTTGCCCCATGGCGACGGCATACGTCTCGGTGAGGCCGTAGCCCTGGATGAAGTGATTTGCAAACACGACTCTCAGGAACTCTAGGACGCGTTTATCGATGGGCGCAGAGCCAGTGACCATCCCACGTGCGCGGTCAAGGCCAATTGCGGCGGAGACTTTCTTGGCCCAGATTCGGTCGTAGAGGGCGTGTTGGTTTGAGCCACCGCTGCCCCCGGTGCCACTCTTCATGGTGGCAAGTTTAGTGTTGACAATGTGTCGGCTCAAGCTGCCTTTTACGCCTGGCGCGTCGAGAGTCGCAGACTGGATTGCCGTGTAGAACCTCTGGTATAGCCTTGGGACCGAGAAGAAAAACGTGGGCCTGAGCGCCTTGAGATCATCCACCAACTCGAGGATGTTCCCATGAAAATACCCAATCGATGCGCCCGCCCACATGGCCATATGCTCTCCTAGCCTTCCATAAATATGCGCTAGAGGGAGGTATGACAGCATGCAGTCATTTGGCGTAGCGCTGATTGCGGAGCCGTGCGCGCTGGAGGTAGCTGATATTGCGTTCCCGTGGGTGAGGACGACACCTTTGGGGTTTCCGGTGGTACCAGAGGTGTAGTTTATTGTGACTGTATCGGTGCGGAGAGGGGGGTTGTATGGGCGGGGGTTCTTGATTCCGAGTTCTTCCACGTCGGTAAAGGAATATAGCTCCACGCCCCGCTCCTTGGCCCAGGCGCCGATGAGGGCTTGTTTGTTGTAGCCAGGGAGTTCGCCAGCGTCAAGGGGGTCCATGGAGATGATGATTTTGAGGTCGGGACAGCGGTCTTTCATGGCAAGGAGGGTGGGGACATGCTATACCACACCATAACTATCAGCAATCTATACAAGAGGTGGGGCGAAGGTGAAAACATACGTTCACACTACAAACTATCGCCTTAATCAATGCGTGGTTAACAATATACTCCGTCGTCGCCGGCCCCTGGGTATCATAAATCGACACCGTATAACACCCCTGACTAACCGCCGCCAAATCCGTAATCTGCCACTCAGGACGATTCGGACTCCAAAGCCCAATTCCGTACTTGTTCTCCACCACCCCAATCTTCTCATGCAGCACCCTCAATCCCGCGCCAAAGTTTTTTCTCCGCTCCTGGACAGTCCTGTAGTCCATCCATACAAACGGCCCGTATGCCCCCGAGACGGGATCTCGCTCTCGCCATCCTAGCGACCGGCAGTTTGCGTAGTGGTTGGCGGCGTGCTCGAACATCTCGTGGATGGTGTGGATCTGGTAGAAGTATATTAAATGTCAGCACCACCATTTGATCTCTGGGTTGGTAGTACAATCTAGTGGGGTATGTATGATGGGAATAACATTACATTTGGATCAATCGTCTCCAAAAATTTATCCGTATATCTCCAGTGTCTGTAAATTGGCGTCCTCCCCGGGCGCGCGGTGTTTGGCAGCGCAACACCATGTGCTTTCCCTGGGGGCGGGACTCCCCGGATGGCCTTCACTGCAGCGATCGCTGGGTCATGATACATCTTTCCTTCCTTCTGTCTTTCTTTATCGAAATGTCAAGTATGTTTGCGAGGATGGGGTTTTGTCCGAAGGGGTGGAAAGGAGAGGGAGCTTCTGGGGAATACTGAAATATAATGAATGCTTGCTCACGAGTCAGCCTCGGCTCACAACAGGGATCGTTGATTGGTTCGACTTGGGAACGTGAGTTTGGAGTCCGCTTTTTTAGCATAAATACGGGACAAAATCGATGTACGATACATATACCGTCCTTCGTACTGTACGTGTATACAGCTGTACCTACTTACCTATACCCATCAACCTGGGGTGGGGTTGATCGTCCCTCGGGAATATCACATGGCCCAGCTCTGGTAACTGGTCTGGGCGTCCAAATCAACACCAGCCATTTGCTTACAATCCAAGAGTCTGTAACAATTCACCTGATCCCTATCTGACCCGAGGTCCAGCCCGCGAATGCCCACATGCCAATATCAATCAGGGTCCATATATTGGATTCCAGCCCTGTAAATAATATGTTTTTTTTTGATGCCCAGTAACATGCTCATAAGTCAACTAGTATTCACCATAGTGACCAATGCCCCGGATTTACTTTAATGGGCGGCCAACATCTGTTCTCGTTTCCACAATTTAGCCCCAGCCTGCAAACTGCTATAGCAGTGGTGTTGAGGCTGAGTGGGTAAGGATCTCCTTGGGTATGGTAAGTGTCCTCTGGACCTAGTCCACTGATTTCGACCAGTCTCATCAAGCACACACATTTACATTTTCCAAAAATTCAACAATCAAAAATTTCAAGAGAAAAGAAATGTTTACTGAAAAATGTGAGCAAATTAGACCTTTCTTAAAGCACATACTCGAATTCTGCAAGGCTGAGGTGCCTGGCGACCCGGGAATCGACAGAATGGCATATCTCAATTACATCAGGGTAACCACTATTTAAGATCCCAATAGCGAATGGACTACAGGTAAATTCAATCTGATTCACCCCATTATCCTTCAAGAGCAGTTGTTAATGCAATCCGCAAAAACTTACCTATTGGCCTAGTGACCTGGCATTGTTTCTTTGTTCTCTCGAACAAACAAACAAAGCCAAGCCCACTACAACCCACTTACCCTCATTTTATCTCACACAAAGGGCCTACCTTCCCAAATAATAATACACAATTCTGTCCTTTTCTTTATTCCCAGCCCCACACCATCCGCCCATTCAACCAAACCTTTGTCTTCCCCCGAATATACCTTGTATAATTAGATGTCCGCACTCGAGCACTCCCCCTCTTCCCTACCCACTACCTCCCTATCCAGCTCACCGCACTCCAATCTTCTCTCCATAAAACCCCTTATCACAGCCCCAATCCATTGTCCTATATAAACCATTCCCAGATCTGGGCACTTACCAATCCCAATCTTCCCTTCTGCAAGTCACTCCCCTCATCCCGCAAGCCCAAGCTCACGCAAACGGACGAGTACAAGACTTCTCAGGGTAATCCACACCACAATGCCTACCAAAAATTCCGCGGCCGCCGCGGCTCCAGCAAAAGGCAAAGCCAAAGCCAAATCTCCAGCCAAATCTCGGGCCAAATCCCCTGCTACAGCATCCACCTCCACGCGAAGCGCGCGGAGCACTCCCGCTCGCTCCACAAAATCCAAGTCCCCTAATTACAAGGAGGTAGGTGAAGAGGGCTTTGTAGAGCCTGGCGAGGAGGGGGATGAGAACGCGGAGGAGGAAGAACTAGTGAGTGTGCCCGAAGAGGGAGAAGAGGAAGAATACACAGAGCCGACTCTGCTGCCGAAGAAGGCAAAGGCAGCCATAGCCAAGGGGAAATTGAAGGCGACGAAGGCTCCTCCTGCGGCGAAAGCTTCCCCCGTGGTCAAAGAAAAGGCCGTACCGAAAGAAAAGGCACCGAGAGTAGCGAAGGAGAAAGTGGTAAAGGAGAAGGCAACAAAGGAGAAGGCAACAAAGGAGAAGGCGGCAAAGGAGAAGGCGACAAAAGGGAAAGCGGTAAAGGAAAAGGCCGCCGTGACTGGCGCGCCAGTCAAAAAACGCACTCGCGCAAAAGCTACTCCTGGATCAGAAGAAGCTGAGGAGGATGCTGAAGAGGAAGAAGCCACCGCGCCTCCTAAGAAGAAAACCAAAACCTCATCCTCCACCGCCAAAGTGGCCTCTTCATCCAAAACTAAAGCCGCTTCCGCCGCCAAAGCGGTCTCTTCGTCCAAATCTGCCTCCGCAGCCAAAAAAGAAAAAGGCCTCGCCAAATCCGCCCAAGACGAGGAAGAAGAAACCCCTGAACCCGACCCTTATGAAATGAAACCCAGCATTGACTATCGCGTTCTCGTCCACCGCCCCGGCCGTAACCCTGGGGAAAGCCAGCAACGCTACCTCGCCCGCATGTCGCGCATTTCTCTACGCAACCAACACGGGCAGGTCGTCAAATTTACCGACGGAGGGGGTTACTGTGTTGCTCTTGATGGCGGGTTGCTTCAAGTCGTGCCTAGGGTATATCAAGCAGACGCCGTCCCCACTGTGCGAAGGCCCAAGGGCGAAATTGCTGCTGAAAAGATGGCAAAGTTCGCGTCAGAGGCACAGGCTATGGGGGTGGGATTGAGGACAAGAAGCAAGACTGTTAGCAGTAGAGCGACTAGTGTTGCGTCGAGCGCTTCTGGGACAAAGAGACCCAAGGTGGGAACGAAGAGGAAGGCGAAGTCGCTAGAGCCAGTAGAGGAGGAGGGTAATTATGATGATGATGAGGAAGAGGAAGAGGATGGGGAGGTTACTCCTTCCCCGGCAAAGAAGAGGAAGTCAACATCTGGAGCTACAGCAAAGGTGGTTACTGCGAAGAAATCGCCCACTCCCAAGAAGGCTACTCCCAAGGAGAAGACTCCGAAAGAGAAAACACTAAAGACCACCTCCAAGCACAAGACTTCCAAAGAGAAGTCTCCCAAGGAGAAGGCTGCTCCTAAGGCGAAGGCAGTTCCCAAAGAGAAGACTGCGCCTAAGGAGGGAGCAGCTCCCAAAGCCTCCAAGGGGAAGGCAGCTCTCAAGCCGAAGACGCTTCCTACGGAAAAGAAAGAAAAGGCCTCCCCCTCCAAAGCGAAGACTGCGTCTAAAGAAAAGATCGCAAAGGGAAAGGCCGCTCTTAAAGAAAAGGCTCCGGCCAAAGCAAAGAAAGCCCCAAAAATCGTTGCAACTCCTCGCTCCGTCTCTAAGTCCTCAGAGGTCACCCCGCCTCCCAACCGGCGTAAAAAAGCCGCAGTGGAAGAGGCAGAACTAACAGAAGCTGGAGAGGATGATTCTGCACCCATCGCCAAAGGTGATTCTGCATTCTCTGCTGGGGCTCAATACCACGAAGAACAAGTAGGGAATGATAGTAATGTAAGCGTTCATGGAAGGGACTACGTAGACGGTGGGGGGTATTATGATGAAGGGGATGTCACAGGACCAAATGGAGATGGGTATGATGGGGATGGAACGGGAGACGTATTAAATGATGGAGATGAGAAGCACGGCGAGGAAGACTACACAGAGGAGAACAAGGACGGTTATCAGGGGGGGGAGGAATATGTCGAGGAATATGATGACGATGAGGAGTATGACCAAGATGGTCAGTTGCATGCAGCTGCAGTGGCTACTGCTTGAAATAATGAGTAAAGGAATAGGAGTAGGGCTTGGAGTGGGATATCAGGCTGTAGGACATGAAAATGGGAATTACGGGGAACTGAATGATTAGACGTGCTGGTAGGTGGGGAGAAGTTGTATGAAGCTGTGTACTGGTTTACCTGGTATCTTCTGCTTGACCTGATGTCTTTGTAGTGAAGTAATCTGATTACCCTGAACTGAAGAACCATTTCGGTTGTAAGTCACCCGGGCATTGTGGCCTTGGCCAATCGGAGTACCTACTCGATAGTTACTAGTACATTCTGTGTCTGCTCTTCAATCAGATGAGAAGTACTTGGGCCTGCAGAGAGCTGTTGGTCACCTCCAAATCTCGTTCGCATTCCCATGGGTGCAGGTGGGGCTGGCAAGTGGGGCCCACATACTCATACCTATCAACCCCACCACGTGCGCGTCTGGATCAACTTCACCATGGACATGAACATTGCGGTTGATTGGTGGTATACGTATTAAAGATCGAGGAAATGGTTCATTTTGCATGTCGATCGGCAACGCACCTGCATATACGGAGTACCATGCATGTGCTAGGGATACGGAACTAAATCTTATCAAAAGAACGGCACTACTCTGTACCGACTTAAACTGTATGGAGAATAGCACATTTTCCAGGACTTCAAAAAAAAAAACGATCACCGTAGCAGCTGTCTATAAACTTGCAACTGGCAACCTCATGTCAAGTTCAAAGCAGCTGCCCACGAAGGGCACTTTTGTATCTTTTGGGTGTTTTACCGAGATAAGCATTAATTCCACCCCAGCCCCTCATCCCGATTCCCCCCGAGTTCGAATCCCCACCTCCCTGCTGGAATACTCTTACCAGTCGAACATAAGGATATTCGTGGCATGGGAGATCATAGGGAAAATAGTGAAGCACTGGATATAAGCGCTGGATTTCGCATGTATTTAGAGTTCTGTTGATCAGAGAGCTCTTCCAGACATTCCTTTGCTTACTCCAAGGTTGAAGAGTAGAGTGTCTTTAGGCCAGGATTCCGTTCCCTTCCAATAATTGTCAACAACCCTAGGGTGGCGGAAGCATTTTCCATAGTTTAAACAATACAAGAAGCTCCATCACAGCATCTAAAAAAAATAAAGCAAGTTGGGCCATACTAATAACTGAAATTGCGTTGCTAAATACAAAACCTCAGGGTAACGATAACAATAACACAATACTATATGCCGCGTCATATACAAGAGTTAATCTGCAGTAGAATACTTTCACTGTCAAATAAATGAGCTTCTTTATGACGGCTTTGGAATTGATATTCTAATGGCCATCCAGGAGTAGTTAATATAGTGGGTTCCGAAGGGTTCTGGGTATAGTGGTTATTGCTCGTGGTTCAACACCATTGGCTCAAAACCGAAATATACCAAAAGTTTGCTGGCGTGATGGGAGGACCCATGCCAACTTTTAATACCTAGACAACTGTATACTGGTTTGCTAAATGAGGATATAGTGCCAGACTAAGAATCTCCGAGAAACATACATAATTGACCAGACTAGCAAATAGACGACATCACCATTAGCCACCGCAAATATCAATGCTTGGCATCACCGCAGGTCCTGGGTATATCATATACATATAGACATGCTCAACGACCACGTGGAGCTGATTCTCACGTTAACTGGCGAAAAGAGACCCCCTGTACGGAGTACTGCAGAAGAAAGTGTTGGAAATACTCTCGATCCCCGTGATATATGACATGGTAGCCGAAAAGGGTCAGTGGTGACATTGAGTGCAATGGTTCCCCAAAAGGGCTAATGGTGACATTAGAATGGAGGATATAAGCAGCTGGATTCTGCGAAATGTAGTTAGATTTCTGTCGGTATAAACCAGAGCAGTTCTTTCATAGCCTTAGAGTTAGCAATCTGAATTAACTACATTTTCACGCTTTCGCACAAAACTCAACTTCAGTCTTAGTACTGACTCTATTCACTATACCGCCCCTCATAACCTTGTTTCTTACAGAAAGGTCATATGTCCACATAGCCCAGTGAACCAGACGAAATGGAGCGCTAATTTTCCGGGTTGTGGATCAGGTTGGCCATGGGGCCCAGTAGTCTGGTTGGGGAGATAAGGTTAGGTAGTCTGGGAGGTTAGGATGCGTATGGTTGACAGTCAGGTACTTTGTATGGGTGATAGAAATGACAACCAGACTATTTAGTAGTATAGATGGCTCCCCATATATATATCCTTCCTGGAAAGGGTTTTCGTCCTGCCAAACTCACTCTAGACTCACTTGTGGGTACCTAGGCCCCCGCCCTCCTGCCTACGCTCCGAACCACTCTCTGGATAGACAACGTACTCACAAACGAACCTCTTCTTGTCTTATCAGGTACTTATCACGAGCTCCGAGACAGCAGGCCACGGCAATAGGAATACCACAATGCCATCCTACCAAACCCATAATGGCATAGACACAGGCACCCCAATAGCCCGAACAGGATACAGTCCGGTATACGACGATGATGCACACTATGGCGAGGAGGAAGAGCATACGTTATCGATGACATCTGCTTCGACTCATTTATTACCCAAAAGGAGCAGTTCAACGAGCCTGAGCGGCACTGCAACGGCTAGAAGGTACATAAAATTGTTGCAAGCAAAGTGGAGAAGAGGTGACCTGTTTAGTGGAAATGGGAGTGGAAGCGGGGATGGAGCAAGGACTGGTGAGTCTCCATATTATTGTTCTGGTGTCCAGAGCTTCTTGGCCACTTGGTGCTACCCCCAAACGGCCACAAGCTGCATCTGCATTGACCCTCACTAATGTTCACTCCCACAAACAGTGAAACACCTTCTCATCGCAGCCCTCTACTCACCAATATTCTGCCGCTTTATACAACTCGTCCTAATCACCACCGTCCTAATCACAACCCTTCTCTTCGTTAAATATGCCGACAAACCTTCCCGAAAGCTCTATGGCGACGTCGATTACACCCAACTCAAGCCATTCAACATTACGGCCGTGATTGAGAACGGGGATGCCGCCGTTTGGGACCCCCAGAGCGGGTTGCTGGGCCTAAATGGAGATGGGGAAGACCTACAGAAGAGAGAGTATAGTGTGTTCCTAGAAATGCATGCACATACAACCCACTCAGACGGGGACTTAACCCCCGAGCAAAGTACGTTTTGTCTTAAGGGCATGCCAGGATATATCGTGGACAGTTATAAACTCACCGTGGCTGATCATAGCTGTCGATTGGGCCCTCGCTTACGGCTTCAATGCCCTCGTCATCAGTGACCACAATACCCTCACTGGCGCCCTCGCTGCCCAATCCTACGCCAACACTTTTTACAACGCGGACCCCAGCAATCCTCGAATCTTGGTTATCCCTGCGATTGAATATACCACCTGCCGGATTCATATGCAAATCGTTGGCCTCACCTCACCCATTCCAGCCCCTAAAAAGGCCTTCCCTACTGACGCTGAGCTCCAATCTGTCATCGATCAAGCTCACGCACAGGGCGCTCTTGTCTTTGCCAACCACTTACCCTGGTCCCTCGGCACAGAGCGAAACTATCATGTCCCAACCTTGCAACAACATCCCACTCGAGAACAACTCCTTGATTGGGGAATTGATGGCTTCGAGATTTTACACGGAGGAACACTGGACTTACCTACTCTGCTGTTCGCAAGAAAACATGGAATGCCACTGATTAGTTCGACCGATCTGCACGCCGCTGAAGCTGTTCCCCATGGGTGGACTTTGATAAAAGATACCCCGCTCACTATCCCCGCGATTTTGGAGAGGCTGAAGAAAGGCGAAACAAGCTTTGCCTCACATCCAACTGGCATTGGCAAAGAGATCATCTGGCCGAAGGATAACCCTGAGTGGGACAAGTGGGCACCGTTGGTGGGTATGGATTTTGGGTTTTTGTATGATGATATCCATGGCATGTATAGCTTTACGGGGGAGTGGTGCCATGAGAAAAGTTTGGTAATACATCAAAGGAGAGCAGTATGGTTTGTGGTTTGGGCAATATTAGCATGGGTGGGCTATGAAGTTGCGAGGTGGGGGGCTGGAATGGGCTACATGTGGGTCCAAGGGAAGCCTGAGAAGAGGAGCAGAGAGAGGGGAACTATGTTGTGAAGGTAGCGGAGAAGGAGGATGAGTGAGGAAGGATATGTTGTGGCAGCGTGAAAAGCAGCGCTAGATGGTCACAAACCTAATGTTTTCTTTTCTTTTTGGTGCGTTTTGGGGTTCTCTTGCTCTTCCCTGCTTTCTGGTGTTCACCAGATATTACTGGTGGTAGGAGTGTTTTTGGATAATGGTTTGCCCTTGGGTCACAGTGAAAACTGTCTGGAGATCATAGTAATTAGCACATAATCATTGCTAAGTGAAATATGTAACCTGATGTAGATCCTCCACCACCCCGATTTCCACCATAGTCTGCATCTGTAAAGCCTGTTAAGCTGAGTTGAGAACATTGTTTATTTGTAAGAGTGTAGTCCTAATGTATCTCAAAATGTGCTTAGCAGCACTTAAGTGTTCAGATGTAGGTTTAGATAAGAATTGTGATAGTAGAGGCCAAATCAGGTCGAGTTCCAATCACAGGCTACATCAGTGAGCCAATAGTCTGTTGATATCGGGAAATGTTATCACCTTGATATTTCCGCAACTTATTGTTGGGGTCCAAGGGTAGAGTAACTAGATTGCACGACATCATGCCAAATCGTAATAGTAATTTGTCAATGTATATAGGGTAAATGGTATCAGCTAGGCCATATTTGAAGCTATTTTTTTCCAGTGCTTCAGGGCAAGAACGGCGTGAGGCTACACCGGGAGCGTCCGGGATACCTGTATTCGTTGCTGCAGCAAATGTATCATATTCTCCAGATCCCTCAGACTATATGGACTTCCCAGGTTGGATTGCTATCTTTAATCCCTGTGCTAGTTTGGGGGAGGGGGCGTTTCCATAGGCAGTCGTGCGGAACCTCCTCTGTATATAAGGTTTATTATTCCAAATGCCCCCTTCCCCCTCATGGCAGTTTTCTTTTCCGCTCATACATGGAGCAAACATCATCACACCAACGGCTTGCTCTCTGATTCATCAAAAATGCGATGGTTTTTACCTTCAGGGCAATACTGTGGCCCAAGCCCTATGCAAGAATACAGGCTCAACTGGACTTTAAATGACCATTCAAATTCTATCGGCAAGGGGAAACGTGACCAAATCATTCTTGCATGGCAGATAACTCCAGTGGCGGCTGGGACGATCAGGGAAGTTATTCCTACTTGAGTCTGAGTTGGGCATTGACGTTCCCCATGAGTTGGGTTATACATCTTCCACTTTAAATTACCTATAGGCAAGGAGCAACCACCTGGAGGCATTCAAGCTTATCAGGCAAGAGCTTTTCCAGTCCTGCACCAGCACCTCGCTGCACTTTAGGTATAGGAGCAAACGTAGCTACCTGCTTCAACCAACCTTAGGAGATAGAGAGCCTCAAACTTTGAAGGGCTGGAAATGGTGTTTGGTGAACATGATCTAGACATAGATAGCTATAAATGTGTGGTAAATAGTTTGTGGGCCATGAAATTAACTACTCATCTTTCTACCTATATCGCCAATCTTTATAGCGTTGATGAGTGAGAAGTACCTTTATAAGCTGGGCGCTATGCGGAGATAAATGAATAGGCTCGATTATGGATTGGCTGGGCTGACCACATGCATGATGCATTGCCCCAGCTTGACTCTCACCTTGAGATGTAGGGACTGAGGTGAGTGATTCTCTGTTTAGAGAACCAGCCGAGCTGTGTACCTGTTCTCGCTGCCCATGTTGTTCTACAGTGCCCAGAAGAATTACTGAGAAAGGTTTAGCGTTTCACCCAAACAGGAAAGATAATCGATTTATTAGGACTAATATGTGATGCCAAGGCGCTAATACCACATAGATGCTACTGGCAGACTGCCTGAATAGATCTATAGTATACATAACGAAATCAACATCACCTCTGCTCTTGTAGAGAGTTGAGAGACATTGCCGGCGAATTGGTACTGAGGTAGTGGCTGGCATAACCTTAAGGGTAGTCTAAGTAAGTCAATTGCAATAGAGGCTAATATATTGTCTAATGTTGGAATAACTAATCACGCTGGCGTGGGGAATTATCATGTGAGATGCCATCGTGAGAGATGCCGTCGTGGGGAATGTGAGATGCCGTTGGGAAGTGCCGTTTGGACGGGACGAAAAGGGAGTCATCGGGAAGTGTCGTTTGGGTGAAAACGGAATGAATGAATGAATGAATGAATGATATATGAGGCAGGTCTTCGTGGTGGAGGGGGCAGTCTTTAGTCTTCAGTCTGCGAACAGATTCTGTTATTGAATATATTCATTCACTTGTCTCCCGCGGTGACCCAAGTGAACTAGCTCTCCAGACGACATGGGAATCTGTAAATTCCTATAGCAAATACATTAGCTAGTATGTAAACTGACTGGTATATGGACTAGTCCATGGGCTAGTGTATATTGACCGGCACCGGCATAAAAGATGGCGGTCTACTGGCTATGGTACATTGACTGTGATATGGGTTTATTATGCTACGATAACTTAGTGGGGTTGAGTCCTGACCGCTGGCATATTAACTATGACTGGCTGGAATATTGACTGGAGTATCAGCTATATGGACTGGCATATTGGGTGGCGTATTGGCTGGTATTGAGGGGTGAATTGACTGGCATATAGACTGGTACCAGCTAGAATATTGGCTGGTTGACGGGCGAATTAAGTGGCGAATTGGCTAGAATATTAACTGGTACCGGTTGGCACATGGACTGGGATATTGACTGCAATATTGATTGGAATATCGACTGGAATATTGGCAAATTGACTGACAAATTGACTAGTAACGACTGGTGAATTGATGTGCAAATTAACTGGCATATGGACTGGAGAATTAATGGCAGTATGGACTGGCAAATTGAGTGGCATATTGACTGAATAATTGACTATATATATCAAGGCT
>Ga0307514_10004452_pt1 | contig 12879 bp, 9 predicted proteins | sample 16_EM_MG_FD_203088 | JGI IMG/M metagenome (GOLD analysis project Ga0307514, IMG submission 203088) | Populus trichocarpa ectomycorrhiza microbial communities from riparian zone in the Pacific Northwest, United States - 16_EM | ecosystem: Host-associated > Plants > Roots > Unclassified | place...
AAAACTGCACGAAACTTTTTTTTCCTTTACCAATTTGTTTTTTTTTTCTTTCGTCCGTGGCATATTCGTTAGCAGCCATGTTAGGTAGGTGGCAACCTTCCTGGAATAAGTGTCGATTCTAATGTTAGCTGGCTGGTCTAGACAGACAGTGAAAGATCCAGGAATTCTCCATGGAAATTGCCTGCCTGGTGGCTATTCTCCAGGGTATTAATGAAGTCTTAAAAATAAAAATTAGTCCGGGAATAAAGTTTTTGGACTGAATAGTAGGTTAGTGATTCCTAGCAATCTCATTTATCTTCTTATATTTGATGTTTGCTAAGGTAAAATGGTTTGTGACTAATATCTGTAAAAAATTTTTTTTTATAAAAATAGAGACTCTTCAATATTTAAATAAATATCTTTTTAGAAAAAAAATACAATAATATTTTAAAGATATATGCTTTGAAAATATATATTCAGTAAAGAATGAGATCATATTATATTCATTTTATCCAATTAAAAAATAGAAAAATAACGAGTCATGATAGATTTAAGCTCACCCGGAGCTAAGCTTAACACACTATTAAGCCTAATCGTGGATGTGTTAGGCACATTGTCAAGCTCCCTTTAAGGCTGAGCTTGACACACTGTTAAGCCCATCCAGGGTTGGGCTTGAAAAACTATCAAGCTCAATTATAACTAGGCTTGACATCTTGCCAAGACCACCTGAGATTGGGCTTGGAAATCTGCTAAGTCTAATTATAGCTGAGTTTAGAAAACTGTCAAGCCTAATCATGGCTGGGTTTGACACATTGTCAACCGTAATCATTTCAAAGTTTGGTTGGTATTAGACCCAATACATTTTCATTGAGATATATTTGGTACTAGCACGTGTTAGCCCAACAAGCTCGAGAATTTTAAAAAATTATATCCATTAATTTTTCTTGATTTAACATTTATAAATAAAAATATATCAATAAAATCTTGTTTCATCAACCATATTCATGATTCACACGTTATCAAATCTCTAGTCTAATGATGTCCTCATCAGTATGGCCAGCTTGTGATAAGAAGATTCTTGATGTCACGCAAGGGCATGCAATGCATTGTCAAAGCCCCAATGAACATTGAGCCTAAATTCCCCTAACTATTTATTCTTCAAGGTGGGTATATGCAGCGAAGAAACCTTCTCTGCCACAAAAGTTGTTATTCCATAGATATTGCTTGATTTTTTTAATTATTTTTTTAAAAAAAATTAAAACTCGAGTCAATCTAAATCAAAAAATACAATTTACTACCCGAGTCTTAGATCGTGTACACCCTCAACTCAGTCTTGTAGCCATGTGAACTAATTTCTAATTCCATCTATATTTGTGTTATAATGAGGTTTTTTTTATTATTATCTTTCATCATATAAATAACATAAGTTAACAATAATATTTTAAAATTTCCATAAATAAACAAAAAGCATATAAATAAAGAGCAAATAATCTATAATATTTATAAAAATAAATACTCAATTTATAAACTATCAAAAATAAAAAGAAAAGAAATATAAAGTATAGAGTAGAGTCGGGTTAAGCTGGGTTTAAAAAATCATGACCTGCTACCAGGTCCATAATATTTATTTTTTAGGTTTTTTTTATCAATTATCATATGTAATATTTATATTATTTAATTTTTAGTGTGTTTGACATCATTTTTGTTTCTGATTTTTAGTATTTTTGACTTGAAAAAATATTAAATTAATATTTTTAATAATTTTAAAAATAAAATATTTTAAAATATAAAGATATTTTAAAAAATATTTTACATCATAATCTCATAAATCTCCTTTTAACGAGCCATGTGGAGTAAAATAATGCAAAGTGCCCCTAGTCAGCTAACTCCACTCTTGAAACAAAAGCAAAAGTAAACAGAAAAAAGATAGCAAACTGGCCACGCGAGATCTCAAGGAAAAGCAAGGAAGCCGCGGTAAATCTTTAAAATACCGGTAACTCCGTTAAAAGTGATATGTATTTTTTTTTAACATGCGTTAAAAATGACAGTGACAGGTAAAAAAACAGCCATAGACGTTAAAAAAAAAAGAACGAGAAAATAAAAACAAGTTGAAAAGTGTTTGCTTTTTGAAACAGCCACGCGGCTATTTCAGGCCGCTCGAGCCTCTTCGCTTTTATTTTTTTTTCTTCTCTCTTTAAAAAAACACAAATTTTTTTCCTTTGATTGGCTCCTTTTCCCTCTCCCTTCCCTTCTTAAATTCTCCTCCACAAAACCCTTATTTTCTCATTCCCCTCTATTTCTCTCTTTCTCCCCTCTTCGTTTCTGCAATATATAACTTTTTTTTTTAATTTTTTCGTGGGGGTTTTTTGTATTTATATATTAAGGGTTTTTCTTTTAATTTTCTTCTTTTTTCGCTTCTGTTTTTCATTAATTTCCGAACTTTTTCGAATTTCATAATTGTGAATTGGGATTTCAAAAATAAAGTGTAGTGATTATATTTTTTTCATGATTTAAATGATTTTGAAGGTTTGCTGGTGTCAAGTATGTTCTTGTGCTGATAGTTCAAATAAATAAATTGTATAAGAGTAAAGTTTTCTGCTTTAAACTTAAAAAAACAAAGAAGAAGAAGAAGAATGGAATCTAGCAATGGAAAGGAAGCAGAAGGGGCAATGAAGGAAGAGAAGAGCAATACTCATCAAGAAGCAGAAACTGTTTCAAATGCAGAAGAGACGAAATTGGGCTCTAAAGTGGGTAGTATGAGCAATAAAGAAATGTACTTTAGAGCAGATAAAATAGATTTCAAGAGCTGGGATGTTCAGCTAGAGAAGCATTTAAGCCGTGCATGGTCAAGGGATATGGAAGTGCAATCAACAAGAAAGGAGGAGTGGGAGATTGATTTGGGAAAATTGGATATAAGGCATGTTATTGCTTATGGGACTTATGGGGTTGTGTATAGAGGCAATTACGATGGCCAAGATGTTGCTGGTAATGCAGTTTTTATTTATTTTTCTCCTTTTCCTGCTTCCTTCCGGAAATTTTCATTCAATTTTGGAATTCAAGTTCTTTTCTTTTCATGTTTTTTATTCATTTTTAGTTGCTGACTTAAAGAAATTTCGATAATTTGAGAGTTTACCTCTGATAACTTTTTGTAGTAAAACTCTGAATGAATTCCTTATGAGTTTCTGAAATGAAATTGTGAAATATTCTGTCTGTGATAAATGGCCAGTAGGTAGCTGTAAATTTCTTCACATGTAGAAAAGTAAAAAGGTGGTAAAGGAATTTAGATGTCAAGTCTGATGATATGTTTAAAACATTTATGTTATGGGACAGAATAAAAGGTAGCTGTTAGGACATCAAAACAATGAAAAATATAAAAATAATAATTAATTTGAAGCTTCAAAAAATCTCAAGCTATTGCACCGCAATTCCAAACAAGTCCATTTACGTTCCATGTAAATTATGTTGTTTTTATAACTGCAACTGTATGTATCTTATTGCACACGTTTTTTTCTTTTTGTCTGGATTGTGTTTTCGAGAGCTCATAAAATTCGTTATTGGTGCATAATGCTTAGGCAGAGAGGGTTGAAAAGTATGCGGCGGAAGCATCACTGGTTCAGTGGCTTATAGGAAAGCTGACTTTTAGTTCATATCTCTTTTAGATAAGATGAACGTAAAACTTTTGACATTAAACAGTAAGGCATGACGTTTGACACTTTTTTTTGAACCAATGATTAGTATTCTTAAACATCCTTGGTTAAGTTTTCTTTTTGTCCCTCTTGATTTTTTTTATCTGAGTAAATACTCTGGTTTAATTTTTTCTCGTCTTTTTTGGTTGTGCTTCATTGTTTGGAATGAGATAGCAAAAGGCATGGCTTGAGCGAGTCATGGTAAGTGCACCTACCCAGCTTTTGCGATGTCACATAAATTTGGCTGAGGTGCTTGTATGAAGGAGTTTTGAACTAGTTATATATTTGTTTAAATCCTCGGTGTTTTGCTGAAGGAAAGGGTGTCTTTCTGAATCCTTCCCACTCTCAAATGATTTAAATTCCTTGGATGTTGAAAAGTTCGGTTATATGCTAAAACGTGCATTTCTTTGAATATTTCAGTTTTACCCAAGAGGAGGCATTCCCTTCCTTGCAAACCCTGTTACAATAAAATTGTAAAGATGGTACAAAATTTCAAGTAAATCTAATGAGTGCAAACTCTATTTTGAAGGAGCTATTTAAAAAATTCTGAATTTTAATACTTTTATTTTTAGATATTTTCTATTGCAATACTCTGTTTCCCTCTGTCAATGTTCTAAAGCATTCTTTTTGTTCAAGTTCTCATTTCTTTCTGTTTTTTTTTTTTTTTTTTTAAATTTACACTTCCTATGCCTTTGACCGTGAATATACAATGTTCATTGAATGGAGAACGAAGATCAAGTTGAGCCTGCAGATTATTGGTTTTAATGGCCTTAACCTTCTTTCATCCTTGCTATTATGTGATTGCTACAATGAGTCAATTATGCTGTTCTGTAGAGGTGCAACGATGTGTTCTGTATTGACAGTGGATGATGTGTATAGAATGACATGTTTTTATTACAAACTGGAAATAATCCTAGAATTGCGAGGTGCCTTGTAACCCTCCAAAATCATTTCTCGTTTCTAGCAGGACATGCATAATCTTGCTTCAAATTTATGAGAAAAAGACTGGGTGAAATTCCTTTGTTATAGATGTTGCTTTGTAGTATATAGGTGTCATTATTTTACAAGCAGTATCCATATAAAGTTTTTTTTAACCACTAATTGTTGATAGCATTGCTGTTATGATTGGTCCAAATGTAGGAAGCAACGATGTCCGTTTGATACTTTTTAAGCGTGTCTGTGTATATGTTATGGCATGATGATAATGTGAATTGTCTACTCCGCCACCCAACCTATTATAACCACCTAAAACATCAAACTTCCACTCCAAATGTGCAATACATACTTGTCTCGGCAAATTCCTCACTGCCAACTATTAATTATTACAGTGAAGGTATTGGACTGGGGGGAGGATGGCATTGCTACTGCTGCTGAAACTGCTGCTCTCCGGGCATCATTCAAGCAAGAGGTTGCTGTTTGGCATAAGCTTGACCATCCTAATGTTACAAAGGTAAAGGGTACTCTGTCAATCAATGGCTTGATGTCTTCTGCGGTTACCTTTCATCGATAAAAAAATCACTCGAAGTTCTTTCTTGCTTTTCTATTGTGATAGGTGTTGTTCCATAGATTTCCATCACAAGCTTTCTTGATGCATTGCCATTGTATCATCATCTTAAAATCTATAACTATAATTATCCATTACAGTTTGTTGGAGCTTCAATGGGAACTTCCAACCTGAAGATCCCTTCCACAAGTTCTTCAAGTGATAGTGTCAATTCTCCTCCTTCCAGGGCGTGTTGTGTTGTTGTTGAGTACCTTCCAGGTGGGACGCTTAAGAAATTTTTAATCAGAAATAGGAGAAAGAAACTTGCCTTTAAGATTGTGATTCAACTTGCCTTGGACTTATCTAGGGGGTAAGTAAATATTTTCAATTAAAATGTTTGTTATTCAATGTTTATTTATAGATTTTGTTTGGTTTTATCCACTTTTGCAGTCTGAGCTACCTTCACTCTAAAAAGATTGTACATCGTGATGTTAAGACAGAAAATATGTTGTTAGATGCTACTAGAACTTTGAAAATTGCTGATTTTGGTGTTGCTCGAGTTGAGGCTCAGAACCCAAGGGATATGACTGGGGAAACCGGTACTCTTGGATACATGGCCCCTGAGGTATCCACTGTTCTTCCTTTTCTGTTGTTGTAGTTTTCCCTTTACATGAAATCCTTACAAAAGAGTTTAACGAAGTGATTGTCCAGGTCCTGGATGGTAAGCCTTACAACAGGAAATGTGATGTATACAGCTTTGGCATATGCTTGTGGGAAATCTATTGCTGTGACATGCCTTATCCGGATCTTAGTTTTGCTGAAGTTTCATCTGCAGTTGTTCGACAGGTTTGTTTGCCATATTTTGATAACTGTAGTGGGAGGCCCCATTTTTATTTCTTAAAATTTGGAATGCCCCATAGTTTGATACCTGCAGTTGCAATTAGTTCCCAGGGTGCATGCTGAGGAAAATACCTACATATGGTATTATGAGATGCATAATGTATGATGTCTTACAGAGTTGAACCTAAAGACTTACTTATGTGACTAGAAAACTGCTATCGTGCAATGTGAAAATACTGATGTTTGTATGAGCAGAAGCACTAAAGGTATCTCTTGTTTCTTTAGATAGCTGACCCAAAGATTAACACACATGACTAGATGATTGATGCTGAGGGGATTGTGATTATTTGTTTGAGTAATAGCATTAAAGCCGTGTTCTTTCTATTGTCATCATAATGTTGATCCATAGGACAAGGTGACCTGATTAGTGTAAGTTTTATCAACCCTGGTTGGACTACATCTTACATTGTTAATTTGGTTGCACTGGACATTGCCTTCTTGTAATCTAGCCTGTTCGCAGTTTTAACATACCATGTTATGTTGATAATTTCAATGTTGAAACGATCTTGGCAGCATTTGAGGCCAGAAATTCCTAGATGTTGCCCAAGTTCATTAGCAAGTGTCATGCGAAAATGTTGGGATGCAAATCCAGAGAAGCGCCCTGAGATGGACGAGGTAGTTAGGCTGCTCGAAGCAATAGATACAAGCAAAGGGGGTGGCATGTTACCTGAAGATCAATCAACTGGCTGCTTGTGTTTCACCCCAGCTCGTGGTCCCTAACACCTTTTACCTTCCACCAGTCTTTGATGCTCATAGTATTGAAGCAATCCACTAGATCGCAGGTTTCTCTACCACATGAACTAAGAATTTAGATGCCAGAGAATTTCTGCGTCTAGTTGATTCATCACATGTTATCAGTGTATTGATATTAGCTCTGCACTTCTTTGTTGCACAGAATTATAGAATTTGGAAATGTTGGAGCTACACATTTATTCTTTATATTTTTCCGTGAGTACATCATGGACATCAAGATGGATGGCAGTTAGAAACCACAGTATACGCAGATGAAACTGAATCAAAACTTTCCATTTTAATAATATTTGGCCTGTAACCAAAAGTTTGAGTTTTTCTTTCTCATCAAGGGTCGAATCAGGTAGGTTTTAAGAACATATTTTGCCTAAAACTAAAGCAGCTGAAGCAAGTAGTAGTGCTGTAAAATTATTCTCCAAGATGAGAATCAAAGGATGCTAAAGCATGTTGCAGCTACGAAAACAACTAAAGATAAGCATTTGGGATCCTTACCTGTGCAATTTTGATGACGATATTATTGGATAAGCAAGTGGTGGTGTTTCGTGCACGGATTGCGTCAGAGAAGTGGAAATCATCTTGTGGCCGAGGGGATAAATGCAAGTGGCAAGTTGCTAATGTTGGTAGAGTGGAATTCCTCATCAGCCGCCACTGGTCTGGCAGATAAGCAGCCATTGCTACCCTTCTACGTGTAGGTTGGATGAGATAGTGATTATGATTTGAGTTGAAGAAAGTGATGGGATTAATGTTGGCTAATTATCATTAGAGTTCTGCTTGACAGCACTCTCTCCTTATTATAGCATTTGCATTCGTATCTCGAATGATTTAACACGAGGAGGTTGGTGATTGATCATTCAATATTTCACATGATTGTAAAATTAAAAAGAATATTTATTAATGAATTTTTAAATACTTAAATATCTACCTTGTTCTTCTTAAAAAAAAAAAAGGAAGCTCTCTACCACTATATTTTGTTAAATTAAATGACTCTCGAAGGACATGGATACAAGATTTATAAACATTAGGGGCTGGAAAGTAAACATTCAAAGTGGAAAGGACATTATTGCTAATATGTAAGAGTCTTGGGTGTGAATTTCCACAACCTCTGTACTCTATAAATACTCCTGTCAAACCAAAGCGCAACTGCAATCTCACAGTTGTCTCGACACTGCCGCGCCTAACAACTTTAAAACACACAAAAACCCACTTCCGGAACGACACAAGTTTTAAGATGTCCCACCCAGCCGCCGAAACCTCGTCGTTTATGACCGATTTCCTCCGCCAATCAGGTGGCGTTGCCATTATCGACGGCGGTCTCGCGACGGAGCTCGAACGGCATGGGGCTGACCTCAACGATCCCCTCTGGAGCGCCAAATGTCTCCTTACTTCCCCTCACCTCGTCCGTGCGGTACCCCCTCTCTTCTCTCTCTGTACGCACACCCCGATGTGTTTCTGTTTCCGTTGAAATTGATGTTGCCTCTGCTTTAGTTTTCGTGTATCCTTCTCTTTTAAGTGCGGACCAAATGGTGCCTTTAGACCCTATAATCTTTTTTGTAATTCAAATAATAATAATAAAATAATCTAAGACTTAACAAAGAAAGAAAAATTTGTGTTATTTTCGCTGACAGAAATTTAGAATTGATGTCACGAAAAGGGGAATCTGTGATTTTAGAACCCTTGGAGAGAAATGGGAGGAGGGAGGGGGGTCAAATTGGAGATTTTGATTGTGAATGAGTGGCAGCAGCTTGCAACAGAGATGGGGCAGTGATAAAATTAAATTAAATTGGTGAAGAGTACGGACCGCCATGTGGGCTGTTTTCAGCTATATCCATCTATGATTGGGTGTGGGTTTGTGTTTCTGGAATCAGCTTCTTAGATTTGATTGTTGTTTGGTAGTGCAAACTCAGTAGATGTGAATTATCACTTCTTTTTTTTAGCTTACTTGGCTACACTCACTCAGCTATGCTGTTTTGTATTGGTTGGAATTTGGCAGCGATCTCAGAGAATTTAATATAGTATACTGTATCGAAGTTGAACCACCCTGCTTTCTTATTTTATTTTTATGATATTGGACCACTCTGGTTTTTTTCTATTTGTTTCAAGAATACACAATTGTAAGTAATTTTAAGTGTGTTGATCTAAGGATTGAACGTTGAACTTGGACAAGCATCCATTGGTTTTGAACATTAAATACATAAAACATCACGCTCATTTTTTTCCAACCCCTTTTTAGTGATGATATGCCAGAATCTTCTATTTACCGACATTGATTGTATTTGTGAAATTTTTGCTTTTCTTACTTAAATTGTTCATTTTAGCCCAAGAAAAATATATCCCTAAAACTTTATGCATGAGAAATATAATTAATGTGTATATAAAAAGGAAAAGACATTAACGTAATAGGAAACAAGTTTAATTCCCAGAAATCACAATGACTTTCATCTTAGGAAAAATTCCATTTAACTGCAGGTTTTTTTCTACTTAACTTTTTACGGAGAAAAGGTTTTAAATGTCTGTAATTGGTACTGGAAACAGTATTTTATCGATTCCATTAATAGAAGCTCTGTTTCGGAAAACTAAATGCAATTCATAGGATTCATGTGTTATCAATATCGATAATGGATCAATAACTAACATATTAGGAATTGCTGCCTTCTTTTTTTATTTAGCAATCTTTTCAAAATATTTTTAGCTCTACATGAAATCATATGGAATGCTGATGTGGTATCGTTCCATTGGTTAATGTGTTGCTTGATTGAGCAGGTACACCTTGACTATCTTGAAGCTGGTGCAGATATTATCATCACAGCATCTTATCAGGTAATAACAATGATCTCTCTCTCTCTCTCTCTCTCTCTGTGGAACTTACGCTCAGTTTCGCTTGAATGTGGACAGGCCACCATTCAGGGATTCGAGGCAAAAGGTTTTTCCAGAGAAGACAGCGAAGCCTTGCTCAGGAAAAGTGTGGAAATTGCTTGTGAGGCACGGGATATATATTATGGTAGATGCAGAGAAGGTTCTCCTGATGGAAGTGATGATGGTAGGGTTCTGAAACATCGACCTATTTTAGTTGCAGCTTCCGTTGGAAGCTATGGAGCTTATTTAGCTGATGGATCTGAGTACAGGTGAGTTGACCTCTAACTAAGTCATTGCATGAGCCGCATCACTGCCTATACCTATTTGTATCAAGCACCAATTGACAGTCATGTGTCTTAGTTATATGCACTTTTATTCTAAAAGCTTTGTGGAGACTTAATCTTCGGAGTGCTTTATTGGATCTTAGAAAATTTTAGTTATTTTCTTTTTTATTCTAATAGTGATGTGGAGACTAAATCTTAAGGGTTCTTTACTGGATCTGAGTAAATGGCCATGGTCATAAGCTTGATGGCATTGGAATGTGGTTCACTGTCTTTGCTCAATGAGGCTGTCCTACTGTCCTTCACGTAAGAAAACTCTAAAGTATAGTTTTTCTATCTCTAATTGTTGTTTTCCCTTTACAGTGGGAATTATGGTGATGCGATTACCCTTGAAACCTTGAAAGATTTTCATCGCAGAAGAGTACAGATCCTAGCAGAATCAGGTGCTGACCTCATAGCATTTGAAACAGTTCCAAATAAGGTAGAAGCTCAGGTATTGATCGAACCCTTTGTCATGTTGCATTATCTTAATTTCTTGCTCTTAGAGGAATGTCATGATCAAATCTAAGAAATAGGAAATGGAGTTAATACTGGTGCCACAATTCATTGTTGTGCTTATTTTCCCTTTGACTAGGTCTTTGTTTTGTGTAGGCATATGCCAAGCTCTTGGAGGAAGAAGACATAAAGATCCCTGCATGGTTCTCTTTTAACTCTAAGGATGGCATTAATGTAGTCAGCGGTGACTCTTTGCTTGAATGTGCCTCCATTGCCGAATCATGCAAGAATGCAGTTGCTGTGGGAATCAACTGCACGCCTCCTAGGTTTATTCATGAACTGATTCTGTCCATTAAGAAGGTATGCTTTTCGTGTTCCTTCTATTCTTTTCTTATCATTTTTAAATGCTCTTAATAAATCACAGAACTTCAGTGTTCATTACTGGTTGTCATAAGTATCTCCATCTGATATAAAGTCAGAGCTATTCATTTGTACAATAAATGATCATTGAAACTCTGTATTTTGTTAATGAACTTATTTGATCCCATGCCAGAAATATAAATAATTATGAAGCAAGCAGAACCTAAGACAATACTCGCAATCTATGTCCTCAAATTGGTATCAAATTAGTTGTCAATGACTACACGTAGGTTATTTTTTAATTTATATTTTTGTGGTAAATTTATTAACAATTGCCTAATTTCTGCAACAGTGTGAACTTAAAATTATCACAATTTTTCTTTAGTTAAAAAGTCAAGGACTTTGATTGAATTTAGAACTGAATTTTAAGAGTTTTACAATCGTGATAAGCTCCTTGGTTTTTAGAGATGTCAGATGATATTGATGGTTTTTTTCTATGTCCAGAATGGTCTTGCACTATATTCCACTATGCAATGTTGGTATAAAGAATGTGGTAATGGACAACTGTTAGTTTTGAACATCTCTTGATGCTAGATCACTTGGGTGGGGGGTTATACTGTAGGCAACAGCAATACCACCTGCCCCTTGAATTTATGATTTCTATGTTAAAATAGTTGCTGGATACAAAAATAAGAATTGATTCCATGTGTTTAGTATATTTATCAGCATTAGAATTAAAGTTAACATTTGTCTGGCACTGTGTGATTTTATCAGGTGACTACAAAACCGATACTTATTTATCCCAACAGCGGTGAGAGTTACGATGGCGATCGAAAGGAATGGGTGGTGAGTTCATTTTGCCTCGTTTGTAAGAAATACTTTTCTTAAATTTAACTGTGTCAACTCACTCTCGGTTGCAGCAAAATACTGGCATATCGGATCAAGATTTTGTATCATATGTAAACAAATGGTGTGAGATCGGGGCTGCTCTTGTTGGAGGCTGTTGTAGAACAACTCCTCATACTATCAGAGCCATATACAAGACTCTTCCCAATAGATCTGCTGCTCTATCCTCGCAGTGACCACGGAGAGGATAATGTAATTCCAAACCCAAACATGGATGCTGAAAAGGGCTTTGCATGGTCTGAGATTTTTTCCCTGGTGTGGAGGGAGAGTCTAACCAAATCTAAATCAAGGCCTGAGTTGAAGTTTTGTAGACTGAGGTTTCTTTTTCATGAGCTACTTGTATTGAGAAGGTGACTCCTGATGAACTCTTTCTGACCCGAGGATCCACGGCTTCTTCCTGTTTTTTTTTGGTTTTTTTTTTTATATACCGGTGTAAGGCTGACCCGAGGATCTACGGTCTTGGTTTCTGTATTGTCGGAAGACATTATTTCAAGTTAAATAAAGGTATTTCAAATCACCATCTAATAACCCCCTATAAAATCGTTTAATTTGAACGTTATTTTGATTCTTGAGCAACTTACCACAAGCCAAGCCACTCGAATAACAGTGAAAGGTTAACGGCATCATAATTTTTTTTTTCATATCAATTTTTAAAAAAATATAATTTTTTTTATTTTTTAATAATTTTTTTTATATTTTTATATCATTTTAATATCTTGATGTTAAAAGTAAATTTTAAAAAATAAAAAAAATATCATTTTAATATATTTGTATTATAAATTCTATCATATTTTTAAATGAGTTTTTAGTGTTTTTTTATTTGTTTTAATTAATTTTTTTTATGTTTTTATATCATATATTAATATTAAAAATATAAAAAAATATTATTTTAATATATTTATAAACAAAAAGAATCCTTAGTGTGTTTTATATTTTTAATTTGAAAATATATTAAAATATTTATTCATTAAAATTATATAAAAAAAATTATTAATTCAAGTGCATTTTTCAAACACATCCAAGCACCAAAAATAAATGGTGATTTAATCAACAAAATCTGGAACATAATTAAGAGTAAAGTGTCAAAAGGCAGTTCTGGTCAGGAGCTAGGAGGGAACCTTCGCTAGGAGCAACAAAATGCAGAACCCAAAAACTCCCAAAGCTCCTTTGCTAGAACCAAGAAATG